>ERZ773197.412-NODE-412-length-34179-cov-3.270132_pt1 | contig 34179 bp, 32 predicted proteins | sample MGYA00580999_ERZ773197 | MGnify/ENA primary metagenome ERZ773197 (study PRJEB29015, sample SAMEA2738166) | human oral metagenome | biome: human oral; feature: human-associated habitat; material: saliva | place: China | collected 2185 ...
GGTGAGCTGGTAGAGCGCATCAATCCAGGCGACAGCGAAGGATCCGGGGGCGGATGCCCGTTGAGCGGCAAGCATACCAGCGGCACCGCTATGGGCGTGGGCCGCCACTACCGCATCATGCAGGTCGAATGCGTCCTGGCTGGCCGTTGCAGTGCGGTGGGCACCAAGGTAAGCTGCGACCAGGGCACCCAGGGAACAACCGGTGCCAATGACTAGTTGCATCATGGGGTGTCCAGAAACCAATCGGGTCACCCGGCGAGTGCTGACAATAACGTCCTGGGCCCCGGAAATGGCCACCACTCCCCCGGTTTGCGCCGCTAGATCACGGGCGGCGGGGATGGCGGCTTCTACTTCATCGGTGGCATCTACACCACGGCCGCCGGCCCCGACCCCGGCCAGGGCGGCGATTTCTGAGGCATTACCACGGATTGCGGCGGGCCGGTACGCCAAGATTTCCCGGGAGAAAGCGGTGCGATGCGGCAAGGCTCCTGCGGCAACCGGGTCGAGCACCCAAGGGGTGCCAACGCTGTTGGCGCCGAGGATGGCCTGCCGCATGCCGGCGTATTGTTCCGCTGAGGGGGTTCCCGGGTTGATAAGCACCCCGGAGGCAACACAGGCAAAGGCTGCGGATTCTTCCGGGGTGTCGCACATTGCGGGGGTGGCACCGGCCGCGAGTAACACGTTTGCGGTGACTTGGGTAACCACATTATTGGTGAGACATTGCACGAGCGGGCGAGTGTTCCGCATGGTGTCAATGGCGGTGATAAGCGCAGTTTTAGTGGCGTGATTCGGCATGAATGTGAAAGACCTCGACAATTCCTTCGCTAGTATGAGCTAGAGCAGGTTCAATGGGTGTGTTCTCAGCACTCCAAGGAGCGCACCCCATGTCGATTTCCCAATGTAGCATAATTCGACGCCACCACCTGCCAGTTTGGGCCAGCCCCTAGCTCCGTGTGCAGTGTTGACGCCCTGGCCCGACTGGTTTCAGCCGAGTTCGTCAGGCCAGTGGTGGAGCTTGCCGCGCTGGTAGATCAAGGGGCGGGTTTCTTCCTCCCAGCCGCAATCATCCACGGTGACGGTGAGGATAACATGGTCGCCGCCAACATAGCGGTCGGTGACGGTACCGAGGAACCAGGCGGCCGCGCCGCCGATCAGTGGCACCCCCACATCATCCCGGCTATCAATGCTTGTGGAATTGTCATGATGGGAGCTACGTCGCACAATGTTCACGCCGGCAAACCGGTCCAGACCGTGGCGGGCGAACTGCACCGCCACATCGGTGTGGCCCGCCGCCAGCACGGAAATACCGATGGGCGCGCCCTCAACAAGGTGCTGGTGGGACTTGGATTTGCGGTCAATGCTCACTAGCACCATTGGGGGGTCCAGCGACAGGGAGGTAAAGGCGCTGACTGTCAGCCCAAAGTCTTCACCACTGTCACGGGTGGTCACGACCGTCACGCCGGAGGGAAAATTGGCGACGGTTTCGCGATAGTGGGTGCTAGTTGGTTGGCTCATGAACGTCCTACTTCTTCACCACGGGCTTTGGCGAGTTCCCAACGCAGTTGAGACTCGGAGGGTGATTGTACAGGGATGAAGGCGGCTTCACGGAAACGTCGGGACGCTGGGGAACTCTTGGCGTAACCCGCCCCGCCCGCGACACGCACCTCAATGCTGGATGCGGCGACGGCGGCGGAGGCGGCGTCGAGACGAAGTTCCAGCAGCTCAACGGGGGTAACAGACTGGCCGGACCCCACGCGGGTGATGATGTTTTCCTGACGCGCGGCAATATCATCAAGGTCGGTAGCCACCGCAGCCACATCGTCGGCAAAGGTGACGTTAACACCGGTCAAGCGTGACGATGCCGCAGCTACCGCCGCCTCCCCCACGCCCAGACACTCGGCAATCTGCAGGACAACGAAAGTGGGGCGCACACCGAGGATGAAGTTTTCAAAATCGTGAGTGAGCACTGCGGATTCGGGAACAAACAGGTCGTCGAGCGTAACCCAGGCGGATGCGGTGGCGTTCAGGCCGAGCAGCCCGAAGGGGGTGCCAAAGGTGACCCCGTCCGCATTGCCTTCGGCGACGAAGAGGATGCGCTCACCGTCGTCGGTGTGGGCGGCGGTGACAAACACGGCGTCGTCATACAGGTTGGAAGCCCAGTTGAGTTTGCCGTTGACGCGGTAGCCGCCGTCAACACGGGTGGCGGTGAGTTCGATGTCGCCGCAACCTGCGAATTCTTTGAAGGCAGCCGCCATTCCCGTGACCCCGGGGCGTTCCCCGGCCTCCAGTTGCTTGGCCAAAGTCTGCGCGTCCTCTGCGTCTGCTGCCCGCAGATATTCCAGGGTCATGCGGTGGGCCCAGGTGGTGAATCCCACGGAGAGGTCGTTGCGGGAGAGTTCGCGAATGAGGCGTGCAGTGGTGAGCAGGTCAGCGTCGAGAAGCCCGGCATCGCCCAGCAGTGGAAGGATGTAGCGCGCGTCTACCTCGCCTTTATCCACAGCGGATGCGGTGGCGGCTACCTGGTCCAAAAGCGCGGGGTCAACGCCGAGTGGTGCGAGGGTGATGGGTTGGGTGGCGGTGGTCATGGCGGTTGCCTCCTGGCGTTTCGGGTGGGTTAAACGAGTTCCGAGGTGAGCTTTGCGGGACGGGTGTAGGTGTTCACCACGGGCGACCACTTAATGGCATCTTTCTGGATCTGGTCGAGGGTATCGCGGTCTGCGTCACCTTCAAGGGCAATTTTGACGCGCACGTCAGAGACACCGGGACGCTTGTCCTCGCTGAGGTCGCCGACGCCCCAGGTCGGAGAAATGTCGATGTCGCCCTCAATATCGATCTCAATCTTGGTCAGGGTCACGCCACGGTGAGTGGCAATGGCCTGAATACCCACGGAAATGCAGGCCGCGAGGGCAGCCTGGGCAACCTCGGTGGGGTTGGGGGCGGTATCGTCACCCAACAGCGCAGGCGGCTCGGACACCAGCACCGGCTCCAGCTCGCGAACCTTGGTGTAGTTGCGGAACTGGCCGTCGGCTTCGGTGTGGGTGCGTACGGTGCGCTTGCCACCCTCGGGGTTATCGATGTTCTTCTGCGCGAGTGCGTTCAGTGCATCCTTGTCGATGGGCTGCAGCGGTTCGCCTGGCTTGTGGTTCGGGGTCAGATCGCTCATCTTTACGCTCCTTTTACATCATGATTTTATGGCCGGAGATTCCTAGGGAACTCTGGATTACCTGACCGACCCTAACATAGATTATCCCAAAATGTGAACCACTCAGTCTACAGACCGTTCTATATCGCGACTTAGAACAATTGCGACACATAATGTCTATTTATCACTGTTTTTTCTTTAAGTTTTTACCTAACTACACCCGTCGTCGCACCGGGTAGACAGAGACTCATTACGTAAACTAAAGTCAACTGCCAACCATTGCAGAGACTAAGTAGTCTATTTTTTATAGACAGTACCCACGCAGCACCCACGAGGTTCCATGACCCCCAATCACCCGCACCCACCCCTCACCAGGCGCGCGTTCCTCCGTGCATCGGCCGCCGCAGTCGCAGGGGTGTCGTTAGCGGGCATGGCTTCCTCCTGCGGGTCCACCTCCCCCACCATAGATGGCCCAGACTCCGTTCTGGATGTCACCATCGGCTATGTTCCCATCGCTTGCGCCGCCCCGCTGGTGCTTGCCAGCGCCCAAAAACTGTTTGACCAGCACGGGGTCAACGTCGTATTGCGTAAATATGCGGGGTGGGCGGACCTGTGGAGCGCCTACTCCACCGGCGAGTTGAATGTGGCGCACATGCTCGCCCCCATGCCGCTAGCCATTAATGCGGGTGCCGCCAATGGCCAGCGCCCCACCGAGGTGGCCTTCACGCAAAACACCAACGGCCAGGCCATTACGCTGGCAGAAAAACACGTGGGCCGGGCACAGTCAGCGAAAGATTTTGCGGGAATGGTCATTGGCATCCCGTTTGAATTTTCCGTGCACGCCCTACTGCTGCGTGATTTCCTTGTTGCCGGTGGGGTAGATCCGGTGCGTGACCTGGAACTTCGACTCCTGCGCCCTGCGGACATGATCGCGCAACTGCAGGTGGGTGGGATTGACGGATTCATTGGCCCAGAACCGTTCAACCAGCGTGCGGTCGCCACTGGGGCAGGCCGCATTTTCACGTTGACCAAGGAACTCTGGTCGGGGCATCCGTGCTGCAGCATAGCCATGTCCAAGGAATGGCGTACCGCCCACCCGGAGAAAGCCCGCAGGATCACGGCGGCGCTGACGCAGGCATCTCAGATGGCCAATGACCCAGCCCAGAAAGACCAGGTGGCGGAGATTCTCTCTCGGGAGAAATACCTAAACCAGAAGAGAGAACTCTTCCTGCCCACGCTGGCAGGTACCTACCAGAACTGGGAAGGCGAGGAAAAGACGGACCATGAGCGCATATCGTTCGGCAATCCCACCAACCCCACGGCGATTACCTGGATGGCCACGCAACTTGCGCGCTGGAACTTGGGAGGAGACACACTCACCATGGATGATCCCACCCTGATTCATCTTGCTGATTCCGTCCTTCCCGATGACGTGCCACGCGGCGGCGACCCAGTGACCATTAACGGCCGCGTTTTTGACGCACATACTCCCACCGCCGGATACGAGGTATACACACGATGACTCTTTCCACGCAGACCAGGCAGCCCCACAACCCCATCGACACATCCGATACCACCGCTACACCATCAACAGCGAGCGAGGCACCTGCGAACCGGGTGCATCGGGGCGTCGATACGCGTATCCAGGCCGTGATCATTGGCGTTGTCCTAGCAGCGGTGAGCATCGGCGTGTGGCAACTTGCCGTGACCGCAGGCTGGCTCAGCGACCTCGCACCCACCCCGGCGCGCACGTTCAGCCGTGGGGTGGAGATCCTGTCGGACCCGTTCTACCGGGACGGACCCGGCAGCGTCGGTATTTTCTGGCACGTGATCACCAGCCTGAGGCGCGTACTCACTGGTTTTTTCATCGCTACCGTTGTAGCCATTCCCCTGGGGTTTGTGCTGGGCCGCAGCACTGCCCTGCGCTGGGCAGTGGACCCATTGATGCAGGTGCTGCGGCCTGTGTCGCCACTGGCGTGGTTGCCGCTGGGCCTGGCACTGCTGAGCAACGCGGAGCACACCGCGATTTTCGTGATTGTTCTGTCCGCGCTCTGGCCGACGTTGATCAACACTATCGACGCGGTACGTAACGTCAACCCCACCTACATCAACCTGACCGCCACCCTGGGTACCCCGATGTGGGCGCGCATCATCTACATGTGGTTTCCTGCTGCCCTGCCCGGCATTGTCACGGGCCTGCGCATCTCCTTGTCTACCTCGTGGTTGGTGATCATCGCTGCGGAAATGCTCGTCGGGGGCCAAGGCATCGGATTTTTCGTGTGGAACCAATGGAACCGCCTGGATATTGACGCCATTGTGGTGGCCATCGTCTTAATCGGCGTCACCGGCCTGATCCTGGATCACCTTGTTGCCGCCCTGCAGAAAGTTGTGCGTTATGACTAGCCCGCATGTGGAACTGAAGGAAATCACTAAATCCTACGGCTCCACCACCATCATTGCCCCCACCACCATCACCATTGAGGAAGGCCAGTTCGTCTCTATCCTCGGCCCTTCTGGCTGCGGCAAATCTACCATCCTTTCCATGGTGGCGGGCCTGAATTTCCCCACCACCGGAAGCGTTTTTGCCTCCGGGTCACCCATCACCGGACCGGGACCGGACCGCGGCATGGTGTTCCAACACCACGCACTTCTGCCGTGGATGACGGCCAAAGGCAACATCGAATTCGGCCTGAAATCCGCACGGCCACACTACAGCCGCACCGAACGCTCCGACATCGCCGACACCTACCTTGAACAGGTGGGACTCACCCACGCCGCGTCACGACGCCCCGCCCGACTTTCCGGCGGCATGCAACAACGCGTCGGCATCGCCCGGGCCTTCGCCATTGACCCGGAAATACTGCTTCTCGACGAGCCCTTCGGGGCGCTCGATGCGTTGACGCGCCGGGAGCTGCAACTCCAGCTTCTTCATGTGTGGGAATCATCCCGACGCACGGTGATCATGGTGACTCACGATGTGGACGAGGCAATTGTGCTGTCCGACCGTATTCTGGTCATGTCCCACGGGCCGGAATCCACGGTGATAGCAGACGTTGCGGTGGATGTGCCGCACCCCCGGCACGACACAGACGCAGACTCCGCCGTGGAGCTGCGCCACCAGCTGCTTGACCTGCTGGAACACTAGTCTTCGGGGTCCAGCAGAAAATCCACCACGGCGCGGGGATTGTCCAGAAACTCCCGCGTGGCCTGGACAATCGTGGCCTGATCGTACGTGACGGGGGCTAGGCCATCGGCGGTAATTTCCAGAATGGTTGCGTCCGGCACGGCCAACAGAATCGGCGAGTGTGTGGCAATAATGAACTGCGACCCCGCTTCCGCCATCCGCGTGATACGTACCAGCAATTCCATGAGCCGGAATGGCGACAGCCCAGCTTCCGGTTCGTCGAGAATATACAGACCCTTTTTGGTGAACCTCTCGTCCATGATGTGCATCACCGATTCCCCATGAGAGCGGTGATGCAGGTTCAGCCGGTCCTCCGGGGGAAGCGTCGCATCGAATTCGTAGTAGGCGGTGGCCACGTTGTAATAGGATTCCGCCCGCAAAAAGAACCCCCACGTGGGGTTTTTCGCCCGGACGACCGTGAGCCAGTGATGGAGTTCCGATTCCGTATTCATGGTGGAAAACGTGACCTGTCGCGTCCCACCTTCCGCATTAAATCCACTCCCCACAGCAATGGCCTCCACCAGGGTGGATTTGCCTGACCCGTTCTCCCCCACCACAAAGGTGACTGGCGTGGTGAGGTTCATACGTGGAATGGCCAGCAGGTGTCGCACCACGGGAAGCTCATTAATGTAGCTTGTGGTGCCAATCTCATCGAGTTTGATCCCGGTAATAAACATGATCAGCGTGATGTGGGGTCAGTGTCTGTGCCGCAAGCATCCAGGTAATGCGGTAAAGCCATGATACCGGTGACCTTAATCCTCGTCGCATAGCAAGCACATTTTTAAACCCCACTCCACAGATGGGTCGTGGAGTGGGGTCGTTTTCATCACGCAAGTTAGGAGGTTAAGGGTCGTATTCAGGTCTCCCTTCGTCGGGGTTTCAGGGGCGTCGTCACGGTTATGAGCAGCGCCGGGGCGTCTCGCCCCCTTTACTTCGAGTCGTCGCGGAAGCCACCGAACGGGCCGGGGCCGCCCTCACCGAGCTCAATGGCCATTTCTTCGCCGCCAAAGACATCTGCGTCGAATGCTTTCAACACAGCATCTTTATCCTTGGATGTGATCTTGCCATCGGTGACAGCCTTATCGAGACGGGAACCCAAATCCTCGCGAGCCTTGGTGCTATCCAGGGCAACGCTGGCATCGTCGTGGTGAACGCTTTGACTGGACGTGGTGCTCTTAGCATCAGTCGAACTGTTCTGTGCCCACGCCATCGCAGCCCCCGTTCCTAAGAGGGCAGCGGACAAACCGCCGACGATTGCTACTTTGGCTGGGGTTGGGAGAGCGCGCATCGTATATTCTCCTTCGGTATCGGGGGCGCTGGTCTCATGTGGCTTGGATGAGAGTGTTTCCCTCGTGGCCACTGAAACCTAAGGTAAGAGCCAAAGCTTGGGAATCGATGCCACAAACCTTGGAGTTACCTGTCAATAAAGCATGTCTCCTACATATGCCAAAAGCGCAGCCCATGGGCTGCGCTTGGGGATGATAGGTATTCTTATTTGCTAGTTTGTGGCAGGTGGATTGCCGGCGCCTCGGCCTCCTTGGTTCTTGTGATTTCGAGCGTCAAATTGACTGCTAAGGTTGTCTCCCAGTTCCCGGAGCGCCGAGAGAAAATCCTGGACGGCAGGCTCGCTCTGGAGTCGGCGAAACGTATCTTCGACGTTGGAGCCAAAGTTGTTGGCGCTGAACCGGGGGCCGGATGTGCTGGTGCCGTAGGCATTCTCCGCGTCGGAGGCGCTGCGGGCAGAGGAACTGCTGGTGGACTCGCCGACCTCCACGATGACCTGATCGCCTTCAAACTGCAGGACCGCGCTGTCGGGGGCACCGAGTTCCTGGGCGGCTTCGATAAAATCGGCAAGGTCGCCGAGAGTGACGTTGGTGAGGCTGAACGTGAGCTTGTATGACATACCTTTAACGCTAGTGCGATATTGACGACACGTCACCCCTTATCAGGGTTCTCCCTGACCCCGCCCTACCCCTCCCTGAGATCCATACACCGGCAGCGATAACTCAACCTAATAACAGTTCCTATACTGCACCAATAACATGGCGGGCCGCTCCGCTTGAATTACATTCGTGAAAGTATGCGAAAAGTTCCCGGCCCATGATGTCTATTTTTTCACGTTTAAAACCTAGGCACGCCCCTTTACGCTAGGCGGCATGACCATCATTAATCATGTGACCAATCAACCTGTCAGCAGCGCAGATGCTGCGGCAGCCGGGGCGTCGATAAGCGTCGCGGACACCATCACCGAATACCTAGAACGCGCTGACTGGCGCGTCAATGCCAACGCCAACCAGGACTATTCGCTGGGTGGCATGATGCTGAACACGTCCGGGAAGGTTGTGGCCAACTACTGGCTGAACGAGGTTTTCTCCCCTGAGGCCGGGCAGGCGCACCGGCGCGGCGATATCCACATCCACGACCTGGACATGCTCGCCGGATACTGTGCAGGGTGGTCGCTGCGGCAACTCCTGGAACAGGGATTCGGCGGGGTACCCGGCGCGATCTCCTCCGGGCCGCCGAAACACCTTTCCTCTGCCCTAGGGCAGATGGTGAACTTCCTGGGCACCTTACAAAACGAATGGGCGGGTGCGCAGGCTTTTTCCTCCTTTGACACCTACCTAGCGCCTTTTGTCAGGCTCGATAACCTTGACTACAGCCACGTCAGGCAGTGCATGCAGGAGTTTATTTTCAATCTCAATGTGCCCAGCCGGTGGGGAACGCAAACCCCCTTTACCAACCTCACCTTCGACTGGACCTGCCCTGCTGACATTGCGGAAGACTATCCCTTCATCGGCGGCGACGTGTGCGATTTCCGCTACGGGGACCTTGCGGAAGAAATGGCGCTGATCAACCGGGCCTTCATCGACGTGATGGCGGAAGGCGATGCTGATGGACGCGTGTTCACCTTCCCCATCCCCACCTACAACATCACCCGTGACTTCGACTGGGACAGCCCCAACGCCCACGCCCTGTTCGACATGACCGCGCGCTACGGGCTGCCCTACTTCCAGAACTTCATCAACTCCGACCTGAATCCCGGCGACATTCGGTCCATGTGCTGCCGCCTCCAGCTTGACCTGCGCGAACTGCTCAAACGCGGCAACGGGCTCTTCGGTTCCGCCGAACAAACCGGGTCCATCGGGGTGGTTACCCTCAACTGCGCCCGCCTCGGACACCTGTACAAGGGCGACGAGGCGGCGCTACTGGAGGCGGTGACTAGGTTCGTACGGCTCGGCGTGGACACCCTCGAACGCAAGCGCCGCTACATCACGAAACTCCTTGAGGCTGGGCTGTTCCCCTACACCCAGCGCTGGCTGCCCAGCCTTGACAACCACTTCTCCACCATTGGAGTCAACGGCTGCAATGAAATGATCCGCAATTTCACCGGCGACACCGAGGACATCACCACCCCGGCGGGTCACGCGCAGGTGGCGCGACTTCTCGACCACATCAACACCCTGCTCGTTGAAGCCCAGGAAGCCACCGGGCACCTGTACAACCTCGAAGCCACCCCCGCCGAAGGTGCTACCTACCGGTTCGCCCGGGAGGACATCGCCCGCTACCCCGGAATCATCCACGCCGGAACCGCCGACGAGCCTTATTACACCAACTCCACCCAACTCCCCGTCGCCCACACCCCTGATCCCTTTGACGCGCTGGCCAAACAAGACGACCTGCAGACCAAATACACCGGCGGTACCGTCCTCCATTTGTATATGGGGGCCGCCATGAGCAACGGCGACGCCTGCGCCGCCCTCGTCCGGCGCGCGCTCACCCACTACCGACTCCCCTACATCACCATCACACCCACCTTCTCCATCTGCCCCAACCACGGCTACCTCTCCGGCGACCATCCGCACTGCCCGCGCTGCTGTGCCGACACTGAGGTGTGGACCCGCGTCATGGGCTACTTCCGGCCCGTCGCCAGCTTCAACACCGGCAAAAAAGGAGAATTCCATGAACGCACCTACTTCCGCGAACCCAGCCGGGTGTGATGTTGAGCTGCCCGTCGCCGGAATCATCCCCTTCTCCGCCACCGACTGGCCCGGCAAACTCACCTGCACCATCTTCACTCAAGGCTGCATGTGGACCTGCACCTACTGCCACAACCCCACTCTGCAACCCATCACCCCGGGTGAGCACGCCTTCACTGCAGTAGTGGACCTGCTTGGCCAGCGGCGCGGGCTTATCGACGCCCTGGTCATTAGCGGCGGCGAACCCACACTGCACCACGGGCTTGGGGACGCCATCGCCGCCACCCATTGCATCGGATTCCCAGTGGGACTCCACACCTGCGGGTACGCGCCGGGGCGGCTGGACGTGTTGTTAGAACGCGAAGAGACCCGCCCTGATTGGGTGGGTCTGGACATCAAAGCACTCCCCAGCGACATGCACCGGGTGCTCCCCACGCGCCGCGACTGGAAGCTGGCAATCCCTCCGCTTGCTTGCCGACGCCCGCGATCGCCTCGGCCTTGACCTGCAGGTACGCACCACCATCTGGCCGGATTCCATTCTTGAACGCCACCTCGACGACGTCCGCGCCGCCGTGGCTGATTACGGGTGCGAGTTGGTGGTGCAGTATGCCCGGGGCGTCAACGAGCGCGGGGAATATTACGCAAACCTGTTTTAGCGGGCACCGAGAGCGTTGAAAAGATTCAGGTTAAGCAGGAATGCGTCGGCGGCTTCGGCGAGGAGGCGTTCGCGGTCCGCGGCGTCGATAGGCAGGGCATCGAGAGCGGCGCGGTAGTTGTCCTTGTAAGGCTTGGTCTTGGGGATTTCGGCGAAATGGTAGAAGGTGACACACTCGTCGGAAACGCCGTAGTGGCGCTGCATCATGCGGCCGATAACCTGGCCGCCGGACAGGTCACCCAGGTAACGCACATAATGGTGCGCGAGCAGGCGAGCCACATCCTTGGTCTCTTCGATGTCCTTGAGGCGGGCAATGTACTCGGCGGTGGCGGGCAGCGGGGTCACGGTGGTGCGCCATTCGGTGGAGCCGTGGAGATGGTTGAGGTCATGTTCCAGAGCGTTCACGCGTTCCAGGGCGGGGTCAACAATTTCAGATGCCAGCGGGTGGTCGGCAACGGCGCGGGCGGCATCCTCCAGCGCGGAGTAGAACAGCCAGGATTGCTCTTGCAGGGCGATGAAGTCGGCAACACTGAGTTTGCCTGCAAGCAGCTCGTCCATGAACACGGAGTGTTCGGCTTTGTCGTGGGCTTCAGCTGTGGAGGTTTTGAGCGCTGCGGACAGGGACTCACGGGTATCAGTGGCTGTAGTCATGGTTTTTCCTTCTCGTGTGACTCAATATGAGGAGCCATAACGGTGCACCATTCCCGTGTCTGGCTTGCACCTTTTATTTAACTAAGGGTACCCATACTTACACATCAATCTTAGGAATGATTCCTGCTAACCAACCGGCTAGAACCTGGATACACCCCTCGCCTAGCCATCAAGGTTCGAAGGTTTTCTCGCCCCAGAACACCTCATCAACCACCTGGCGGGCACGGCGTGTAACTTTCAGATAGTTTTCCAAAAACTCCTGGTATTCCGTAGGATCCCAGCCAGCAGCACCCGCCACCTGAGCCAAATGCGGACCCGGCGGCGGCAGCTGATCCGTACGCTTACCGCGCACCAACACCAACGCATTGCGCGCATCCGTGGCCGTCAACCACGCGGTCCGTAAAATCTGTACCTTCTCCGGGTCAACGAGCTTGTGGTATTCAATCACATCCAGACATTCCAGCGTGGACGTGTTGTGCAGTTCCGGCACCTCATGGGCGTGCAAGAGAATCAGCAGCTGCACTGTCCATTCAATATCCGTCAAAGCGCCGCGCCCAAGTTTGGTGTGGGTGTTGCGGTCCGCGCCGCGGGGCAGCCTTTCATTATCCACTCGGGCCTTCATCCGTCGCACTTCGCGCACCAGCTCTGGGGAGGCACCATCGGCCGGGTAGCGGAACGAATCAATCGCTGCGAGGAACTTCAGCCCCACGTCCTTATCGCCAGCGATGTGTGTGGCACGCAGCAGCGCCTGAATTTCCCAGGTCTCACCCCACTTTTCGTAGTAACGAACATACGAGTCGATAGTGCGCACCACCGCACCCGAACGGCCTTCTGGTCGCAAGCCCAAATCCACCTCCAACGGCGGATCGCCACTGGGTTTGGAAAGCCTGCGACGCATCCTGTCGCACACGCCAATCGCCCAGCGCACAGCCTCATTGTCGTCCACACCCGGCGCGGGTTCGCACACAAACATCACGTCCGCGTCAGAGCCGTAGCCCAGCTCAGCGCCGCCGAGGCGGCCCATGCCGATCACGGCGATGCGTGCCGGAGCTTCCTGCATCGCTCCCTCGGTGTTCCCTTCACGCCTACTCTCCACAGAGGCGCGTATCTCTGCAGCCAGAGCGGCCTCCAGCACGGCATCCCACACAAAGGAGAGACTGCGGCACACCTGTTGCACATCCATCATGTCGAGTAGGTCAGCGGCGGCAACACGGGCGAGTTCAGCGCGACGAAGGGACCGCGCCACGGTGATGGCACGGTCGGGGTCTTTATGCCGGGAGACGCTGGCGCACAGGGAGGAGGACACGGTGGTGGGCGATGCGTCCAAGAGTTTCGGGCCGCGCGCGCCATCACCCAGGAGCTTCACAGAGTCGGGGGTGGCGATGATCAGGTCGGACACGTAGGGGGAATTCCCCAGGATTTTCATCAGGCGCTGCCCCACCACGCCCTCATCGCGCAGCATGCGAAGGAACCATTGGCGGTCATTCGCGGCGTCGGAAAGCTTGCGGTAGTTGAGCAGACCGGCATCGGGGTCGGCGGTCTGGGAGAGCCATTCCATGAGGGTGGGCAGCAGCATCGCCTGGATGCGGGCTTTGCGGGTGGTCCCAGAGGCCAGGGCGATCAGGTGCTCGTAGGCGCGGTCCGGGTAGTAGTAGCCCAGCGCAGCGAGCTGGCGTTTTGCCGATTCGGCGGAAAGACGCAGCGTTTCCACCGGCAAGTTGACCACGGAGTTCAGCAGTGGCCGGAAGAAGAGCTTGGCGTGCAGCTGAGCGACTTGGCGGCGGACTTTGCGGTATTCGCTGGCCAGCGCCTCTGCGGAGGTGCCGTCGCCAACACCCATGATCCCGGCGGTGCGGGCCAGCCAGCGGAGACTGGTTTTGTCGTCCTCGGTGGGCATGGTGTGGGTGCGGCGGACGCGCTGCAGCTGCAGGCGATGCTCCAGGAGTCGGAGGAATTCGTAGGCGTCTATCAGGGTGGAGCCGTCTTCGCGACCCACATACCCCGCAGCGATGAGGGCGTGCAATGCGGCAACGGTGGAGCGCACGCGGAGGGATTCGTCGCTGCGCCCATGCACCATTTGCAGCAGCTGCACCGCAAACTCCACGTCGCGGAGGGAACCGCGCCCGAGTTTCAGTTCACGTTCCAGCAGTTCAGTGGGCACGTTATCAATCACGCGTCGGCGCATTGACTGCACGTCTTCCACAAAACTGTCACGCTGGCTCGCGGTCCACACCATGGGGGTGAGCGCATCAACGTACGCTTCCCCAAGCTCCAGCGATCCTGTCATGGGGCGAGCTTTGAGCAACGCCTGGAATTCCCAGGTGTGGGCCCATCGCTTGTAATAGGCCACATGGGATTCCAGGGTGCGCACCAGCGCGCCCTGCTTGCCTTCGGGACGTAGCGCCGCATCCACCTCGAAGAAGCACTTGCAACCGATGCGGATCAGCTCACCGGCCACGCGGGTGGATTTGGTGTCGGCGGGTTCGGCAACAAAAATAACATCCACGTCGGAAATGTAGTTGAGTTCCTGAGCACCACATTTGCCCATGGCGAGCACCGCCATCTGACCTTCGTAGTCTTTCTCCCCCCACACCACGGCGACGGCAACTGCCAACGCGGCGGTGAGCGCGGCGTCGGCAAGCGCGGTCAACATTCCCGTGACCTGGTCGAACGGTACCAGGGGCTGGCCGGGGCGGCGCGGGGATTCCGGGTATGTTCCGGCAAGGTCGTGCGCGGCGATGCGCATCAACAGCGTGCGATAGGTGCACTTCAGGGCCTTTTCCGCATCAGCACCAGTCAGCCCGGCACGGTAGGTCCCGGGAGTGGTGAGGGTCGCGCTTGCCGACGCATCCAGCGGCGTGGCCTGCACACACTCCAGCAACTCGCGCATCATCTCGGCGGGAGTGGGCATCGGGTGCGCCAACAGCCGCCACAACCCCGGGTTCGCAGCCAGGTGATCCCCCATCGCCGTGGACGCCCCCACAAGGGACAACAGCCGCACACGAAACGCCACGTCAGAGCGGATAGCGGCATCAAAATCCGCGTATTCTTTACCGTCAGCATAATCACCACTTGTCAGCTGGTCACGCAGACGGATCAACGTATTCAGCGCAAGATCCGGGTCGCCAGCCCCCGACAGCGCCCACAACAACTCCACCGACTGGCTATTAAGCCAACCAAGCTCCTCAAGGTCCGCCTTGGCTGTAGGGCTATTGAACCCCAATCCCCCCAACGTGGGCATGGGTCTGCGGGTGGTTCGTGACGTGGGCATGCTGCACATTTCCTGCACTCTTTCCCGGTAGTGTCCCAGTAGTTTTCTAGTAGTCCAGTGTGGTGCGCAGCTCCCAAGAGGAGATTTGCGCCTGATAGTCGTGCCACTCCCGCCACTTATTGCGCAGGAAATACTCAAACACGTGCTCACCTAGGGTGTCGGCAACCAGCTCCGAGCCCTCCATCAACCGCAGCGCATGGTCCAAGCTGCCCGGCAAATCCTGGTACCCCAAGGCGAGGCGTTCGCGCCGGGTGAGCTTGGAAATGTCCTCTTCAGCAGGCTCGGTGAGCTCGTAGCCTTCCCGGACACCTTTCAGCCCAGCCGCAAGAATCACCGCATAAGCCAGGTAGGGGTTGCAGGCGGAATCAGGGCTGCGCACCTCAACGCGCCGGGAAGATCCTTTACCCAGACGGTAGGTGGGCACACGCACCAGCGCCGAACTGTTGGACACTCCCCACGTGGCGGCGCGGGGCGCCTCGTTGCCGAACATGATGCGCTTGTAGGAATTCACCCACTGGTTGGTGATCGCCGTGAACTCGGGGGCATGCCGCAAAATACCGGCGATGAACTGCCGCGCCGTGGTGGACAGGCTGAACTCATCATCGGGATCGTGGAAGGCGTTGCTATCGCCCTCGAACAGGGAAATATGGGTGTGCATGGCGCTGCCTGCGTAGCCTGCAAAGGGTTTGGGCATGAATGTGGCCCGCACCCCGTTTTTCAACGCCACCTTTTTGATCAGGTAGCGGAAGGTCATGATGTTATCGGCCATGGTCAGGGCGTCGGCAAAGCGCAGGTCTATTTCCTGCTGGCCGGGGGCGGTTTCGTGGTGGCTGAACTCAACGGAAATGCCCATGTCTTCTAGCGCGGAGATGGCATCAAAGCGGAAATGCGGGGCCTTGTCCGTCACCGCCTGATCGAAGTAGCCGCCGTTATCCGTAGGCGTTGGGGGCTGCCCCTGGGTGTTAATCGAATCAACCAGGAAAAACTCGATCTCAGGATGAACGTAGCAGGTAAAACCATCACTCGCGGCCGAGGCCAGCTGTCTGCGCAGCACCTGGCGGGGGTCAGCAAAGGAGGGCTGTCCGTCCGGCATGGTGATGTCACAAAACATGCGGGCAATGCTGCGGTCCGTGCCGTTTTGCTCAAAGGGCATCAACTGGAACGTTGATGGATCAGGAAGCGCAATGGTGTCGGACTCGGATATGCGCGAAAAACTCTCAATAGCCGAGCCGTCGAACCCAATGCCCTCCCCGAAGGCGTTTTCCAGCTCAGCAGGCACCACCGCCACGGACTTTAAATAACCCAGAATGTCGGTGAACCACAGCCGTACAAAACGGATGTCACGTTCCTCGACTGTACGAAGCACAAATTCCTGTTGGCTGTTCATTCTTACAAATCTACCGCGCGCACCCGACTCGCCGTGGACACACGGTTGGTGACGGGTAAAAAATAGTGACACACTTTAACCATGAATTCAGACACCGGCTCCACCCCCGCCACTCCCCCGACTCCAGCAACCCCCACCAAACCCGTGCGCATTTCCGACCTGCTGTCGTGGAAAGCCGAGGGCGCAAAATGGGCGATGCTTACCGCCTACGATTACTCCACCGCTCAGGCGATGTCCCAAGCGGATATTCCGGTTCTTCTGGTTGGGGACTCCGCCGCGAACGTCATCTACGGTTACAAGACCACCACGGAAGTATCGCTGGATGAAATGATTCCGCTGGCCCGCGGCGTCGTCAGGGGTGCGGGAAAGGCACTGGTGGTGGCGGACCTCCCGTTTGGCACCTACGAGGCATCCGACGAGCAGGCGGTACTGAACGCCGCCCGAATGATGCGGGAATCCGGTGCCCACGCCGTGAAGATAGAAGGTGGTGTGCGCATCGCCCCCCGCATTCGCGCACTGGTAGACGCAGGCATTCCCGTGATGGCACACATCGGGTTCACCCCGCAATCAGTGCACAGCCTCTCCGGTTTTAAGGTCCAAGGCCGCGCGGGCGGCGCTGATGCCCTGCGTGCCGACGCCCGCGCCGTCACCGAAGCCGGCGCCTTCGCCGTGGTCCTGGAGATGGTGCCCGCCGACCTCGCCGCAGAAGTGACCCGCGACCTGCCCATCCCCACCATCGGCATCGGCGCTGGCCGGGACACAGATGCCCAGGTACTGGTGTGGCAGGACATGGTGGAGCTTCCGGCCGGTGGCTTCTCGCCTAAGTTTGTCCGCCGTTTCGGCGCAGTCGGTGCCGCGCTTACCGACGCCGCACGGAACTACCGCAACGCCGTGGCCAGTGGAGAATTTCCCGGCGAGGAGCACGCCTACTAAGTGCGGGGCGGGGTGGGTGTTACACCCGTGTTATCCACCCCATCACAGGCGCTCAGCAATAGAATTGCACCCGAAATATTATTCCTGGTAGCGTAGCCACAACTGATCTTTTTCTCAAAAAATATTTCTCTAAAAAACAGGATTATTTAAGTGGACATTTGTCGAATCGTCAGCTACCTCAAGACTCATCTCTGGGACGACGACGAGCCGACCCTTGCTCGCATCGCCCAGGAACACGGATACAGCGCCTTCCATCTATCACGCGAATTTAAAAACCAGGCCGGGTACAGCATCCGCCAGTGCATTGAAGCACTACGCGTCCAGCGCGGCATCGAACAGATGATGGACCACGGGATGAGCGTCACGGACAGCGCCCTCGCTGCGGGCTACAGCAGCCTAGGTACCTTCTCCAACACGTTCAAAAACCACACCGGCGTGACGCCACGTAACTACCCCAAGGAAGCATCAAAAGCGCAGGCAGTTTTGCAGAAAATTGCCAACCGGGATGGTCTGCTGGTGCATCGCCAAAGTAAAGTGACCACCAACAACACGCTGTCCGTCTCTACGCATTACCCCGAGGGCTACAGCTCCAACGTCACCTGCGTGGGCCTGTTCCCCACGGCCATCCCCAAGGGCATGCCCGTGGTAGGGGCTGCGCTTATTGGTCGCACCTCCTGCACCTTCACCAACATCCCGCCCGGCGAATATTACCTGCTGGCCTGTGAACTCCGCTACAGCGCCAACCCCGCCCGCGCGCTGCGCGATAACCTGCGCCAGCGCGTGGAACGCAAACTCGCCTTCCCGAACGACTCCGGTGCTGAATTCGCGCTGGACATGCGGCCACCCGCGCCGCAGGACCCGCCCATCACCATGAACTTCCCAATCCTGACGATGCGGCACCTGCTGAAAAACCGCAATTCATAATAAGCGGGGCGTCACGGCTTTCAATAGCCTTGGAAGCATGGGAACATTCAATATTTACCTCATGCTACCTGGCACAACACGTGAAGCCTTCGACTTCTACGAAGCACTCTTCGGCGGACAGCGCACCGGCTTTTTCACCTTTGCGGATATGATCCCCATGGGCATGCCCGTCGAAGACGAGCACGCCGATCTGATTGCCCACACAGCCCTCGAACTACCCAACATGACACTGATGGGTAGCGACAGCACCAGCGCCATCACCCCATGCAACGACAAATCCCCCGTGCTGCTGCACCACTTCACCGACACCCGCGAGGATGCCGACCGCATCTTTTCCGCTCTCGCCGAGGGCGGCACCATCATCCGCCCGATTGTCGACGCCCCGTACGGCTACTACGACGGCAGCTGCATCGACCGCTTCGGCATCGCCTGGAACATCATGTACGAACACGAAACATAAGCCCAGCTAGACTGGGAAGGCATGTCAGAGTATTTAGGTGACCTTTTAGCAGACGCGGCGCAACGAAGCAGAGACGTCTTCCACGATGTGCTTTCCCAGGTGACGCCCGAGCAGGCCAACTGGCGGCCCACTCCGAACGCCAACTCCATCGCCTGGCTGGCGTGGCACACCGCCCGTGAGCAGGACCTACAGATCGCGGCGCTCGCGGGAACCCCAGAGGTCTGGACCTCACAGGGCTGGGTGGACCGCTTCAACCTTGACCTGCCGCGCAACTCAATGGGCTACGGGCACACCCCCGAGGAGGCCGCCCGCGTGCACGTCACCGACCTGTCCTTGCTACTCGGATACTTGGACCAGGCCACCGAGGCGACCATCGCCTACGTTCGCAGCCTCACCCCCGATGTACTCAACGATGTCATTGATACGCACTGGACTCCACACGTCACCCGTGGTGTGCGGGTGGTCAGCATCATTGATGACGCCGCGCAGCACGCCGGGCAAGCTGCCTACGTTCAGGGAATGCTGGGATAGCCACAAAACCGCCCCTGCCTGCAGAAAACCTGGTAAACAGGGGTTATGAACACGGATGCGCACACTGAGATTGAAGTCAAATTCGCCGCCGCCCCGGAGGCCGAACCGCCGGAGCTTGCTGGCGCAATCGAGGGGGTGGTGTCCGAATCCTCGGATATTCACTTCCTTTCGGCCGTCTACTTTGACACCGAGGACCTTCGGCTTACCCGCAACAAAATAACCTTGCGCCGCCGCACAGGTGGAAAAGACGCAGGCTGGCATCTGAAATTACCGAAGCAGGGGGCACACCGAATGGAGCTCCAGGCCGATCTGGGCCCCGATGCCGCCACTGACGTTCCGCCGCCGGACCTGCTCGGGCCGGTCAGATCCCTGGTCCGTGACCTGCCGCTCGCCCCCATCGCGCAGGTGGATAACGAGCGCCACGAAACCGTGCTGCACGATGCGGACGGTACCGCGATCGCGGAATTCTGCGACGATCACGTCACCGCCTGGTCCCTCCTCCCCCACGGTGAGCGCACCAGCTGGCGGGAATGGGAAGTGGAGGTTGGCTCGGCCTACACCGACGACGCGCAACAGATTCTGGAGGCAGCAACCAGCGCGATCGTCGATAAGGGGGCGGTGGCTGCCGATAGCCCCTCGAAGCTTGCGACGGCGCTCGGGGATTCCATCGCCAACGCCCCCACCCCGCCGGCGGTGAAGAAACTCAAAAAGGGTTCCCCAGCTGCGGCGGTGTTGCAGGCACTGGCCGCCAACCGCGACCGTCTGGTGGCGATGGACCCGGCCGTGCGCCGCGACGACTGGGATTCGGTGCACCAGATGCGCGTAGCCACCCGCGAGTTCCGCAGCCACATGCGCACTTTCGACGGCATCATCACCAACGAGAACTACACGCACCTAGGCGGTGAACTTAAGCACCTCGCTGGGGTTCTCGGAGTCGCCCGCGATGCGGAAGTTGTCGGAGAACGCCTTGCTGCACTCGCCCCGCTTGTCGACGCCCCGACCCACACGCGCATCACCGGTAGCATGTCCGATGCCTACCGCACCGCCCATTCCGATGCCGTGGCATTCCTGGATTCCCCACGTTACTTTGCCCTACTGGCAGACCTCGACAATCTTCTCGCCTCCCCCATCGTCACCAGTGGAAAAGGCGGTGCGGCGCGGAAAATCCTGCTCCAGCACCTGGGCAGTGCCTACGAGCTTCTGCTCAACCGCCACACAAAAGCCATCGCCGAGTGGTCCGACACCGACCTACCGTCGGAACAGCGGGAAAGGAACATCCACGATGTGCGCAAAGCAGTCAAACGGCTGCGCTACTCCGCCGAAGCCGCAGGCCAAGCCACAGGATTAAATACCAAGAAACTCTACCTGGCCTGCAAAAACCTACAGACCGTATTGGGCAATTTCCAAGACCACGTGACCACCCGCGACGTAGTACTACGCCTTGCCAAGGACGCGCGTGCCCATGGTGAGGATACGTTCAGCTACGGCGTGCTCTACCAGCACGAACAACGCGCTAGCGAGGACGCCCTCATGGGCTACGAGGACGGCTTCTCCGCAGTCCGCGCAGCCTACAAGAAACTGATGAAGAAAAAGTAGACCTAAAAGTTAGGCTTTGTCGTAGTCGTCTTTGCCCGCTTCGTCATACTCGTCGGCCTGGCGAGTGCGTTCCGCTGCCAGGGCGAGGGCGTCGCGTGCCTCTGCTTCAGTGGCGTAAGGCCCCATGCGGTCCGTCCAGTTTCCGGCTTTGCCTTGACTGACCACCCCGGTCGCGAGGTCAAAGTACCACTGGTTGTCAGTATCTGACATGGTTGTTCTCCTGTCTGTGGGCGTTACGGTTGTACGTTAGGATGGGGTCGCTCGTGATGTCCACGTTAACCACCCCTGCCGTTCACGCTACAGTGAACGCAGTAAACATGTCGTCTTTTGGCTTACACACTAGGAGCTTGTTTTCGCGATGACCATTTCCCCGCAGCAACCTGGTGATCACTCGGATTCGTCTTTGGCAGGCTCCGCAAAGGGTTCCGCAGAAGGCTCAGTGTGTGATCGGGTGAAAGCTGGCCATACCGCCATTTTCGGTTCGGAACCCACGCTGGTGGCCAGCGCCCCCACCACGTGGTCGCTATTAGGTGAGCATGTCGATGTGGTGGGCGGTATTGTGCTTGTTGCATCAAGTGACCTGCGGGTGGGTATCGCGGCGTCGCCACGCAGCGATAACAACATCAGTGTGAGCGTGAACGGCGCAAAACCCAACCATATTGCCATGGGTGACGTGAGTGATTTCGCGTTTTCTGTGCTGGACGCGCGGGACAAAGCGGAGAGCGTACCCTCGCCGCACGGTTCGTGGCCAGAGCGCCTGGGCGGCGTGGTGTGGTCGTTGATTTTCCGACAGCTGCTGCCGCGGGACACGCCAGGGTTTAACATCGCGGTGGAGTCGGAAGCACCCGTTGACTGGGGATTGGGCGTGCATGCCGCCGCCGAGGTCGCTTTTGCGTCGGCGCTGGTGGTGGACGATGAAAACCGTGGTGACTACCCACTGCGCGTCCGTGTCGCCGAAGCATGCTTCCAATCGGCCGCTATTTTCTCCGCGACCCCCGCCCTGCGGGCGCGCTACACGGCCGCATTACGGAGTATGGACGGGCAGATTTCCGTGGTGGACTACAAGGATGAGTCGGTGACGCACACGCCGCACATTGCGGGCCGGAACACTGTGGTGTTTGCGGTCAATACACCACATAACCCGGGCGGGCAGATACCTGAGGAAATGGCTCGCCGCCTTGATTTTATTGATAAGGCCACCCGCGCGTTTGGTGTGGAGTCGCTGCGGCACCTGCCCGACGCCGCCCCCCGCGTGCGCGATTGGCTAGAGGCTGTACATAAGGTGCACGGCCCTAGCGGGGTGCCTAGCTTGCAGGAAGCGACCCGCTGGCTGGAGTTTTTCGAGGCCGAGACCCGACGCGCACAGTCGATGGTACCGCTGCTGCGTTCCCGTAACGTCGCGGAATTATCGGATATTGTGGCGGCCTCACAACGCGCCCTGAATGATGATTACTCCGTCAGCGGCACCGATTCAGCGTTGGCTCAGCTGTGCCGGAGTCGGGGCGCGGTGACGGCCCGCAGCGCCCACGCAGGGGTGAGCAACGCCGTGATCGCGGTGGTGGAGGCTACCCACGCGAGGAATTTCGCCGCCGACCTAGTAGACGACGGCCTGGAGGTCATTGAGCTGCGACCCGGAACAGCGGCCTAAGCAGCTTACACGTTGTTGGGCGAATGAGTCAGCCTCTAAGCCGGATTCTGTCCTCCCCGCCATGCAGCGACGGGAAGTGGTGAACATCCATCTGGACCGGCCATTGCTGGCGGCCTCAAGCAGCGTACCCGCAGACTGGGCGAGCAGCCTATGTCCGCGCAGGCATACCACAGCTGGTACGCCCTCTTGCCTTGCTCCCGGTGGGGTTTACCGAGCCGCGCCAGTCGCCTGACGCGCTGGTGCGCTTTTACCGCACCGTTTCACCCTTACCTCCTCGCGCAGGCGGGAGGCGGTTTGTTTTCTGTGGCACTATCCCGCAGGTCACCCTGGGTTGCTGTTAGCAACCACCGTGCTCTGTGGAGTCCGGACTTTCCTCGACGCCACGTCAAACGCATAGTCACATACATGATCAATGCTGATACGTGTGCCGCGTCCACCCGACTGGCTCATTCGCACGGCATTACTTTACAGGTGAGAGGTGTCGTTGACCAGCCGAACTACTGTGGGGCCATCGGCATAGAACTCCGCAATGGAGATCGACGCGAGATCCAGGTGTAGGCAGTGGAACAGTGAAGGCCCAGCGCCAAGAGCCATGCGCAGTAGCGCCTTGATGGGCGTGACATGGGAAACCACCAGCACGGTTTTACCCGCGTAGTCCTTGCATAGCTCGTCTTTCACGGCACTGATGCGCTGGTAGGCGGCATCAAGGGATTCGCCACCGGGAGGGACAATGCTGGTATCGGATAGCCAGGCACTGTGCGCCTCTGGGTTGGCCTCATGTGCTTGCGCAAAGGTAAGGCCGTCCCACTCACCGAAATCCAATTCGATCAGGCCATCAACACTGGCCACGGGCAGCCCCAACGCATCGCCACACGCCCGCGCCGTCTCCATGGTTCGAGTCAGCGGCGAAGCCACGATCGCATCAATGCCACCCCGCGCTGCTAATCGACGCGCCGCGCCTGCCGCCTGCTGCGTCCCCAGTTGCGTCAGTGGGGGGTTGCTGCGCCCGGAATACTGTCGGGCTGCGGACATCTCGGTTTGTCCGTGCCGCAGCAGGATCAGCCGGGTCGGCTCCGTGGTGGCACCGTTCCACGAGGTGGGACAGGTGGTATGCGTCTTGCCGTCGGTTCCTTCCTTCGCTTCGTCCTCACCGCCAGCAACAATCCCAATCGGCGCCCCTGCCGCGCCCGCATCCATGGCCTGATTGGCCAGAGTGTCGGCCTCGGAGTTTTCGGCGCGGGGAATCCAGGTGTAGCTGATGGCATCGAAATCCCGCGCAATGGCCTGGGCTTTCAGCGCGAGTTCCTTCATGTCGGGGTGCTTGATTTTCCAGCGCCCACTCATCTGCTCGACAACGAGTTTGGAGTCCATGAGCACCTCCACCTCGGTGGCCCCGAGGTCGCGGGCAGCTTCCAATCCGTTAAGCAGAGCGCGGTATTCGGCGACGTTGTTGGTGGCGGTGCCCACGTAATCGGCGATGCTGGTCAGTACCGTGCCAGAAGCATCGTAGAGCACCGTCCCGGAGCCTGCGATGCCGGGGTTACCGCGGCTGCCGCCGTCGGCTTTGATCTGCACTTTCATTGGGCATCTCCCGCCGTGGTGCGCACCAGATAGGTGCCGCAATCGGGGCAGCGGGGAACGTCATCGGCGGGCGCGTTGCGGATCTGGCTCACCGACATCGGTGGCAACACAATGAAGCAGCCCCCGCAAGTGCGGCCGTTAAAGGTGGCGGCCCCAACCCCGTACACCTCAACCTGGTCGTCGTAGTCGGCGAGTGTCGCGGCGTCGAAAAGCGCGCGGAGTTCGCTGATGCGTTCGGCGCGGTTGTCGGTGGGGACAGTGATGCGATCAAGCGCATCGCTGAGTTCCGCCACTCGAGCCTTGTGACGTTCCGCCGTCGCGCGCAGGGCGTGCAGCTCATCGTGGCATTCCTTCAGCTCACCGCGCAGGTCGTCGAGGCGACGGTAAGTGGTGGACAAGTCATGTTGCAGGTCGCGGCGCTGTTCCACATCAACGGCGGCACCCAGGCCAGCCTTGTTGGCTTTTTCGCGCTGCCGCAGCTTGGACATGTCGGCTTCGATGCGGCGAATATCCACCTCAATGTCGGAAATATTGACCTGGGAGGTGCCTAGTACTGAGCGGGCGTCGGCTAGTTCCTTGGTTAGCCTGTCGCGCTTCTGTTGTTCCTCAGAGACGACCGAGGAATCCCCGGCGCGTTCCAGGGTAGCCAGTTCCAGCAGGCTGCGTTGGAGTTCGGAGGCGAGTTTCATGATCGTGTGCTTTCTGTGTGGGTGGGGTGTGCTGAGATGGTCCAGGGGTCGGTGCGGATGTTCAGAACCTCCACCTCCACGGAGGCTTCGCGGGCGACCAGTTCGGCAGCCTGCTCACACCAGGGGAATTCGCTGGCCCAGTGCGCGGTATCAATGATCGCCGGTCCGCCGTCCCGCAGCGCCTCATCAACCGGGTGGTGGCGCAAATCCGAGGTCACAAACACGTCCGCACCCAGCGCCTTCGCCGCCGCCAGGTGACTGTCCCCCGCGCCCGAAGACACGGCCACGCGCTGCACCATGCGCTCCGGGTCGCCCGCCGCGCGAACACCCCACTCTGTGGCAGGCAGGCGGTCAGCCACGCGCTGCACAAAATCAGCGAACCTCACTGGTTCCGGCAAGTCCCCGATACGCCCCAGGCCACAGGCAGTGGAAAGATCCTCGGTGGACTCCAGCTCCACCACGTCAAACGCCACCTCCTCATACGGGTGGGCCTCTCGCAACGCCACCATGATCGCGTGACGACGCACCGTCGGTGCCACGAACTCCACCCTGGTTTCTGTCCCCGTGAACACACTGCCCACCTGCCCCAGTGTGGGATTCGCGCCATCAACCGGGCGGAATTGCCCCTGCCCGGACCATTCGAATGCGCATTCCCGGTAATCCCCAATTGCACCGGCCCCGGCGGCGAACACGGCCGCTTTCACCTCATCGATATGATCCGGCGGGACCATCACGCCCCACTTATCCACGGTGGACGTGTTCTTGGGTTCCAGCGGACGCCCCGGTGTGACACCCAGCAGCTCCGCAAGCCGATCATTCACCCCCGGGCGGGCCGAATCCGCGTTCGTATGCGCCGCCATCAACGCCACCCCATGACGAATCAGCGTATGGATAATCCTCCCCTTCGGAGTGTCCGCAGCCACCGTGTGCGTACCAAAAAGCAACAACGGGTGATGCACCACCAGCATCTGTGCCCCCGCCTCCACGGCGCGCTCCGCCACCTCCTGGGTGCAATCCAGCGCAAACACCACCTTATGCACCTGATCCGCCGGATCCCCGCAGATCAGGCCGACCTTATCCCAGCTTTCCGCAAGGTGCGGAGGATACGCCTCCTCCACAATGGCACGAATATCAGCCACCGTCGTCATACAACTCACTCCTTCACAACCTGCCTGTATTCTTCCAACAAGTGCTGCACCGCGTCCATGTCACGCACAGCCAAACGCCAAAAACCCTGGTCCAGACCCGGGAATGTATCGCAGCGCCGTACCGCGACGCCCCTGTCCAGCAACCGCAGCCGCGCCGACTCCGGGTCCAGGGTGGGCGGCCGCACCAGCACAAACGGTGCCGACGACCCCGCCACAACCCGAAACCCCTCGTCCTCCAGGTACCTGACCATCGCGGCGCGCTCCCTGGCCACATCCCCCGCTATCTGCTCTGCGGCAGCAGGACCCCGGCGCATCACCTCAGCGATGGCGCGCAGCTGCACACTTCCCAATGGCCAATGCGGACGCCCCGCAGACAGTTGCGCCAGCACCTCGGGCTGCGCCAGCACATACCCACACCGAAGACCCGCCAACGCCCACGTCTTGGTCAAACTACGCAGCACAATTAGCTGGGGATTATCCACCACGCGAGCCGCTAGGGAATGCTCTTCCCCCGCCACATCCATGAATGCCTCATCCACAACCAGATGCGGAACATCCCAGGCGAGCAGGCGCGCCGGGTCGTGCAACACGCCGGTGGGGTTGGTGGGATTACCCACCACGGCCATATCGACGCCGTTGGGGAGGCTGGCTGGGAGGGTAAACGGGGCGTCGAGAAGCAAGCGCACCACCGGCACCCCAGCTGCGCGCAGGGCGTACTCCGGTTCGGTGAAGCTTGGGTGCACCGCCAGGGCCGAACCGCCCGCGGGAACCAGGCGCGGCAGCAGCGAAAACCCCTCCGCAGCGCCCGCCAACAGCAACACGTGCGAGGCCGGAATGCCATGAAAATCGGCCACGGCCTGCCGGGCCTGCTGCTCCGTCTGTGCTGAAGGGTAGCTGGCTATATTGCTCAGTTCCTCCGCCAAGGCCTCCAGCAACCAGGGCGGGGGCTCGGTCCCACGCACGTTCACCGCAAAATCAAGGTGTGCGTTTGCGGCGTCAACATCGCCATGGAACCGCAGAAACTCGTCCGACACATCACAGCCATTCACCTGCAACAGTGTACGTCTGCCACACTAAAACACGTGAAAACTCTCCTCCTAGACGTTGACGGAACCCTCATCGACTCCTACCCAGGCATCATCACCAGCTTTGTTCATGCACTCGACCAGGGAGGACATCCCCACCCCTCCGAGGACTTCCTGCGCAGCGTGCCCGGCCCACCGCTGGAAGTAACCCTCAACCGGCTCGGCTTGACGCCCGAGGACAACCGCGCCACACTCCGCCGCTACATGGAGCACTACGACACCACAGGTTGGGCCATGAGTGCACCCTATCCTGGTATCCGTGACCTGCTAGTGAGTTTGAAGGACCAGGGATTCCAGCTCTGCACCGCCACCTCAAAATCCCAGCCCATCACCGAGAAAATACTCGAACACCACAAACTCGCAGAGCTTTTCACGTTCATCGGTGCCGCGACAGGTCCAGATGGCGGTAGGCGAAGCAAACGCGACGTGATCGCGCACGTTCTGGACAATGTGGGGCTGGACGAGGGCTCAGATATTCTCATGATTGGCGACCGCATCCACGACATCACCGGCGCTGCCGAATTTAACATCCCCACCGTGGCCGTTACCTGGGGATACGGCAACGCTGAGGAACATCAGCACGCCCACCGCGTCGCCGACACCCCCGCAGAACTCGAAAGGATCATCCATGACTGGGCACACTGAAAGCCTCTACATCGTCTTCGTCTGTACGGGAAACATCTGCCGCTCCCCCATGGCTGATGTCATCTTCCGCGACGCGCTTGACGACGCCCACCTCACCGACGATGTCCTCGTACGTTCCTGCGGTATTGGTGGCTGGCATGTTGGCCAGTCCGCTGACCGGCGCGCCATCGCGGAACTTCAAGCTTCTGGACACGACGGCACACAGCACCGAGCCGCCCAGCTTGGCCCCGAACACGACGATGCCGACCTCTTTGTGGCCCTGGACAACGGGCACATTCACGACCTTGTGCGCCACGGAATTCCCTCCGAAAAAATCCGCCTGCTCCGCTCCTTCGACCCATCCTCTCCCCTTGGCGCCGACGTTGACGACCCCTACTACAGCAATGCCGCCGCCTTCACCGAAGTGCGCGCACAAATCGACGCCGCCATGCCCGGGATGATCGACTGGGTCAAGGAAAGGCTGGAACATTCCTCTAAGCGGTGAGGGGTTCGGGGACTGCAGTGGTTTTATGCGGATGGGCGGGCAGTGTGATGGATCATGGGCTACGCAGAGCATTGAACAACGTTAGTGCAAACGGTTGCATAAAAGTATGCTTATCCCCAGGTCGCAAAACGGGGTGTTTTCGTGCTTGAGCATAAGCACATTGTGCAGGGCTGGCCGTAACTACAGTAAAACCCCAGGGCAAGGGCCGTCTGGGCGTGCGCTTCCATAATCCACAACCCCGACAGTTCTCAGTAGCCCAACACCACCACACGCACCCTTTTCACAGGCATCCTAGAATAAGGAATCGTGAACAGTGCGCGCCCTCATCCCAGCACCCAGCGCAGCGTGTGGAAAACATTTTTGAAGCCTGGTTGGGTGTTCACCGCTGCGGCGGTGCTGATCTTCGCCTATTTTGCCTTCACGGTGCTAGCACCGTGGCAACTGCACAAGAACGAGGCGAAGACGGAACGCAATCACAACATTGAGGCTGCGTTTGAGACGGACCCGGTGCCGTTGTCAGAGATTTTCACTACGCGGGGCGAGGTCGCTGACGGCAAGGAATGGCGTCGTGTGAGCATGACCGGTCATTACCTGCCGGAGTCTGAGGTGCTGTTACGTTTGCGTCCGGTCAACTCGTCACCTGCTTTTCAGGCGCTGACCCCATTTCGCCTGAACAGTGGTGAGATCATGCTGGTGAATCGTGGCTTTGTTCCAGCCAATCAGGACAACGTGCCAGACATCCCAGCGGCCCCGTCCGAGGAGGTCACCATCGTGGGGTATGCCCGCTTGGACGAGCCACCACCATCCCATGAGCCGCTGACAGATCAGGGTCGGTTGCAAGTGTCGGGCATCAATTCCCAGCAGATCGCTGACCTCACCCATCTTGAACTGGGGAAAGATTACGTCCAACTGAGTGATGGGCAGCCAGGTACATTATCGGCCATCCCATTGCCGCAGCTAGACTCAGGGCCGCACCTGTCCTATGGCATCCAGTGGATTGCATTTGGCATCATGGCCCCACTCGGGTTGGGGTATTTCGTGTGGGCGGAGATGCGCGAGCGCCGACGCGAACAAGAAGAGCAACAAGCACTACAAGAACAGCAACAAACGCCACTCAAACAACAGGACGAGAAAGACCAGCAAGAATCCGAGTCGCCAGCAGAGGCGAAGCTCCGTAGCAGGTATGGCGGCGCCCGAGTTGATCACTACAGTAAGATTGCTAGGAGGAACGAGGAACGTTTTTAGCTTTTCTTATCAACTAGCATTGAGTTCATGACAACTTTCATTAACGCCTACTCCACGGTTGTCCAAGAGATCCCCTGGACTGGTCCAGGGGCTACTTATTTTAAGTACCGATCCACCGTGACCGGCACTAACCAGGAGATTTCTGATTTCCAGGATCACTTGAATGGCTTTCTAGGCTACGCCATCGATTTTTGGATCACGCAGGGTATTGAGTACAACGCGTTTATCCACAGCATCTCCCAGCACATCAGGGAGACGCGTAGCCAGTACGTGTTTGAGCGGGATGCGTCGTTCGAGCCTGAAGATCTGAAGGATTTCAAAGAGTGGGCACGGGCGACGAACTCGATCTTTTTCCTCAACGACGGCGGTATTTACAACGCCGACGGCGTGAATTTGCTCGACCCGAACACCAAAAAATTCGCCCCGATTCACCCCTTGTCCAAGTCTAGGAGTGAACGTATCCGCACCGATTTGGGGAAGAAGGGCATGTCGGTGCCACAGTCGTTGCCGCCGGTGCGCTCAGAGATGGAGGTGCAGTTGCGGTCCACCCAGGAGGTGGCTAGCCGCTTCCGCGCCTTGGTGATTGTTGCTCATTTGGCGGCGGCAGTACTGGATGGGGATAAGAACACGGCGAAGAATATTTACACAGTGATGAGTAATTCGCCCTACGATTTCACCCCCACTGAGCTGGCGTTTATTGATACGGTGGCAAAGGAGTCGCAGAAGAAGTTCGGCAAGTACGGCAAGTCAACCCAGGAAGCTGCGGTGCAGTTAGTGTGGCGGTGGGAGTCCGCGACAGTGCTGGGATGGGTGCTCGGCAAAGTGAGTATGGACCCCATGGTATTGGAACCCGCCAACGTTGATCGCCTGACAACGCTGGAGGAAAACCCCGACGAGTTGTATGACATTCACCGCTTGATTGACACGTTCCACATTTGCGACGGCTACGAAAGCACCTACTCGCAGCGCTGGTACGCCGTGGACCAGGACGTCAACCCAGAGAACTCACCACCTGTGTTTGAAAACGTGCACTGTAGCATCCTGCTGGAGCGCCATCACGCATTCTCGTGGCTGCATCACCCCTTGAGCACCTGGGATGACGTGGATTTAAACACGTAGGCCATGGCCCCGACCGCCAGCTGCGTCCACCGCGATAGTCGCACGGCCTCCCGGACGGTTTGCACCGTAGGCGCTGGCCCCTCGCCCAGATAGGGCCGCTTTTCGACGCCGTGTGCATACGCCGTCGGCCCGCCCAACCGCACCCCGAGCGCGGCAGCGGCCGTCGCCTCCACTGGCCCGGCGTTGGGGCTAGGGTGCGACGGGGCGTCGTCACGCCACGCCCGCAGCGCCGCAGCACCTCGACCGTGAAGAGCGGCGAAACCAGTATGGACTACTGCGGTGAGCCTGGCCGGAACCCAAGCCATGGCGTCGTCGAGCTTCGCGGCGGCCCAGCCGAAATTGCGGTACCGTTCGTTGCGGTACCCCACCATCGCATCCAAGGTATTGACGCAGCGATGTGCCACCACACCCGGCGCGCCCGCCACCGCAGCCCACACCAGCGGTGCAATGGCGGCGTCCGACGTATTCTCCGCCACGGATTCAACGGCGGCACGAGCCATGCCGGGGGCGTCGAGAAGCTCGGGGTCGCGGGAGCACAGCCACGGAACCCAGCCGCGGGCCGCATCCTCATCGCCGGATTCCAGCGCCTGCGCCATCCGCACGCCGGTACGCTCCAGGCTTGTACCCCCCAGCGCCGCCCACAGCGCCACCGCAGTAGCTAGCCGTGGTGCCCGCTTGGCGACGCCCGCTGCCACCAGGGTCGGTGGCAGCACACAGACCGCCGCGAACACTGCCCCCGCGACTTTGTTGTCACGGTACAAACGGCGCTCCCACCACAGCGCGTACTGACCGAACAGCGCCACCGGATGGTAGCGCTGAGGGTCTTTAATCAGTCGATCAGCCAGAATGCCCGCTGCAATTCCACTAGCATGGTCCATACCGACAGACTAGTCTGAGATGTCAAAAGCCGAGGACAGGAAGCTGATGACCTGCTCGCGGGAGTTGTGGGCGGCACGACCGTTAGCATCGGCATCGCCACCCACGGCAATGCGATGCCCATGGTCCTTGATCACTGTTGTGGCGGGCAACCCTGAGAAGCAGAAAGGGTATCCGCTGGCGTGACCGGCTGCTGGATATTCAACGCGGAACACCTCAATGTTGTGCTCGCGGGCAGCTTTTTCCAGGTTGGTGGACATACCGACGCTGTCCCACACGGCATCATCGGTGCCTGCAGTGAGCAGAAGCGGACCGGTCATGCCACTAAGATCAAGCGGCGTGGCTTTGGCGTGGGCATGCTGGTAAAAGTCCCACAGTTTCGCCGGATGGCCAGTCACTGCGGACTTCATAAAGGCGGAAAAACCGGGCCGATCACAGTGCACGTCACTGGGGGAATGTGCCACCACGGGTCCAATGAGATCGGGATGGGTGCTTGCCAGGTGAATGGCATCGGCGCAGCTCCTGCCCTGCGCCACCAGCGCGAGCGGCAGCTCTGAGTCAACACGCTCGTGCTCGTGGATCTCTGCTGCGAGTTCAGGGAGACGATCCGCCGGGATTTCCGGGCAGTAGAAGACCGTGAACCCATGATGCGCGAGGGCGGCGGCACTAGCAGAGGCAGTAGCTGTTGGGGTGTCAACAAGCAGCAAAACCCCGGGTGCCCGGTGATTGGGGCTGAATCCGGAGCAACCTTTCGGCGCTGCGCATTCCTCCACCTCACGGGCGATTGTGCGCTGCACCAGCGCACCCCAGCCTTCCTCTTCCGAGCGGGCTTTCACGTGGATGTGCACTGACGCCAAGCCGTTCAGCTCGAATGCACCCGCTTCCCCATCATTCGTGCCGATGCTGTCGGGACGCATTGTCCACAGCAGTCCACAGTGATGCGGTGGCGACCATAGCGCGCTTTCAGGAAACGATGTCGCAACATCCACCACACCATGCTCATCAGCATGAAACACCTGCTCATTCGACCAGGGTTGTTTCTCTGCGTCTACCGCAGAGACGTGGATGCGCACCCGTTCGCCTGGCTGCGCATCCTGAACTCGAATCACCAACGGGGAATTAATCCCACTAATTGATCTCACAACCAGTTCCATGGAGTTCGATGCTAGTCCCCTCACTTGGCCAGTAGCTCACCTTTAGTGGAGCGACCACGTAACACAAATGCGGTCCCGCCAAGAATCACCAACAATGACAACAACACAAGCCCTACTATCGACGCACCCGTATTCGCTGCATACGACCTGTCCACTGTCTCTGTCGAGGTGGCGATGTCCGTATCCGCAAGCGAAGCAGTCAACTCCGATGACGTGACAGGAGTCACTTTAATCGAGGGTTCGGTTGACTCATGATGAGGTACTAACACATCAAATGCCCACGGAATCAACTGCACTGCGGCCAAAAGCGAATGGTACCACGCACCCCGCCTGACCTGCGATATTGCGGCTGACCCCGTTGATGCTGTCGGGTGTACAGACGATACTGCAGGAGCTGATACAACCACGCCGTTGACGTAAATCACCGGATCCGGCAGCGACGAGGCAAACTGCACACGATACGCAGCATCCCGCACCGGATTATCAATCACCACCGTCAGTGCCCCCGCCAGCGACCACACAGACACCCGCTCCCCCGCCGCGCCCGCAAAATACGTCTCACCTGTGGAATCCGCCAGGAAAACACGCTGCGCACACCCCATTTGCTGGGCATGAAGGTCGCCACCCGGCTGGCAGCGTGTCGACGCCGCGTCTTCCCACGTCCCACGGTCATACGCTGCACCTGCGTCACGACGCCGCACCTCAACAAAACCCTGGTCAGCCTTGCTAGACTCCACCACGATCCGACCCGAACGCGACTGCCTTGCCGAGGCAATCACATCCCAGTGACCATTTGGCTGCTGGTGTGCGGCCTCAACGATATCTACCGGTGGGATTGTTGGGATGGCTTGGTTGATGTGGTTGGCGGCAAGTTCTTTTCGAAGGTCAAATGCTCGACCTCCCCACCGCACCGGTGCAGAATCGTTGGCATTCTTGACAGCTACCGGAACTTCGACCGAGCCCAAAATGTCTGCCGACGGAGTGGAAACATCGATGAAAGTACAGGTCACAGCTGTAGATGCTTGCGTTGATATACACCGCACATTCGGCTGATCCTGCTGCACCATGCGGACGGGCTCCAACCAGTCAGGAAGGCTAATCGTGACATTATCGCCCGGAATGAGCTGCGTACCTGCGGGAACAACCCAATCAAACCGGACCGCCGGCACCTTCCCCTCTGCCGACGGCACGACTGTAACGCTCGTTCCAAACTCGCCGCTCCTGTCGCCTCGCGTTGCGCCTGCCTGCGCCTGCGCTAGAAATGGGCGACAACACAGGGCTACCAAGGCAAACACAACACACAGGACGGCGACTCTACGCACCAGCATGGTGTGGCGTATTGAATCGAATACCTGCATGCGTGTTTTCTCCTTATCCTTTGAGGATGCCCTACCGCTCACTCACACGTGTGGACGCTGCTAACACCCGGCAAGCTTCAGTAGAACAACCACTACAAAGGTTAAGGTTTGGCCAGGTTTTTTCTTAATTTATTTTAAGTTTTTACCCCCGTTTTTGTTAAAATGCCTGGAAAATGCCACCCCCTTCCAGGCTGGCGCTGAGGGCATTTTTCTTAGGTTTCTAGCGGATGTGGGGATTACTTTAGGAATCTTGTGAAGTGTGTATACGCTCCGGTCGGGGGTGCTGGATGTTGTCAGGCTTGGCGGGTATACGCGCTGTGCAGAGGCGGGCAGTTTGATAGAGCGCGGCGGCTATGTGACTGGCGACGATCTACTGAACTGCCAAAAACCCAGGAAAAATGACAGTTTGATAGAGCGCGGCGAACAGGAAAGCCTT
>ERZ773197.415-NODE-415-length-34004-cov-7.342691_pt1 | contig 34004 bp, 32 predicted proteins | sample MGYA00580999_ERZ773197 | MGnify/ENA primary metagenome ERZ773197 (study PRJEB29015, sample SAMEA2738166) | human oral metagenome | biome: human oral; feature: human-associated habitat; material: saliva | place: China | collected 2185 ...
AGAAAAAAAGCTGATTTCCTTTCACTATTCTCAATGAGAGGAAGAAAAAATTATTGCCTTTATCGAACAGGTTAGTGGGCGAACAAGGGCGAGAGGAGATCTTGTTGTTCAATAAAAGAAAAGCACGTTAGACTTATGATCTTCGTGCTTTATTTTTTATATGTTTAAGTCCCCAGTAGTGAACTGGGGACTCTCTTTGTTTTGATGTGATTGCTTTCCTATTGTTTTGCTGCTTGTCTTCTTGCTTCCAAAACAGGTAGATTTGTTTCAGTAGGAATGTAAATGACCGTTTTGTCATTCAGATTCTGTTGTTGTCGTACCCAGAGGTACTGGATGTAGGTTGGGCTGATGGCGCCGTTTTCGATGCGAATAGCTTCGGCAGCACCTTTTGCTCGTTCAATTTCGGCTTGAGCATTGAGCTTTTCAGCTTCAAGGTTTGCCTTGGCTTCTTCGATCTTGATCTTACGGTTTTGCTCTGCTTTTACGAATTCTGCTTTACCGGCTAGTTCAGCTTCCCAGACTCCATACTTGGGAAATACCCACATTGCAAGACCTATCAATCCAAAGATTAGGATGATTACGATAGCGATCGTTTTTTTTGAAATATCCATATTATTTATGTATTTAGGTGAGTTTTTAATATACTTATTTTTCTCATAATGTCAACCCTTTTTTAGATTATTAAAAAAATCTGAGTTTTTAGTTCTAGATTGCTAAAAACCTCAGATTTTTCCCTATTTTCTTACTTTGAATAGGAAGCTTTGTTCTACTTGTTGTTGATCATCAAATTCCATTCTGACTTTTATATTATAACTTCCTGCTTTTTCAAAGACTTTAGTCATTTCGATACATTCTCTACCATCACAGGCGAGTTCTTCATTGCCGTCATCGAAGGATCGATAGATTTTTTTTGGTAATCCATTGAAATCAAGAGCAAATCTGACCTGATCTCCGATCCTTGCTTCTTGGGTAGGATGAGATGGTGATGAAATATTGAGTTTGACAAGTGGCTTATTAACGATGATAGATTCGCTTAGAGATACTGTTATTGTGCGTCCTTTTTTTGTTGTGATAGTGACTTTAGGAGTAAAGATTCCTGTATTCTTGGTATTGTTGTAGATGTAGGTATGTTTGATCACTGAGGTAGAGAGGTTATTTTGTACTTCTCCGTCATCAAAATCCCAAGTGAAATATGCGATACTATCGTTTGGGTCATTGAGTTTTGTTGCTGAGGCATCTAGCGTTACTACCAATGGAGAAAATCAGCTTTTTTCTCCTACTACTTTGAGATCTCAGAGTACATCATCTAGTCCAATAGTAATATTGATTGATTCTTCATAGCTCAGTCCACGTACAGTATCTTGGATCTGGATCTTAAGCGTATGAGCTTTGGTATCTCTGACATCAAAGAGGTATTCTCCAGCCAGTGTTTCTACAATAGGTCTGGTGTCTAGCGTGATTTGTGTGTTTATATTGTAGGTTGAAGGCTGGATTGAGTTGATTTTAAGCTTTAATTTTGTTGGGATCTCTGAGAGTTTGATGCTCTTGGAATCAGAGATCAGCTTTTTGTCTATTTTGGTAAATTGTGTTTGTCTTGGAGATTGTGAGAAGATATCATAATCTACATTAAAACTAGATTTATCACTGATTCTTAGTTCTCCACGGCAAGATCCTTTCTTCCCTTCTGTTGTGACAAAATTCATTAGCACTTCATAAAACCCTTGTCCATCAAAAGTGTGGATAAAATCCATTCCTACTTCGTTTCCTTGTCTATCTGCGAGAGATTGTTTTGTAGAGGCATCAGAGATGAGATATGCATAGTCTTGGATATATTTTTCTCCGCCATCAAGGAATGATGCTTGGATACGATAAGTATTGACTTTTTGTTTGCTAAATTCGATCTTACATACTGGCAAGAGTGATTTTTCAACTCTGAGAGGAAAGGAGAAGATAATATTTTGATTGTAATCTGGAAGACTAAAACTTGGATAGTATACTTCAGCTTTTTCATAGTTGAAACTAAATGTGGTTTCATCAGATTTATCTGTAGTTCCATCTCCTTCAGCATCCCAGTTGATACGGTAGTTTCTTAGTCCTAAATCTCTAAAAATCTGATCTGCATTAAAGGTTAACTCAGATGGAAGTGGTCCTAGCACATATTCGTTATCAATGAGTTCAAGTTTTTTATCTGAAGTGGTAGAAAGAGATAGTTCAGAAGCAACATTGATCTCTTTGAGAAGGTAGCTTTTATTTACTGTTTGTTTGGTAGTGTTGTCGATGTAGGAGATGATTAAGCTTATTTGATAGATTCCTTTTTTGTTATAGAAACAAGCTCCGTTGAACATAGTTGACTGTTGATTATAGGTCAGGATTTGTTTGTTTCCACAGTCAAGTTGTAAATTAGTTACTTGTTGATTCCCGAGCTCGATTTGCGCGTACTTTTGGTAATTTGCAGTTAGGAGTTTGAATGGCACATTTACTGGGGCAATAAGGATAGTAGAATTAGAAATCTGACTTATTGCATCAGGATTATCTTTTGTCGGCGTCTTAACATAAGCAAGAACCGTTTGATCTGGATTGGCAAGGCTTTCAACTTCGATTTTGCTTACTTGAGACATGAGGCTGGTTCCAGCTCCAATACCAATTCACAAAATTAGAAATCCAAGAATTCCCCCTCAAATATACCAGGTTTTTGGTCTATCTTTTACGGTAAAGGCTTTGTAAACGTTCATCAATAGGATGATAATTCCTACCAAAAAGACGATGAGCATGGCAATTCCAGTTAGTCCCATCAGCAAATTTTTTGCTACGGCTGGTGCTATTCCTAGGGCAGTCAATCCTCCTCATCCGGTTGGATTTTGTAGTACAGTATAAAAGAGGACAATCAAACCAATAACTAGGAGGAAGAATAAAATTCCGCATCCCATAAAAACATTTTTTATTGACAATGAAGATGCTGCACCTCTTTTTATTTGTACGTTTTTGTTTACTTGAATATTCGAATATCAGAGGAGCTTTAGCTTTTCTTGGTTTGCTTGATAATACTCAGTGAGCTGTTTGAGTTGTGCGTGGTACTTAAACATCTCGTCTGATGGCATATTTTGATGTTCCTGAATATAGGCTACAAGTTGATTGTAGAGTTGTTGCAATTTTTGTTGTTCCTGCAAAATCTCCTGAATCTTTTGTTCATCATTGAGATAGTTTGCATTGGTATTTGCGTTGTTGTTTGCAAAAAATTGTTCGTTTTGATTCATATTTAGATATAATATACTAAATCATTCCTATTATAGCTGAAAATTGTTTTTTTTGCAAATTTTTTGGCTTGTTTTTGCGAGGATAATGGATATTATTGAACTAAGATTTATTTGTAGAAAATGAGATTCTGATGCAGCAAGGAGAGTGGAAGAGTGTGGGGGTTAGTTTTGTTTTACGTTATAGTAGTGTTTTAGCCTCTTTTTTTGAAAAAAATAAGATAAAAAGTCTGATTTTTTTATCTGTTTTTTCTTTTGTCTTTGGTAATCTTAGTTTTGCTCGAGATTATCCTGTAAAAGAAGTGACTGGGAAATTCTGTGGAACGAGTCAGATGTGTACGATTCCATTACCTAAAATCGAGAAAGCGAGATACTTAGATTATGTAAAAAATCCTCTGATCCGTAGAGTGTATTCGGTATTGCGAGGCGGAACCTATTTTGGTGGACGAGATTTTGGATGGGGAGCGCACAAGGGAGTTGATATTACTTCGCAGATTGGTACTCCTATTTATGCTATTGGAACCGGAGAGGTTATTTATGCTGGTAAAAAGTGAGAACGAGGAAAACTGATTACTATTGAGCATAGTTTTGCAGGTAAGAAGATTTATTCAAATTATGCGCATCTGAGCGAGGTTTTGGTAAAGGTAGGAGACAAAGTGAAGACCTCAGATTTAATTGCTAAGATGGGGACAAGCGGAAATAGTACTGGTCCACATTTGCATTTTCAGATTGATAAAACAGAGTGAAAACATCCCTATCATCCTGGAAACTGTGGAGGAGTAACGCTCAATCAAAATGTCAATGAAGCAAGATGTTGGAATCTTGTTAGAGAGAATACCTTGGATCCAATACTTTTTTTGGAGAGTAATGGTGCGATTTTTGAGGTAGAGCAGGAGAGTGAGCAGTTCTCTCCAGATATCAAGGTGCTTTCTACTCAGGATTTGAAAAAAAATCTTGAAACCAGCTTTGAGAAAAAGGGGGACTTTTGGTTGCTTACTTTAAAAAGTTTGACTCCGTGATGGACAAGAGTTCCTCTTAAAATTACTTCTGCAGGAGCGAAAATTTATCCTGATAGTCTTTCATATTTGAGCTGAGAGAGAAAAATTTTTATTCAAGAATTTTCAGGAACTGTGTTCCCAATTAGTATTTGGGAGGGAGAAAAGTTGATTAAAAATGTATATGAAAAATAAGTTTATCACAAAGTTTGTATCAAAAAAACCGCAGAAAAATGTAGATTGCGGTTTTTTCAGATTTTAAATTTTTTTCCTGGCTTCGAGAAGCTGTTTTTTCTTTTCCTGAGAAACGGAAGGGTCTTTGAGTGCTCGTTGGAGTTTAGATTGAAGATAGGGAGTAAGAGTTTGCCAGATAAGTTGAAGTTTTTTTTCTGGATCAGCAAGGGGATCAAGTTGTGAATCTCGCCAGAGACTTAGTTCATCGAGTTTCCTTGTCATATCTTCATCAAGCTTTTCTTGGAGTACTTGGGACAAAGCTCCGTTTGCATCCGTTTCAGCAAGAAGATTGATAAAAGAGAAGAGGTCTTCTAGTTTTTCATTTTCTTGGAGATAATTGAGGATTGCTCATTGATAAAAGAGGCTGAGTACAAGAAGGTCCCTTTCCATTTGATATTTTTGGCTTTGAGATTGCTCTGATTGTCTTTGTTGTTGTAGGAGGATTGATCTTCCGTCTCAGGCTTTGTATCTTTTGAATTGTGCATCGAGAATTTCAGATGCAAATCCAAGTTTCTCTGCTAGAAGTTGTTTGTAGTGTTCTTGGATTGTGAGTGAGTTGACTGAAAGGATGAGCTCAAAAAGAGTATTGATGAGTTTTTGTTTGTCGATAGGGGAGTTTAGATCAGATGAGGCTCTAAGGCGATGATAGATTTTTATAAATCCGTCCTCTGCATTTTCTAAACAAGTCAAAAAGTCTGATTTCCCATTTTCAGTATTTGCCAGGTCATCAGTATCTTTGAACCCTTCTGGTAGCTCAATGATTTTTGGGTAGAGATTTTGCTGATAAAAGAGTTTTAGCGCTCTGATGCTTGCTTGATTTCCAGCATTGTCTGCATCAAAAAGAAGATAGATATTTTCAGTATATCTTTTGATGAGTTTTACATGGTCTGATGAAAGTGCTGTTCCAGAGGTTGCGACTCCAATAGGTTGGTCGAGTCTAGCAAGTCCTATGACATCCATTTGTCCTTCGACGATAATCAGTTTTTGAAACTCTTTGATGTTATTTTTTGCGAAATTGAGTCCATAGAGGACTTTTGATTTTTCGAAGGCTTTGTGTTCTGCACTGTTGAGATATTTTGGCTTATCTTCTGGATTTATTACTCTTGCTGAAAAGGCGATAACATTTCCCATAGCATCAAAAATTGGGAAAGTGATCCTATTTCTAAAAAAGGTATAAATTTCTCCATTGAGGTTTCTTTTTGCTAGAGAAGCTTCAATTAAATCGTTGTCAGAAAATCCTTTTGATCTCAAAAATTGAATAAGTTCATAATGTTTGTCTGGAGCATAACCAATTTGGAAATGTTCAATGAGATCGGATGTCAGATTTCTTTTTTCTTTGAGATAGTCTTGAGCTTGGGGAGAGTTTGTTAAGGCGGAGCGAAAAAACTGGTGAGCAAGGCTATGAAGTCTTTTAAGTTTGGCTTTTTCGTCACTTTCTGCTGCTAGCTTTTTGTTATCAATGCTGTATTTTTCTATATCGATATGCTGGATTTTGGCGAGTTCTTTTACTGCATCTCGAAAATCAAGTTTCTCGATTTCTTGCATAAATGTGATAGCATTTCCTCATTTTCCACAGCCAAAGCATTTGAAAATTCATTTACTTGGAGAAACCATAAAGGAAGGAGTTTTTTCATTATGAAAAGGACATCTTCCAGAATAGTTGCTTCAAGCTCTGGAGAGTGGCACATATCTTTCGATCAGATCTTTGATTTCGACTGATGCGAGGATTTCTTCGATAAGAGGATTGTTTGCCAAAATCGTAATGAAAAAGTGATAAATATACCGTATTATATGATTTTTTATTGATTTGTAAAGAGAAAGGTAAAAAAACTGATATTAGAGGTGAAAATAAGTTTAAAAGTCAGATTTCTTTTTTTTGTTAAAAAAACTTTTGCAAAAGTTGACATATTTTGATTTTATGATTAAAATATTAGTGTTGTTTTAATTCCAGCATAATACACATGACTGCAAAATGGCAAAAGTATGAGGAATTTAATTCTAATTTGCTCAAAAAACTTGGAACAAGAATTGTTAAAAAGCATCACAAAGGTAAAAGAGTTGATAAGCTTTTTAGCTTTTCCAATAAGGTAAATCAAAATCTGATTTATTTGGGAGAAATCTTGGTGGTTGGGCTTTTTAGTTTTTCTACTCTGATCTTTGGAAATGGTACGAGTCTTGCAAATAATACCAGTTTGGTTTATCCTGTAGATGAAGTTTCTAAGGTTGAATGTAGAATCAAACATTGGTCTGAACTCGATGCAGATTGTAAGATGAAATTACCGATTATAGAAGGGGCAAATTTTGCTAAATATGGAGCAGATCCGCTCTATACCAATACTTATACGGTACTTTTTGGAGGAAACTATATGAGTGGTTGGGATATGGAAAATGGAAGCCACTATGGAGTAGACTTAGCTTCTTCCAAGGGGACTCCACTTTATGCTATTGCCGATGGAAAAGTGTTTTTTGCAGGACAGCAAGCTGGTTATGGAAATGTAGTGAAGATTCAGTTTATTTATAAGGGGAAGATGTACTTTTCTACCTATGGACATATGGATCAAATCCTTGTTCAAACCTGACAACCTCTTATGAAGGGACAAAAGATAGGTATGATCGGTAATTCAGGAACAACAATGGGATGATTAGGAGGAAATCATGTGCACTTTGAAATTAATAAAGGAGATTTTTGACGTCCTATTTATCCATTTGGTCAGTGTAGTGAAGCGAAAAAATCTGGAATAGAAACGATCAATAATGGGCTTTGTCGTGAGCAGATGTTTAAGTATGGACAGGATCCAATTGCTTTCTTGGAAGATGCAAAGGCTAAGCGTCCTTTTGATGATCATCCTAGAGAGGTTCCTTTGCCAGATAATAAGACCTATGGGAGTACTGGAGCGGATACAGGATCTACTCTAGAACATAATGTAGCACCCATAGTTCCATCTCCAGCTCCATCTTCACCAGTTATTAGTGTACCTGTACAAGCCAATCAAGAAAAACCTCAGACTTCAAAACTTATTATTGATACTAGTGCTTTGGATAATAATGGTAAAGCATTCTTTGATGAGTGGAGTGTTGATTTAACAGGTGATGTTGCATCTCCTATCAAGAAAAATCAGACGAGAATTCTGACCCTTACCATCAAAAATAAGAAGACATGACAACCTTTTACTGGTATTTTGCAGCAGCCGATTATTTTGGTAGCAAGTAGTACTAATGTAACTATTGATCCTGTGGCGATTAGCCTTGTTAAAGATTGACAAGTAGAAATTAAAGTGCAAGGAAATCAGGTTGGGAATACCTATACAGCGATCAATCTTGGACTCAATAAAGTAGCTTCACTCAATCTTTCCGTATTTTAGTTAGTAAAAGAAAAACAGCAAAGACCTTTATCGCTTGCTGTTTTTTTGTTAGAAGAATCTTTTTTGTGAGGACTGATCGGTATCAAGTGATCAGATTTTTCCTTCTATTTCTGCGTCAGGTTCATGAAGATATTTGGAGAGTTCTGCAGTTTTTTCAGAGGCTTTTTTGATATGGACATAGTATTTTCCTAGCTCTGCTACCACATCTGAGAGTTCATCGTTTTTTTCAAGAAGTTCTGTGGTCTTTTGTCTAAAAAGATCGTTTTGAGCTTGAAGCTCATCGATTTCTTCTTGCATATCGATGATTTGGTCGTTGGCCATTTTTAGGTTGTCTCTAAGTTCAGCGACAATATCTCTTTGTTCAAATCTTCGGTAGAAAAGTGCATATCCAGCTCCAGCTCCAATGAAGAGTGATAAAATAACGAGTCCTCGCATGCTATTGATGTAATATAAAAAAGTTTTGAAATCTGATTTCACTATATTGTTCCCCTATATAAAAGCAAGATTAAAATTTGATTATTCTCCATATCGACGACGGATAACGAATTTTTTGGTTTTGCTTAAAGGAGAGCTAGCATACTCATTTACTGGAGTTCTGGTTTTGAGGATTTCAGTGAGGCGTGATTTTAGCTTGGTAATCTCTACTCAACCTTTGAAGTTTGGTCTTCGTCTACTTTCGATTGCTCTTGTTTGATCTAGGATTACTACTACATGTCCATCTCGCACTATTATATCAAGCGGTTGAACTTGATTTATGATTTGTTCAAGAGTGAGGCCTTCAATGAGAACTGGTTTTCCTACATTGAGGAGTTGGCGGGTATTTCTAGGGGTATTCCCTCCATTTGCTTCTCGAAGGAGTCCAGAACAATCTACTCATTCTAGGTTTTTGTGTTTTTTGTGGATTGATGATAGTGGGGTTTGTGAAGGGAAAAAGCTTTCCATCTGTGGGAGTCCTTGGTATCGAGATCCTCCTCGTACATAGGTAGATCCTTTGGTAGCAAGGAGGTTTTTGATAATAGTATCACGAGAAGGGAGGGGATTTAAGATTTCTTCAGGCTTTTTGTCTAGTTTTTTGATGAATCTTGCATCAAGAAAATATCCGTGTTTTGCACCAGCTCATGCGTCAAATTCCCTGGTTCTAACCAGATAATAAGTATAACCGTCAACTTTGTATTCACCAATAAGGGTTACAGGAGTTTGGGGAGGGAGAACTACCGCTAATTCGCGGATGAGGTTTTGCTGATCGAGTTTGATTCCCGTGCTTGTACTACTGGCAGCTAGGAGCTTATGAATAGCAAAATCGTCTTTTGGCATTCGGTAGAGTGGAGTAGGAATTTTTGTTTCTCCGTATCCTTGAAAGCTAGCAAGTGATTCGATTTGGAGGCTCCTCCCGAGTTCCGTAGACATGAGCTGGGTTTCTTTGAGGTCAGAGAGTTCGTGCTGGAGCTCTGAGTTAGATAGTTTAGCGAGGGATTCGATTTTTTTTTGAACATAGAGTTTATCGATTTCTGTCAGTTTTGCTCCAGGGATTTTCCCTTTCCCTCCTGAGAAGGCTTGACGAATTTCTAGTGACTTTTGAGCTAAACGGAGAAAAAAATCAGCTTCTTTACTTTTTTCGCTTTTGCTAAGATTTGAGAAGCCTGAAAGCTGGAGATCAATTTGTTGATGTTGAACTTTGCTAAGTGGAGAGTAGGCGAAGCTTACGCCGAAAAGAAGTGTGAAAAGTGTAAATGAGAATATTTTTTTGATCATAAATTTGACAAAAAGAGGAGTTAAAAGATTGTTTTGAGCTTAAAAGAGACCTCATTGGATAGGTGTTGGAGTTTTTTTGTTTTGAGGTGCCGGTAGCTTGATATTGAAGGTTTTTACTATTTCTTCTCGATTATTGTAGGTTTTGATATTGTATTTTTGAGCTTTGTCAGCTTTGGAACCAGCTTTTTCTCCTATAAGCATGAAGGAGGTTGTTTGAATTGGGTTTTCATCGAATTGATATCCTTGGGCAATAAGCTGATTTGCAATTTCAGTCCTTGATAATGGGAATGTTCCCGTTATTGAAAAGGAAAGAGAATTCTGATTTTGCTCTGTATTTGAAGTTTGGTCTTTAATCGTTGAAAAATTGAGTCAGAAGTTTTCGAGCTTGTAGAGGAGGTCTAGAGTTTTTGGAGAAGAAAAGAATGCCGCAATATCAGTTGCAACCTTGTCTCAGATTCCATAGATAGCTCAAAGCTGCTCTGTGTTTTTGAGTTCATCGATGAGAGATGTCAGGTTTGTAACCTTTTTTTGTGCAAGGTAGGTAGAGAGGTCTTGGGCAGTTTTTTTTCAAATATTAGGAATGCCAAGGGCATTGAGCAGTCTTCGAAGTGGTTTTGTTTTTGAAAGCTCAATTTGTGAGATGAGTTCTGAAATCTTCTTGTCTCAGAAAGATGGAAGTTTGCGTAGAAGAATTTGATTTTCTACTTTAGTCAGGGTATAAAAATCTGCAAAAGAGTTCAGTAAATTTTGTTCTATGAGGAGCTGAATAATCGAATCTCCAAATCCAGCAATATCAAGAGCATCTCTAGAAACAAAATAGAGGAGTTTTTCCTTGATTTGAGCAGGGCAATCTGGATTTTTGCAGTAGTAATGGATATCTTGGCTAATAATTGGAGTTTGGCAGCTTGGGCAGAGTTTTGGTGGGAAGATCTCAGATTCAGCGCCGTTTCTTCTAGAAGGAATTGCTGAGAGGACATATGGGATTACTTCTCCACTTCTTTGAATTCGTACAAAATCTCAATTTAAAATTCATTTTTCTTTGATAAAATCAAAATTATGAAGACTGACTCTGGATATAGTAACTCCACTGAGATTTACAGGTTCTAGATTGGCAACAGGAGTCAGAATTCAGGTCCTTCCTACTTGGAAGTCGATTGAGCTGATTTTTGCTGCGATTTGCTGAGCTGGAAATTTGTAGGCGATAGCTCGTCTAGGATGGTGCTCTGTAACTCCTAACAGTGTGCGAATAGAAGTCTGATCCTTTCCGTTGGGGAGATTTTTATCGGTGATCTTAATTACCAGACCATCAAAGTCAAAATCCTGCTCATCAAGGAAGGACTTGAGCTCTGGATTTAAGCAAGCGTCAATTAGAGATTGGATATTGTCAAAGTGCTGGAATTTTTCAGGAAGATCAAAGGTTGGGAGTCAGATTTCTTTTATTGTTTGATTGGTATCTGATTCGAGGATATCATAGATAAAACAAATGAGATTTCTCCTCTCAACTTCTGCAGCATCAAGGAGTTTGATACTTCAGGAAGCTGCATTTCTTGTATTGGCAAATGAGTTGAGCCCTAGATTCTCTCTGCTGAGATTGAGCGCGGAGAGCTGTGATTTTGGCATCATAATCTCTCCTCTGAGGCGAATATTGATTGGCTGAGTAAGCTTTTTGGGGAGGGATTTTATAGTTTTTGCATTGATGGTAATGTCTTCTCAGGTTTTCCCATCACCTCTGGTAATTGCTTGCGTAAGAAGTCAGTTTTGATAGATGATTTCGCAGCTGATTCCATCAAACTTTGGCTCAAGACGATAAAAGAACGAACAATTCTGATCAGATTTTTCGAGTATTTTTTTGATTCTGGTATCTCGATTGGTTAAATCTTGTGCATTATAGCTATTTTCGAGAGAGAGAAGAGGAGTCCTGTGGTCAGCTTTAGCAAATCCTTCACTGATTTGTCCAATGAGGGACTGGGTTGGCGAATTTGAAGTGATGAGATGCGGTGCTATTTCTTCGATATTTTTGAGATAAGAAAAAAGTTGATCATACTCGTAGTCAGAGATGATAGGAGAAGACTCAATATAGTAGAGATGATTATGCTCAATGAGGGTGTCAATGAGATTTTGGTAGGTGTGAGCAAGGAGATCGCTATCAAGGAGTGTGGGATTTGGATTTTGTTTTATGAAATCTAAGAGCTCGATAGTAGTTTCGGAAAGTGTCACGGATTTGAGTTGCTAAAAGATAAATATCGTTTTTAGTATAAAAAAACACAGGAAAAAGGCAACTGAAATTTGCTTGCAATTTTTGTGGGATTGTTTATCTTTTAATCAGATAAGAATGTGGTGTAGTGGTAGCACATTGGTCTCCGAAGCCAGTGGTGGAGGTTCGATTCCTCTCATTCTTGGAGTATGGAGTATTTGAAAGCCTAAACTGTAAGGCTTTTTTGTTTTTGTAAGAATGTTTGCTGATAGCGATAAATAAAGATTGACAAAATTTGCAAAATATTTTTTTTGAAGTATAATTGAGTGAAAAAGAAAATTTTACTCTCTATTTTGTAAAAATGCCAACTTCTGATAGTCAAAACACAGTTTTTACTCCAGTTTCTGATAATCAAAATACAGGAGTTACTCCAGCGGTAGGACAAACTCAAGATCCTGTGGTAAATAATGATCGAAATCAGACTTCAGCTTTTGATTTTAGTTTGGATTTGCCAGATTCTTTCCCATCACAGACTGAGGAAAATAAGACCCAAGCGCCAGTTAGTAATGTTGAGCCAGAGCAAATCCCTCAGGCTGATGACCTTTTGCAAACTTCTGATCCAGTACAAGCTCCTGTTGATGTGAGTATGGATTTTTTGCAAGAAGAACCTGTGGTTTCAGATGAAAATCAGCTAGAAAATTCAGAAGAAGAGGAGGATTCCTTTCCGGTTCCAGGAGATGGAAGAATTGCGAGCGTAGAGGAGCTTCCTTTGGATACTAGTGATTTTTCTGTAGAGCCTGTTGGACAGAATTTTGAGGAAAATGATGAACTAGAGCAGAGTGAGGTCGGCTTTGATGAGCAGCCTTTGGTAAATCAAGAAGGATCTCTTAATATGCACTCGGATGTTGAAACTTCTCAGCAAAGTTTTGTAATCCCAGAAGATACCGTAAACCCTGTAACACCACTTGATGGGACTCAAGAAATGATGCAATCTTCTTTGGAAAATAATGAGGAAGAAAATCCGGTTTCAACTTCTTTTATGACTGAGGAGACGCTAATAGTAGATACTCCTTCAGAGCAAGCTTCAGAGGTGAATTTTTCAGCTCCTCATGCAGAGATGGATCCTTTTGATGCGATGAGAGCTACGCTTAATCAAAATGTTACTCAAAATATTGAAGAACCAGCAGTTGCGCCTGTTAATGAGCCTATTCAAGAAGTAGCGCCTTCTATGCCAGTTCAGGAATCCCCAACTATCGAATCTATTCAAGCTCCTGTTCAAGAGGAAGCAGTAGCTCCTCAACTAGAGCCTGTGGCAGAAAAGCCTATTGGAATGCTTTCTTTGGATGAGATGATCGCTCAGCCTGTACCAACAGTAGCTCCTACAATGAATTTGGATAGTATGATGGACGTTTCAGCTCCAGATCCATTGTCAAATCCTGTTGCATATCCTCCTATTACGCAACCGCAATCACAAGCTACCAATTCTGCTACGACTAAGCTCATAGCGATCTTGGGAAGTGTCGCATTGGTAATTGCTGTTGGATTTATGGCGATTTTGAAGTATCCTCAGGAGATTCAGAAGATATTTGGGATTAATTCAGACTCCTCAGCAAATGTTCAGGTTAGTGAATTTACTGGAGATCAGGAACATGGATCTGCTGAATTAACTGGAAATCTATTGACTGGAGATAATTTGAATGAGGATCTAGCATTGACAGGTAGTGATGAAGGAACGGATGTGGGAGAGGTTACTCTTGATGAGAATCAAGCAGAAACTTGAGATGATGTCCAGGAAGTTGTGCTTGGAGGAGACGATTCCTCTCAAGAGACTGCTGAAGCAGATCAAAAGTCTGATTCTAGTCAAAGTTCTACCTCAGACCTTGGTACTTCTAAAGGAACTAGTGATCAGGCAGTTGATGCACTGGGAGCTGTAGAAGAGATCGTAGGAGAAGTCGGTGCAAATGAGACACTTACTCAACAGATCGAAAGTTTCAAACTAAAAGCACAACAAATGGCTGATACTGGTAAGGCTCAAGGAGATAGAATGATGATCAAATATGGTATTTATGTTGTAAATCAAGTTAAGAAAGTTCAGGAAGATATTGCTAATGGGCAAAAGATGAGTATCGCAGAACGAAATAGTCTCAAATCAGAGCTTGAACTTTCACTAGCGAAAGGGCAAAATGGGGGAAAATAGGTTCCTCTTGGTAGGATGAGTCTCTCTTTATAGTTAAGAATAAAATTGAAGAAGAAATCTGATTTTCTTCTTTTTTTAAAAAGCTCTTGACTTTTTTGTAAAAAAATGTAATAATATTTGTATGTTAAACAAAAAAAATAAATTATTATGAGAAAAATTTTTTTGTGTAGTCTTTTTGTCATCTTAGGAGTGATTGTTGTCCTTTGTGTGTTATTTGGTATTAAGGAGGTATTTTTTGCCATTGTAACGGGACTTGGATATCTAAGCTTATTTCTTCTTCTTGTTGTATCTCTCTTTGTTCTTTTTTCCAGTTCTTATGATGAAGAAGATTACGAAGATGATGATCGTTAAAATTTTACTACCGTTGCTTTACTCTTTTTATTCTTTCTTACTGAATCAGTTAGGAAGAATAAAGAGAGTTTTTTTGAGATGTGTAAAAGAAATTTTTTGTTGCTTTTTTTGTGTATAATCTTATACTTTTTTCGTCCATAAATACATAATTATATGAAAAGAATCTTTTTGTGCTTCGTTTTGATTATGAATCTTGTTTCTTGTTCTGAGCAGGATTCAGTTTTTGGAACTTTTATGAGTGGTGTGATGAATTTTTTAGTTGCTGTTGTTATATTAGTATTGGTAATTATTATTTCATCATTTCTTTCGCTTCTTTTCCTTGATAAACCATGTCGAGATCAACTTTTTCGAGCATTAAAATGCAAGAAAAAAAAGTAGCCTGTATCAAGCTACTTTCAAGAGTCCTTATTTGGACTCTTTTTTTGTTTTTTGAGGGAGAATGGCATACTTGATCAGGTATGGAAAAAGTTTCAAAGAATTCAGAATTTTTTTGAAGTTTCTTTTTGGATCGGAGATGAAACGATAGAGCCATTCAAGTTTGAGTGTTCTAATAATTTTTGGAGCTCTTTTTTGTACTCATGCTATAAAATCTAGGAGTCAAGCTGTATTGAGAACGATTAGTTTTTTTTGTTGGATTTTTTGAAAATTTCTACTAGCTCGGAGCTCTTGAAGCGGGATTTCGGGAGTGGATCTTCCTTGAATAAGGACATTGATTGTGTCTTGGTATTCGTTCATAGCGGCTTCAGCTTTTTCTCGGTCAAAATCGCTATATCCATCCTGGGCATAGATGATGTTATATCCTTGGTATTTGAGTTTTTCAACTACTTTTTCAAGATATTCAGCTTTGGTTCCATAGATGAGGATATTTAGTTTTTGACTTCCATACTTTTTTCTGATGCTTTGTAAAAGGTAGGGGATAAAGTCAGTTCCGTTGAGATTTTGGAGCCAAGAGGTAGGACTTTGAATTTTCCCCATAAAGTGAGCGACATAGTAGAAGATTTGGAGGGCAATACCATCGGGCAAAAGGAAGTCAGACTTTAAGAGAATTTTTTTGTACTCTTTGAGTTTTTCTGTTTTTGCTGTTTGATCAAAAAGACGGTGTGAAACGATGTTTGCAAAATAGATAAAATTTACTACTACGGATTCCTCTTGATCATAAAAAGAGAGGATGTCATTGATCGCTTGATCACGAGAGTAGGGGTAGAGTTTTTGGAGGATTTCGTTCATGGGAGTGATTAGGGGTAAAAAAACTTTTGAGAGTATAGGAAAAAGAGGGTATCTTTCAAGAGAAATGTTTTTTCTTGCAATTTTGCTTGGAAGTGTTAAAATGAAAGCTGGTTTTAAATTCTTTGAAAAGAAAAATGCAAGAAAATTTACAAAAAATAAGAGAGATATTAGAAGGAAATCAGACTTTTGCCCTTTTTGGTCATGAGAATATTGATGGAGATGCACTTGGTGCGATTTTGGGACTAGGAAAGCTCCTTGAAAAGCAGGGAAAGACCGTATCATATTTTACTCCAAACAAGCCAAGTAGAGTCTTTGATTTCCTTAACTTGTGAGATAAGGTTAAATATGAATTTGACTATGGAAAGTATGATGTATTGGTATTTTTGGATTTTAATCATTACAAGAGAATATCAGCCTTTACCAATGGAAGAGAAGACTATTTTGATCCTCAGCTCAAAATTATCATGGATCATCATCAGCCAGATGCTGAGGCTCCAAATACCATAATCTATCGTGATACGAGTGAGATAAGTACTTGTTCTTTGCTCTATGGAGTGACAAGGCAGTGGCGAAATGATCTGTTGGATGCAGAGATTGCTACTTGGTGGTATATGGGAATTTCTACTGATAGTGGAAATTTTCGTTATGATGAGGGAGAGCAATCTGTAAGGCTTTTTCACCTAACTGCGGATCTTTTGGCTCTTGGGGCAAATAAAAAGCTTGTGATTGATGAAATCTTCCGTAATAAAACTTATCGTAGTGTGCAATTTATGCAGCAGATCCTTCAAAGAATGCAAAAAGTTAAGGTTATGTGTAATGCAGCTGGAGGTGCTCAAGAGTGAAGTCAAGAAGGCGATAGTAATGGAGTAGTAAATGTGATTTATAGCTATTATGTCGATGATGAGCTTAAGGCATTGTGAGTAGATCATGATGAGGCGGATATGGCACTGTATGTTATGCAGGATATTAGAAATAATGATTTAGTTGTCTTGATCAAGAAGGTTGGGATATATCTTAAAGCTTCGATTAGAAGTAGAGGAGCTGTTGATTGTTCTTTGTTGGCAAGAAGTTTTGGTGGATGAGGACACAAAAATGCAGCAGGATTTAAGATCCAAGGGAAAGACTATATTGAACAAGACTTGCAATTTGTGATTGAGCAAATTCAGGAGCACTTGCAGAATTTATCATAAAATCTTGATGCCAAAGAATATCGAAAAGAGGAGTCAGACTTCTCTTTTTTCTTGTATTTTGGTGTAATTTTTGTAGACTGAATAGGTACTATCTTTTTGCAAAAAGTAAAAATCGTTTTGCGTGTTTTTATCCTGAGAAAAAAGCATAAAATGCTGGATTTGTTGGCAGTTTCGTATTGGAATATTGGGCCATTTAGAGATCAAAAAAAGACTCTCTTTTTTCACAAAGGGAAATATCTCATCAAAGCGCCAATTGGAAGTGGAAAGAGTTTTCTCTTTTTTGATGGTCCGAGCTATGCTCTCTACAAAAGCGCTAGTAGAAATTTGCTCAATATTCAATCCAAAATTGGTATGATCAAGCTCCTTTTTGCTTACAATGATCAGGTATTTTTGATCAAAAGAACGCTTAAAAAGGGAAAGAGTAAGGATTCTTGTGCCTCTCAGCTCTTTCAGATATCAGAAAGTCCAGAAGTCTTAGAAGAAAAATTTTTGTGAAAACCGGTTTTGCAGGAGAATTTAGATTTAGAAGAGTATTTACAAGGGCTTGGAGTCCAAATGGAGGAAGAAAGTTTCAAAAATGAATCAGATTTGCAGGCTCATTTGGATGATTTTTTGCCACCGCAGGCGGTTTTTACGAGTACGGCGATTTTGCTTCAGGATGCCAAAAATATTTTTGAACTTCAGCCTGCTGAGAGGCTTGAGGTGCTCAAAAATGTCTTTAATCTTATGAGTATCGATGAGACCAAAGAAGTTGTAAAAGAGAAGAGAAATGAGGTAAAATACCAGATCAAGGCCTATGAAGACACTTCTCTTGTGCAAGAAAAGTTGAAAAACTGACTCAAGACCTTGATCTCAACTCGGAAAATGATTGATGAAAAGGGGCAGCTTTCTGCTCAGATTGCTCCTGCTAAAGATGTTTTTGAGGAGTTAGAGATGCTTGTTGAAAAGCTCGGGATTGATCAATTTGAGCTTGATGAGGTGGTAGGTGGCGTGATAGCGCCTATGCAAAGTGTAATAGCTCAGCATCAAGAGCATTATCAGCAACAAAAGAGTCAGATTTCTGCTTTTTTGACTCAAAAAAATGATTTGGAAAGGCAGGTGCTAAATGCCAAGACTGATATTGAGAAAAGTGAGAGGAGAATTGCTGAGATTGACCGTTTGCTAGAAAAGGTAAGCTTGGAGGGCATTACTCAGCTAAGAAATGAGAAACTGCAGCTTCAAAATCAACAAAAGGAGCTTGAGAAAGAGGGATTTGCAGAGCAAATTCAGCAATTTTGGCAAGAGAATGGACCAAAGCTAGATCTGGAAGCGAGGTTAGATTTTGGACTCTTACAAAATTGGCTAGCGGTGCAGAGTTTGATTGCATTGGGGAAGAATTTGAAGTCCTGATCTGAGCTTTTGACAGAGCAGGTGGAAAATCTACAAGCTAAAGCACAAACTGAGCAAACCCGTCTCCAAGATCAGATCAAAAGCTTGCTCGAGAGAGAGCAGTTTTATACTCAGCAACTGGAAAATCTGGCTAAAAAGATTGCGGATTTTGATGCGGCGACAGAGGAGAGTGCGCACTATGAGTGTCAAGAGATTGGTGCTTCTTGCCCGTTTATCAAGGCGATCAATAAGCAGCATTTTGAGCAGAGAGAACAAGAAAAACAAAAAATCCTGAAGGAGGATAGCGATCTAAAAGCGAGGATACAAGCTGAAAATCTCGCTCAAAAGCTTCAAATAGCACAGCAGGAGCTCGAAAAGATTAAATCATGAGTAGGACTAACTGAGCAGATGCAAACTATCTCCTTAAAACAAAAGGAGAATGAAGAGAAAATCCAGATTTTGAGAGCTTTTTTACTTAAGATTGATTTTAAAAAACTGGAGGAGCTAGCTGGGAAATACAAGGAACTATCTGTAAAGATTGCGACTATCGAAAGGGAGCTTGTCACTCAGGAGCAACTAGCAAACCAGGCTCAGAGCTATCAACAGGAGAAATCTCAGCTCCAAGGTATGATCAGTACACAAGGTATACAGATAGAGCAGTTGATGACTCAGAAATCTCAGATAGAGGGGCAAGTGGCAGTTTTGCAAGGACAGATCAGTCAATACCAGCAGGATAACTGGGATCTCCAAATGCAGCTGGTTCAGAGGTATGAGGCGACTTATCAGAGTTTGCAAACTTTGATCTTTGATTACAAAAATTTGCAGATCAAGATTAAGTGACTGGCAGAGCAAGGTAAAATCTTGGATAATCTCTATGCGATACTCAATAAGGAGTTGCTACTGTTTGTATTGAGTGAATATTTGCCAATCTTGAGCGATGTGGTCAATAGTTATTTGGTCAGTGTGGTGGATTATCAGATCAGTATTAGGCTCATGGAGACCAGCGAAAAACTTGAGTTGGAAACTAAGATATTGGATGCAAAAGGAGAAAGAGATATTAAGAGTCTTAGTGGTGGTCAGAGAGCAGTGCTCAAGCTTGTTTGGATGTTGGCGATTAGTTCGTATATGAAGACAAAACTCCTTTTCCTCGATGAGACGATCAACAATCTTGACAATGAAACGGTAGGTAGAGTCTCAGAAATGTTGACTGCTTTTGTCAAGCAGAGGGATATGAAGTTTTATACGATTACGCATAATGCTGAGATTCAAGATATGAAGATATGGGATGATACAATAGAGGTGAAACCATAGTCAAGGATTGAACAAAGACATAAATCAGATTTTTAATTTTTTTATACAATATTAGTTATGAGCATCTATTTCATATCAGGGAATAAACACAAGTATGGGGAACTTAAGGCAGTATTGCCAGATTTGGAGATGAGATCGATTGATCTGCCAGAGATTCAGGAGACAGATCCAAAGGCGATTATCAAGGCAAAGCTTGAGGAAGCAATGAAATATTGCGATGAGCCGATGATTGTTGAAGATACGAGCTTGTATTTTGAGGCGATGGGAGGAAAATTGCCTGGTCCATTGATCAAATGGTTTGTAGAGAGTATTGGAAGTGAGGGACTAGTAAATCTTGCTCAAAAGCTTGGAAATATTCAAGCTACTGCCAAGACAGTGATTGGCTATGCTCCCAATAAAGAAGAGATGTATTTTTTTGAAGGAGCGGTGGAAGGTGAGATCGTCAATCCAAGAGTAGATTCGGCCTTTGGGTGGGATCCGATTTTTAAGCCTAATGGATATGAGGAGACTTTTGCTGAGATGGGAACTGATCAAAAAAATCAGATTTCTCAGAGAAGATTGGCTGCAGAGGAGTTGAAAAGATTTTTAGCGGATAAAAATATAGCGTAATGAAGTTGATTGTAGGACTCTGAAATCCTGGGCAAAAATATGATAAAACTAGGCACAATATTGGATTTGCAATGCTTGATGCTCGAGCAGCTCAAGAAGGATTCTCTCGAAAATATGAGAGTAAATACAAGGCTGACATTGCTCTATGAGAGCGATGAGGGGAGAAGATTCTCCTCTGCAAGCCTCAGACCTATATGAATCTCTCAGGAGAGGCAGTAGCCCCCCTGGTGAGGTTTTACAAGATTGAGGTGAAAGATATCTTGGTGGTGCATGATGAGATCGACTTTGTAACGGGAAGGCTTGCACTGAAGCTTGGATGAAGTGCTGCTGGGCACAATGGGCTCAAAAGCATTATTCAAAAACTTGGAAGTGCCGACTTTTATAGACTTAGAATTGGGGTTGATAGACCTGCAGTGAGTAGTCAAGTAGCTGAGTGGGTTTTGAGTGGATTTAAGCCTGAGGAGAGGACCTTGCTCCAAGATAGGCAGGGAGAGGTTTTTGCGTTGATAGAGGAATTTTTGAACAAAGGGTAGGGGATTTTTTGTATTCCATGATTTTATTATTTTTTCTTTTGTGACTTTTATGTTTGATAACTTGACTGAGGAACTCCTTTTAACTCTTAAATATCAAAATTCTTTTTTGATTTGTAAAACTTTCTTTCCAGAAACAGGGTATGACAGATTAGAAAAATTTAGAAAATTTTTAAGTGAGAAATGATTTTGTGAAGGGGATATTCCTCACGGGTTTAAGATTGATAAGAAAGTAATAAGACATATTTTTGATGCTCATGGATACGATAGTGAATTAGAGATTTGAGTTTCGATTAGATTTCGTCATATTGTTTTGTTGTTAGATATTCTTGAAAATTATGATACGATAAGTATTTATGATGCTAATCGCTTGCGTTTTCTTTTAAGAAAAACTTATGATAATATGGATTACTATATTGTTGTTGAAGTGGATCATACTAATCCTAGGGCCTCAAATCAATTGAAACTTATTACGATGTATGTTAATGATAGTTTTTGAGTGGCTGTTTATGAAAGAATGAAGCATTCATGATCCAATGCAATAGCAAAAGCGAGGAAAGAGATGAAGCAAGCACTATGAGATAGATTTATTTCTGATGATTTAGTTTGATAACTAAAAAAAAGGACATCCGTTAAGACGTCCTATGGTCATGCATAGCTTACCACTAGATTAGAGTATAGTTATTTTTTATCAAAATGCAAGTCTTTTCTGTTTTTGCTTTTAGCAGTTTGTTCTTTGATAAAATATATTGACTTTTGACCTAGGATCTCTACACTCAAGTCGTTTTATCTTGCATAAAGTTTAGGGATGCTGGCCAAAAAGCTCAGAGTATCGGGAAAGGAAGTTCGCTTTCTGACCAAAAAAAGGCAGCTGTTTTCTCAGGGGTTGTTTATGATTTTTTTTGTAGAGCAGTATCCCAATCGTCATTTTCATCAGATCTCATTTCATATTCCTCTGGCTATCTCCAAAAGAGCAGTGCATAGGCATCAGATCAAGAGGATTTTGATAGCAGCATTTGAGCAGAGTGTGCAAAAACTTGGTGCGGGACCTCAGTTTTACAAGTGTTTTGTCAGTCTCAACAAGCATAGGTTAGAACCGTTGATCGCGCTTGTGCAGCAAAAGTCAACAGCTCAGCTCAAGGATTATTTGACCAAGCAACGAGAGTCAGTTTTTAGTTCTTTTTTTCTTTCTTCTCATGAAAAAAACCGCTCCTGAACTAGTAGAAAATACTCCCACTCCAGAAACTCCTCACAGAGAAGAACAAGAAACTAGTCCTGTTGCTTCATCTTCGGCAACTTTGCTCAATCTCTCGCTCAAATCGACTTTGAAATTTTGGCTGATAGGTGCTGTAGTGGTGATGCTCGGATATCGATTTTATCAGACATTGGAGTTGATTTATTTGATCTTTTCGGCGTTGATTATTGCATTTTCGATTGAGGGGATTGTGCTTTCTCTGGAAAAGAGGCTCAAAAGCAGATCTTTGTCGATAGGGATTAGTTATTTTGCGCTGTTTGTGTTTGTGTTTTCGGGTGTTATCTTTGTGATTCCGTTTTTTGTATCTCAGGTATCTCATTTGATTGGTTGGACGAGCTCGTTGATTGTGAGTGTGCAAAATTTTGTTTTGAGTAATTCTCGACCTGCTGGGATTCAAAATATCACTTGGCTTCCTGACTTTGCAAAGGCATTTTTGCTCGAGCATCGAAATGATTTGCCTTGGGATAGCAAGAGTTTTCAATCAACGCTTGTTTCGGGTCTCAACTCACTTCTCAATGCCTCTACGACTTCGCTCAAGCAGTTTTCGCTAAGCATTGTCTCTGCAATAGGAGGGCTCTTCTCAGTTTTGACCAATATTATGATCGTTTTTACGACGGCGGTGTTTTTCTCTCTGGAGAAGGAATATTTGATCAAACTCTTTTTGAAGTTTGGGAAATCTGAGTCCAAAGCTCGTAATCTCCAAAAGATAACTAACATTTATCAGAAACTTTCTCTCTGGCTCAAGGCGAGAATCTTTCTCTCCCTATTTGTAACGGTATCGATGTATATTGCATTTTGGATTTTGTCTTGGTGTGGATTGCAGTTGCCAAGCATCTTTTCATTGTCGTTGATTACTGGGCTTTTGGATATTATTCCGTATGTTGGTCCATTTTTGTCAGTGATTCCGGTGGTTTTGTTGGCATTGATTCATCATGGGCGAGCGGGAATGCTCATCGCAGGAGTCATCTTTCTGGCTATCCAATGGGTACAAAACAATATTATTACTCCGATCTTGATGGAAAAACAGCTCGGTACCAACTCGATTTTGATCATCGTGTCTGCGTTGCTGGGAGCAGTGATTATGGGATTTTGGGGAGTGATCTTGTCGGTACCGTTAGCAGTGATTATTGGATTATTCCTAGATGAGGAAGAATAAAAAAACAGTTGCAAAGTCTGACTTTTTTCGTAGGATTGATTGACTGATAGAGAGATTGATCTTTGTCAGGGGAAAATATACGATGGAGTTAGATTTTTACCTTTTTGTAATTATGGTAATGATGGGTAAGCAAAAAAATAGGGTGAGGTGGATTTGGAAAATGAGGGGGGGGGAGACCTTAGTTCTCAATAGGGCTTTCACGCTTGTAGAGATGTTAATTGTAGTGTTAATTATTGGTATTCTGAGTGCTGCGATCTTGCCCAGGCTCACTGGCTATATGGCAAGAACCAGAGACCTCAAAAGACAAGCAGATCTGAGAAATGTCGCAGCAGCGATTGAAATGTATAGAGCAAACAAAGGAGAGCTCCCTTTGGAAACTATTCCTGAGAAGTGGACAGCCTTTTATCAGGGGGTAAGGCAGTGGAAAGGTCATCCTCAATTATTGATTGCTGATGCTCAAAATATGTGACCTGTAACCAATTTACTCTCTCTAAAAGAGTATATTAAAGATCTTCCTTCAGATCCCAATAATCAGCAGGTAATGATTCATGCTGCTTTTTATGGGGATCATGATTCTGAATGGGCATGACCTCGAAGTACTTGGTGAAAGATGATCATTCCAAAGGGGGAATACATTTATCAACAAATCTATGTTAATGGATCAAGTTTGTCAGGAGGAGCTTTGCTGATAGCAAAGTCTGAAACCCCAGATATGAGTAATTATGTCTTTGATAATGATATTCTTCCGTATTTATGGAAAACTCACTGGAAAAATGCCTTTGCGACGCCTTCTTTTTATGTGCAAGGTGATCAATCAGAAAAGGCTAAAGACTTTAATATGGAGAAAGTTCGTCTCTGCTCACGTATTGTAAAGGCTAATAGACCAAAGAGAGCTGAACATGAGTGAGATGACTCTTGTACTTACTCAGATTCAAAGCAACTTTATTATATCGTTAAGATTCAGTAATATTAAAATTTATAGAATTGCTAATTTTTTATTTAATTATTCTTATTATCAATGACTTTTGAAAAACAACCATTGCCATATGCAAAAGGAGCATTGGCGCCTTATATTTCAGAGGAGACGATGTCTTATCACTACGATAAGCATCATCAAGCCTATGTTGATAATCTCAATAAACTCATCGTAGGAACTGAGTTTGAGGGGCTTTCTTTGGAAGAGATCGTAAAAAAGAGTAGTGGAGCGATTTTTAACAATGCGGCACAGCACTGGAATCATAATTTTTTTCGAGGAATAATGGGTCCAAAATTTGCTCAGATGCCAAGTGGAAAGCTCAATCAAGATCTGGATCAGAGTTTTGGATCTTTTGAGGGATTTAAGGAGCAGTTTATCGCTGCGGCGGTGGGAAATTTTGGATCTGGGCGAACTTGGCTGATCAAGACTACAGATGGTCAGCTCAAAATCCTCAATACCTCCAATGCAGACAATCCGCTCACCAAGCCTGAGACTGAACAAGTATTGCTGGGAGTGGATGTGTGGGAGCATGCCTACTATATCGATACTAGAAACAATAGAGCTCAGTATTTGCAAAATTTTTTCCAAGTGATCAACTGGGATCTGATTAGTCAGAATTATGCATAGTGATAAAAAACACCTCAAATGTACGCTGAGGTGTTTTTTTGTTAAGGTGTTTTGTGATATTAGGGTCTTGGTCATGGAGAAAGTTCTTTTGTAGCTTGGGGGATAGGAAATTGGATTGTATTGGTATCAGTATCAGTATTACTACATTCTGTGGTACCAGCGAGGTTGTCCCATTTCTGTCCATCAGAACATGCATAGAAGCATCCATTTCTAAAGATGAGGGTTCCGATCTTGTCTGGAGAGCAGTTGCCCGCTTCATCTCCGATTTGGACCATCTGTCCTACGCTAAGCGTTGCACTAGGAGTAGCGGTATTGATCATGACTCCGTTTTCGCTTCTGAGGTAGAGAGTGTTTGAGGTTTGAGGAATGAGGAAGTTTTTTTGAAAATCTATCGTTCTATCTTTGTTATCGCTCCAGACAAAGGTTTTTTTGACATTGGCGTTTGCGATGTTGATAGCGTTTCCTGCGATGATATTGTTTGATCCGTTTACTGTACTGTTGTTTGCTCCGAGGGAAATGTTTTTTTGCTCAGATAGCGTTGTGTTTTGTCCTCAGATGATGGTGTTGTGATTACCTTTTGTGGTATTTTTATCCCCTCATACTATTGTTGATTCATTTCAGATTCCTTTGTTTCTTTCTCCTCCTAAGATAGTTGTTTTTTCTCCTTTTATTGTGTTATCTTTTCCTACGATAATTGTTGAATCTTTTCAGGTTTTTTCAATTTTATTCTTTTTCCCTCAGATGAGGAGTGCGTTTTCTCAGCTGTTACTATTAGTCTCTGCATTTTCGGTGCTTGTGGTAGAAAATTTTCCTTCTAGATGGATGACTCCTTGCTGATTGCTCAGAGGGATAGCTGTGGAGTCTGATGAGATTCCTTTGGTAGAGAAGATGATTTTTTCGATGCTTTGTATACGATTTGAGGCATCTGTTTTGATAATTGTTTCTCTGATAGTTCCATTTGCAAGCGCAAGTCCTGAGAGACTCAGGAGAAGTGTTGAAAGCGATAGGATTTTTGTTTTTGTTGAGATTTTCATGTTGGTCGCAGAATGAAATAAAATTCACCCTCAAGTATATCTGTGTGTGAGGAGTTTGTCAAATTTTTGGAGCTTTTTTGTGTTCAGGGGAGGGGTGAGAGGGGGAAGTTAGCATAATAAGAGAAATAATTTCTTGACTTTTGGATAAAAAATGATATCCTCGGTATCGGTGATGAGATCTTTACCAAGTGGAGAAGAAGATGAGTACTGTGGTACTTAGTTTTTTTGCTAGATAAAGAAGTTTAAAACCAAACAATACTCTCTGCTGAGAGTACAAACGAAAGTAATAACCCATAAAAATAAAAAGTAATGAAAACAAACAACTTATCAAGGATCATCATGATCCTCATGCTGGTGCTGATGGGATCAGTGCAGGCAATGGCACAGGGGCTTAAAATCAAAAGATTCTCCTATGCCAAGAGTGGAGAGACTCTTAAGGGCGAACAGATCTATGCGCGAACTGATAATGAAGAGCTTTTGGAGGCGGAACAGGGATATTCCCCTTATCCCTGGATCCTTTATTTGGAGAATGGTGGGAGTGTCCAGTTTGAGCTTCCTGATAGTCAGGAGCATACGCATCAAGTAGTCCCAGTAGTCTCAGGAATGCATTCTTTTACCTATCATAATGGTAAAGATATGTACATAGATGTAAATGTAGTCCCCTATGCTGTGCCGTATCTGGGGGAGTTGAGACTGCATAATCTCACGACGAGTGGTGGCTCTCTGGTCCGACTTACTAGTCCAGATCCAGAGGGGCATGAGGAGTTTTATCAGTATACGATCAATTCGGATAATGATCTCAAGCTCCTCACTATGAATACTTCTCCAGGTCCTGCCTATCTCATGATGTCTCAGAGTATCCCTACTCAGAGATATTGGTATGGCGAAAATCTTGTTTCACAGGTAGATTTTGCCAAGGGAGTCTCTGTCGATCAACTCAAACAGATCGCAGTCTCTCAGGGGTTTGATCCTAAGGACTTTGTTGTTCAGGTTGGTATCTATGGAAATGGTGGTTTGATCTATTCTGATATTTACCGAGATAAGGCAAAGGGTGTCGTTAGACTTACCTGGATCCGTATCATCGACAAGCGCCCTCAGATCAAGAAAGTTACGCTCACGACTCAGATTTCTCCTGTAGGTGTTGGCAGAGTCCTGATCAATGAGGTTTCTCAGTCTAGTATCCAGGTCGATCAAGGGACGCAAGTCCGTTTGGAGGCTCAGGTAACTAGTCAGGGGTATGTGTTCGATCACTGGGCAGATGCAGCAGGGCGGTCTCTCGGGACTGACTCTCTGCTCAGCTATGTAGTGGAGGAGAACACAACTCTCACTGCTCACTTCAAGAAGAAAGAGTTTGAAGTCAAAGCTTCCTCTAATGATCTGGCTCTGGGTAGTGTAGAACCTGCAACGCTCACAGTGAAAGCTGGAGGCGAAGTTACCTTCACTGCTACAGCCAAGGAAAATGCAATTTTCAAGGGCTGGAAGCAGAAAGGATCGGCAGAAGTAAGTTTTACTGAGTCAGTCCTGAAATTGACTAATGTTCAAGAGGCTTCCGAATGGACAGCAGTCTTTGAGAAGAAAGCTTCAACTCCTGAAGTTGGTGCTGTAGATTTACAGTTTGGTCAACGTGAAGCGATTTTGACTTGGGCTCCTGGCTCCGCAACGAGCTGGCAGATTAAGCTTTATCGCAGTGATACTAAACTAGTAAAGACGATCTTAACTCAACTTCCTCGCGTGGAATTAGAGTCTTTGATTCCGGGAGAGGCTTATCGTTATGAGCTTGTTGCAAAGCGGCAAGGTAAGCTTGATTCTCAGGTGAAGCAAGGAACTTTTAAGACAGATCAGTTTAATGAGCGTGAGGCTTTAGCTCCTTATCTCAAGAACTTTTCTAAACTCTTAAGAGGTAAAGCTTTTGATTTGATTTGGATGGATGTTAATCTTTCCGAATTTTATCAAGAGACTCCAATTTATGAGTACTACTGGCAATTAAACGAGACTTCACCAAAGGTCTTGTTGATCCCTGATGGTAAGCAACTTACTCTTGATACTAATCAGGTTGGAGGTTGCTTGATCATCTTGATTAAGTCTGGTGATACCTTACTCTATGAAGTGAGGTATGAGCTGGATAAGTAACGTGGTTTGTTAGGCTCTGGAGATCATTTTATCTCTAGAGCCTGACTTAATGTTAAAAAAATACGATTATGAAAACCATTCTTAACTATTTTATTGTGTTGTTGGTAATGGGGATCGGGATTTTCTTATACTCGTGTGATGAGGAAGAACCTATTATCCCTCCACAACCAGTACCAAGTGTTCAGTTTTCTACTGAGAATCTGAGTCTTACTTTTGGAAGCCCAACAAGTGTTACACTTGTTAATTTCACTGGGGTTCTGATTCAAGAGGGGAAAGTTGAGGGTTTCAAGGTTGCTATTTCAGGAAATGTCGTTACGATAACTCCTGAACAGTATAATCCGGGAAGTTATACTTTTACTTTTAAGGGGGAAGGAAAATTCTATTCTTTGAAAGTGACTCTTAAAAAAATTGATGATATCCCTGACATTTGTGGTGTATTTACGGAAAAAAATGAGATATTATTTGATCCTAAATATACTGTGAAGAGATTTAAGTCAGAGAAAATTTCAAGTTTTTTGATCTCGGCTAACCAAGACAACCCTAAAGAACAGTATGTTTTGATCTCTGATCTGAATATTTCTGGGAAAGAGGTTTCCTTTACTCTCAAGGCTCATGGAATTCAGAAGATGTCTGATGGAGCGCGTTATTTGCCAGATGGTGAACAGCGTGGTCTCAAGGGCTCTGTTATTTCAGAGGCAGGAGCGGCAAAGCTTAGGATTTATGCCAAGCTGAGCAATGGTAAAGGGATCAATATCCTGATTCCTAATTCTTGATCTAAATAGAGAAAACTAGGCTCTTTGCTTAATTCTTCGACACTCCCTTTTTGGTAGCGAGTATCCTTGCTCCTCAAAAGGTACTTTGATTCAGGTTTTCCTGATGATAAGTATGATCTCTCACCCAGAAGGCAGTTTTTGGAGTTTTCTCCAGAGACTGTCTTTTTCGTTTATTGGGAAAAGTTTTTGTGGGTATAAAAAAACACCTTAGATTGAGGTGTCTTTTGGATTATTTTACTTTTCTAGAGGATCTGGATTTAGCGTCTGATTTCTGATCCTTTTTTTCAAACTTTTCTTTTCTCTCTGATTTTTCAAAGCGATCAGAGCGAGGTTTTCTCTCTCCAAAGTGTTTTTTTGAGTTTCTTTCTCCTGAAGATTGAGGCATCTTTGCTTTGGTAATGAGTGATTTTCCTTTTACTTTCTTGGATTTGAAGCTAAAGAGTACATGCTCAGCCTCCAAGTATGGCAAAGTCACGAAACTGAAGTCTTCCATTACTCTGACATCATCGATATCTCTGGCTTTGACTCAGGTTTCTTTGATGAGCATATCAACCAGTCCACGAGGAGAGTAGCCTGCCTTTTTCCCAAGAGCAATGAAAAGTCTGGTTTTCCCCGTGGTATCAATTTTGACTTCGGAGAGGTCTTCATAAGACTCAGGATTCAAGCTCTCTTCATAGTTGAGTCTGAGAAGAGCAGCGATGATTTGCTCTGGGGTGTAGGTTTTGAGCATCTCTTGTACAAAAGCATCATGCTCGTGATATTTGTTTCCCATCAAGACAGCATCGATGTCAGTGAGGAGCTGATCTTTTCTCTTGGCAACGATTTCTTTTGCAGAAGGGATTTTTCCTTTTTGGATATCGGTTTTGGTGATTCTCTGGAGAGAGGTGAGTTTTTTGTACTCTTGTGGAGTGACAAAACTGATTGCGATTCAGGTTTTTCCAGCTCTTCCAGTTCTTCCTACACGGTGCACATAGCTCTCAATATCTTGAGGCAGAGCATAGTTGATCACATGAGTGATATCGTTGATATCGATTCCTCTGGCTGCAACATCAGTAGCAACAAGGACTTTGGTAGTTTTGTCTTTAAACTGAGAGAGGATAGTTTCTCTTTGTTTTTGGAGGACATCTCCGTGAAGTCCTTGGGCTTGATAGCCTTTTTCGATGAGCCTTCTCACTACATAGTCTACATCGAGCTTGGTCTTGCAGAAGATGATTCCATAAAAATCTGGCTCCACATCGATGATTCTACAGAGAGCATTAAGTTTGTCTTTTTCGTTGACTTCAAAGTAGATCTGAGAAGTCTGAGTAGTGGTCATCTGTTCATTTTTGACAGAGATGAGTTGGTAGTCTCCCATGTATTTTTTGGCTACGCGGAGGATTTCCTTTGGCATTGTAGCAGAGAAGAGGAGGACATTGGTATTTGGATTTGCTTTTTTGAAGATGGTTTCGATATCATCGATAAATCCCATATTGAGCATTTCATCAGCTTCATCGAGAATAAAGTTTGAAAGCTGACTGAGGTCGAGGGTTTTTCTTTCAAGGTGATCGATGATTCTTCCTGGAGTTCCTACGATGATATCTACGCCTTTTTTGAGTGCAGAGATCTGAAGACTATAGGATTGTCCTCCATAAACAGCCAGAATTTTTAATCCTTTTTCAGATTGAAAAGATGCGATCTCCTCAGCAACTTGGTTTGCAAGTTCTCTGGTTGGAGTGAGGATGAGGGCTTGAGGCTTTCCAGTAGGAGTGAGTTTCTCGATGAGAGGAATCCCAAAAGCAGCAGTTTTCCCGGTTCCTGTGGCAGCTTGTCCGATGATATTTTGGGTAGCTTTGAGGAGGAGTGGGATTACCTTTTCTTGGATAGGAGATGGGGTTTTAAATCCCTTTTTCTCTAGTGCAGTAAGGGTTTTGGCGGTTAGGCCGAGGTCTTTGAAGGTTGTTGTCATAGGTGAAAACAAAAGAATAAAAGTCTGATTTTTTTCTTCTTTATAAAAAAATGAAATATCTATAAAAAATTCAAAAAAACGGAGATCTCAAAGCCAAATTTGACTCATCAATCACCGTTTTGATAGCAAGATTTTGATAGCAATACACAGAGTAATGAAGCACTAAGCTTTGAAATTGATACTAGTATAGTGATTTGCTTGCGGATTGCTAGAGAAAATATTAGAGTTGACTCATAAGGTCATCAAGTTGTTGTTCTTGTTCTATTTTGGTTTGTTCTGCGAGCTGAGCTCTATCTTTGGTAGCAAGGAATGCAGATCGTTTTCTGATTCTCATGTCTCTTTCGGCTTGGATTGCATTTGACTGAGTTTCTCCATTTTGGATAGCGTCTTCCTCTTCTTTGTACATTGTCTGGGTGCTCATATGATCTTCTACATAGATTTCATAGAGTCTAAGGATTTGAAAAGACCAGAGATCAGCTACATTTTTTGTAATGCTCTGAGATTCGTCACTGATAGTGATAAGGAGGTCTGGGATATTGGTCTCAGGATTGTTTGCCAGTTCATAGTTGGTTGACATAGAACCGAGAATGAGTTTTTGGAGCAAATTCCAGTCAAAATCATCCTCCATCTCCTCTGGAGTGTGGTAAGGAACATATTCAAAGTTAGCAAGATAATTTTTGTACCATTCTTGTTCGTAGATGTCTCACTGGATAGGTCCATAAGCTGCCTCGTAGGCGTTGATCATTTCCTTTTTGTCTTCTTTTTCTCTCATTTCTGAGATAAATTCTTCGAAGTTGAACAAAAGCATGAGCTGATTATCAGAAATATAAAGATATTTATTTTTGGTTCATTGACTGTATAGTATCTATTTTCCCAAGAAAAACAAGAGGAAAATCTATCTTTTATTATCATTTTCAAAAGAGGGAAAAAAGTCAGATTTTTGATTTCGTTTTACTCAATGTGGTAAGATCGTCTTTGATCTCTTCTTAGATATGGGAAGAGTGCCTCTATTTCCTCTCTGCTAACGGATTGATATTGATTGATGATATCTTGAATAGTGTCGATTTTACCTTCCAAAAGTTGCTGACTGCTGAGAAAATCTGCCATTTCATCACTACTTTCGATTCCCATTTGGAGAGATCAGATTTTATAATTTCTTGCATTTTCTAGCTCTTCATCACTAAACCCTTCTGTGATAAGGTGATCGATCTCTTGGTGGATTTTTTCGACTCCTTCGATAAATTTATTTTTATCAAGTCCTGCACTGATATAAAAGTATCCGTATTCTTCATTGCTTGCGTGTCCAGCATGAATAGAGTAGCACAATCCTGATTTTTCCCTGATATTTTGAAAGAGTCTAGAAGACATATTTCCTCACAGGATAGTGCAGAGCAGGTTTGCTGCTGGGAGGAGTTTTTCATCCTTGATACTAAATCCTGGAGCAGATATGATAATACGATTTTGTTCAGTATTTTTGATGAAGAAATCTGAGTGCTTTTCTGGAAGCGTTCGATGAAAATCAGGCTTTTGTCTGCTTTTTTTCTCAGGGAGAGATGAGAAAAGTTTTTCGATTTGTTCTTCTAGTTTGGCTTGGTCTGAGATATTTCCTGCGATCGTAATCAGGATATTATCCTTGGTATAGAGTTTTTCTTTGTAGGCAAACAGCATTTCTCTGCTAAAGGTATTGATGGTCTCTTCATATCAGATAATTGGCCTTCCAAAGGCATTGTCTCCGATAAAAAAAGTAGCTCGTTTTTTTCAGAGGACTTGTTGAGGATTGTCCTCATACATTTTGAGTTCTTGGATAACAACTCCCTTTTCTCTTTCAAGTTCTTCTGATTGAAAGGTCGCATCTATTAGCATATCAGCGAGCATTTCGAGTCCATTGAGTGCAAACTGAGGTGCACATTTGACATAATAGCTTGTTGAAGCTTTTCCGGTAGAGGCATTGAAGTACGCTCAGATTTTGTCCATGGCAATAGCAACTTCTTGAGGGGTTTTTCGTTTCTTTCCTCATTTAAAAAACATATGTTCGAGAAAATGAGAGATTCCTGCTTCCTCAGGAGTTTCGTAGAGTGATCAAGCTTTGATAGAAATATCGATGGTGATACTGTTTCCCTCTTGCATAGGAGCAAAGAGACAGTCAATCCCTGCTATTTTTTTGAGTTCGTAGTGCATAAGATAAAACTTTGAAAATTAAAGATGGCAAAAGAAAAAAACAGTTTTTGCGTTTTTATTTTGTATAGTATTTTGATTTTCTAAGAAAAAGCAAGAAAAAAGCACCTTACTGGGATACCAAAAGGTGCTTGAGTGTTAGTTGTGGTGAAGTCGAGATGTTGGAATAAGCAGTCCAGCTTGATGTAGTTCATCATCGCTAAACTCAGAAAAATAGTTCCGATCGTTATAGATTGTTGCGATATCTGCTTTTTCACTGATTTCAGGGGATACCTTAAAGATTGCATTTTGAAAGTCAAGACTACGAATGTATGCTCCATGGGTGACTTTAAAAGCTTTTTCAAATCTTCCATCTCCCAACATGAGACCAAATTTGAATTCTCCTTGTATATTTACGTCTTCGTAAACGGTGTATTGTTGATTGGATAAATCTCCTTTTCTCTTGTAGCACATATGGAGAAATTCCTCTTCGTTTAATCTAGGTGATGGCATAAAATTTGATTTTTTGTTTTCAATACTACTATATTAAAAGATTTCTTTATGTCAAGTTTTTTTACGAAAAAAACTGCCAACTCTTCTTATAAAAATTGCTTTTTACTCCAAAAACGCTATACTTAATTTAATTTTTATTTCATCTTGTTTGATGGCACAGAATTTAATGTATCTGGTGATTAGCTTATTGGCAACTGGATTTTTGCGAATGGCTGGAGTTGGCATATATAGGGTCATCTTTTTGCATATGCAGAGAAATCATAGAAAACAGCAGGCTTCGGAGATTAGATTTTTGCAAGTACAAATCCCTAAAAATGCAGTAGCTCGTAGTTCAGATATTGATGCAAAAGATCATATCCAGTCAATGAAACAAAATATCGAACTGATGAATCAGGTTTATAAAAATTTTTATGCGATTTTTGATTGAGGTTGGAGAAATAAAAAATTTGGAAATAATGCGATTAGTATGGAGATCTTGGTAGAAAAGGAAGTGATCAAATTTATCCTTTGAGTACCTAGAGATCATATTGTAACGGTTGAGAAGATGATTGCTTCGTTTTATTCTGGGGCGATTGTTGCTCATATCAAGCAGCCAAAGCTATTGGAGGCAGGGAAGTATTTTGCAGGGGGTGAGTTTACTCTGACTAAAAAGAGTGTTTATCCACTCAAGACTTATGAGGCTTTTGAAGCAGATCCGATGGATAGTATTTTGTCAGCCTTTTCGAATTTGAATAAAGATGAAAAAGTCTGAATTCAAATTTTGGTTGAACCTTTGCATGAAGATTGGCTCAAAAAAATGAGAAAGTCTGCAGAAGATATCAAAAATGGCAAAAAAGAGCTTGGATTTCGAGGTTGGGTTAAAAAAATCCG
>ERZ773197.419-NODE-419-length-33873-cov-3.708735_pt1 | contig 33873 bp, 28 predicted proteins | sample MGYA00580999_ERZ773197 | MGnify/ENA primary metagenome ERZ773197 (study PRJEB29015, sample SAMEA2738166) | human oral metagenome | biome: human oral; feature: human-associated habitat; material: saliva | place: China | collected 2185 ...
TATGACAAATATTAATGATTATTTGAGCGTAGCGGGAGCGCAGAAAATTTCAAAGAAGGCACCTTTTTCTGAAGCCGACCAGCTGATTTTGGCTCGAATTTCTTATTTGCCATTTCATAAAATTAAACTGGGCTTATTTGAGACAATTGCATCGGTGGCGGATAAAATGCATGAGCTGCCAGCTTCGGCTTTTGGTTGGCCAGATGACCGTAAGTTAATTGAATTACTCGGACAATCAAGGCGTTTTAATAAAATGCGCATCAGTAATTTCGTGCGTCACAACGATGAGGCACTCGAAAAACAGTTTTCTGCCGTCACTATTCACTTGAATCTTCAGAGAGCATATCTTTCCTTTTATGGGACTGACAGTTCCCTGACTGGTTGGAAGGAAGATTTTAACTTAGCCTTTCTTGATAATATTCCTGCCCAGATCGAAGCGCTTGAGTATCTTAAAAAAGTCAGCCTCAAGTTTTTTTGGAAGAAATTATACCTAGGAGGGCATTCTAAAGGTGGGCACGTTTCAATCTTTGCGGCCATTCATGCCGCGGACCACGTTCAAAAAAGAATCCAGGCTGTTTATAACTATGATGGACCAGGAATTCGCAAGGACTTAGTCGAACAAGACTTAGGTTCTTTTAAAATCCTTGAACGAATCAATACTTTTGTACCGCAAGAATCAATTATTGGGCGTCTGTTTGAACACCGTGAAGGACTGATGATCGTACATAGTACTGCGAAGAATGTTTATCAACACGATATTTACTCTTGGCAGATTGAGGGTAATAAATTGGTTCGCTCGAAAACGACAAAGCGCAGTAATATGATTAATCGTGCGATCAATCAATGGATGCAAAATGCTAGTCGCGAGGAAATAAAAATTTTCATCAACGGGATGTTTGAAATTTTTTCATCAGTAGAACTAAATAATCCGATAGAATTAATGCGTGAATGGAAACATTTTGGTCCTAAAATTCTAAAGGAATTTATGAATACGCCAAAGGAAAAGAAGAAGGCAATTTCTGACATTTGGTTAAAACTGGGCGAATCACTAATCCGCTCACAGATTGAGCAGAGTGAGATTCTAGCAAAATTCAATAAGACTTTTAAGGCTCGGGGGAAATAGGCATAGATGCGAAAATTTCAATTGGATCAGAATTTCCTAAAAAGTCCAAAACTGGCATTATTTCTGATTGGACACTCTAATATTAAGAAGCGAGATCTAGTGATTGACCTTGGCGCTGGCTCTGGAGTGATAACAAGCGCACTGGCAAGACGCTGTAAAAAGGTAATTGCCGTCGAAAAAGACCCGGAGACTGCAAAAAAATTGCAGGCGAACCTGGAGCGCCAAAAAATTTCTAATGTGGAAATTTTTGTGGGTGATCTTAGGGAGCTAAAACTGCCAAATGAGCCTTACAAGATTTTTGCCAACCCGCCTTTTTCCCTATCCGCTGAAGTATTTTATAAATTACTCAATTTAGAAAATCGGGACGGACAAATAGTTGAGTTAGAAAATAAAAACCATCGACGACCAGATGCGATTTACTTGATTCTACAAAAACAACTGGCCTTAAAATTAATCATTACAGAGAGACACTATACCAGCCAACTTGGTAGGATTCTAGCTAAAAATTATGCAACCCGAATCCGGTTGCCACTAAAGGAGACTGATTTTACGCCGCCTCCACATGTGCCGACTGTTTTATTTGAAGCGAAACAGATCACTTTAAACCTTGAGCCAGGAACCGCTCAACATAACTGTAATCCCAGCTAGTATCAAAGCCAGAGGTCGCAAAGGAGCCAAATTTAAAGCTTGGCATACCACCTAAATTGTATCGCCCCATAAAAGTGGTGGCTTCAGCAGTATTTTGCTTAACTTTATCTAGCATTTTATGTTCAGATAAACATTCGTTAAAGGAAGGGTCGAGATTAACTTCTTTAGCAATACTCTGCCAATATGCAGGAGTGAGATCCTTGATGGCTGGCGCATTTTTAGAAGTACCAATACCCTTGCTTTGATAATCTTGCCAAAGGCGACGAATCACCTGGTGATAGTAATCCCAGAATCTATTTTGCTCAGTAGCGCAGGCTACGGCCTCGGCGCTCATTCTTGAAAAGCCATAGTGATCCATATTATTTTCAGACAAAAAGTCGGTGACACGTAATTCAAAAACAATATCATGATCTTTAAGATATTTCTCAAATTTTTCCTGATTCTCTAATGTGAGACGTGAGAAGACTGTACAATATGGACACATAACATCAGTTACCATGACATAATGATTCTTGGCGTTTTTATCACCTAAAATCGTGCGTTCGTCACGAATACTATTTAAATCTTGATTCTTGGGTGCGGAAGTGAGAGCTAACGCAAGAAAAACTACGACGATAGCACCGATAACAACAAGGCGAATGGCGCGGCTAAACATATTGGGGCTAGTACGTTCTTCATAGTCTTTAGAATCGGTAGAATCTATTTGCTGATGATTATTTTTACTCATGTTTTTCTCCTTCGGGTGCTTTTTGGGATTTTATTTGTTGATATTTTTCCGCCTCAGAAATTATATATGCCTCATAGCCAAGTTTTTGGAAGACGAAGAATGCCATAATTAACGATATAAGATTAAGAATCACGGAAACAGTACCGATTAGTGCCAGCCCGGATGAGCCAAGGATTGAAATAAAAATAGGGGCAAGCAGCGCAGTGCCGCAGGTGGGACAACCAGAGCTTAGTAGAAAGAAGCTGGCAATAATGCCGGTACTTTGAAGATTATCGGAGAGATTCTGTTTGCGAAAGTGCAAGATAAAGAAAAGTAGGCCAATGAGTAATGATTGAACTAGATTAATTAACGACATAAAGAAGAAGTCCGGCAGGGTGCGGCCCACACCAAACACGGCGGCAACGGTATGAGCAATAAGGACAAGTTTTCCACGTAAGTTAGAGAGTTGGAAGAGCTGCCAGTTGGCCGAACCAGCCGCAAAGAAATTAAGAAGAAAACCAAAAACTAGGAAACAGATCAGGAACGGTAAAAGAAAATGGCGACTACCAAAGAGGCTCGGAAGATTTTTGATTGCGTCACGGAGATGCGAGAAAAACCGTCGAAAACGTCGCTTAATTGGCTGCTTTTTAATAATTACCTCCTAATTTTAGTTTAATTATAGCTCATTAATTTTAACACGAGTTTGAGCCAGTGTATCACGGTCTCTAATTGTAACAGTATCATCTTCAAGAGTATCAAAATCGATGACCACACATTTTGGAGTACCGATTTCATCCTGCTTACGATAACGCTTACCAATATTACCAGAATCATCCCAAGTGACATTACCATATTTCTTACGAAGAATTTGATAAACAGTTCTGGCTTTTTCGACTAGTTCAGGCTTATTTTTAAGCAGAGGGGAGACACAAAAACGGAATGGAGCAAAAGCTTCAGGGAGTTTTAAGACTGTGCGTTTCTCACCATTTACTTCATCTTCGTGATAGGCAGCAGAAAGCACCGCCATAACTAAACGTTCGACACCAAAGGAAGGCTCAATGACATGTGGCACAAAGCTTTCGCCAGTCTTCTTGTCTCGATACTCCATATTCTTACCAGATGCGCGGGCCACATTCTGAAGGTCAAAATCTGTACGATAAGCAATACCCATTAACTCTTCAGATCCAATCGGAAAGTCAAACTCAATATCAACGGTTCGCTTTGAATAGTGCGCACGATCATCGGCTGGAACCTCATACTCATGGATCATATTAGCTGGAAGCTGCATTGTCTCTTCAAGAAAAACATGAACATCTCGAAGCAGTTCAGCAAAAATACGCTCCCAATCATTTGGATGCACAAAATATTCGATCTCCATCTGTTCAAGCTCACGACAACGGAAGATAAAATCACGTGGAGAAATCTCATTACGAAAAGCCTTACCTTGCTGAGCAAGACCAAAAGGCAGATCAGGATAAACGTTATCGACCACGTTTTTATAATTCGTAAAAATGCCTTGGGCAGTTTCAGGACGCAAGTAGGCGACTGAGGTCTCATCAGACACGGCACCAACATGGGTCTCAAACATCATATTAAATTGTTTAACATCACCCCAGTTGATCTTGCCACAAGTTGGACACTTGATGCCCGCATTAATCAGTTGGTCTTTCGTGATATTGGCGGATAAATCATGACCTTCAGCGGTTTTAGCTAATTTGTCAGCACGGAAGCGACCATGACATTCATTACATTCCACGAGCGGGTCGGCGAAAGTGGCGGCGTGCCCTGAAGCGACCCAAGTTTTAGGATTCATAATAATGGCAGCGTCGACACCAAGCATATCTTCACGGTCCTCAACCCAGTATTTCCACCAAGTCTGCATAATTTTACGCTTTAAAGCGACGCCAAGAGGACCAAAATCCCAAGTACCGGCCATGCCGCCATAAACATCAGATCCTTGAAAAATAAAACCACGACGCTTACATAGACTAACGATATCCTCAAGTTTTGCCATATCAACTCCTATTATTTCTTTTTATTATAACATCTTAGCTGGCAATATAGGAAAGTATCGGCAAATAGGTATAAAGGTTTTTAATTTTTAAGATAACATGAATATTGGTCGACAAAATGAGGCGGAGAATTTTAATTACATTTTGGTCAATCATGCCTTCCCCATCTGGTCTTCTGATAAGAACTTTTTCAAAATTATCCCAGTCGTAAGTGGCTGAGGCCTCAAGCCTTTGACCATCACGATCAAAGAAGACGTTGATTTCTTCACCAGAGATTCTAGCCTGATTCAGATGAAAATAGATTTTAATCAACTGCTTAGTTGCGGCATCAGATTGCGATAAATTTAGAGCGCTTAGGGTTTGATACAAAAGATTAAAAAGGTCAGCTGAGTCGATTTGATGTGAAAGGCGTGAAACCTGTTTTAAAAAGCTAGAGGCTAGTTCCAGAGTTTCAAGATCACTAATGATTTGATGATAAAATTCCTTGGGCCTAGCTGAAGTAAGAATGCCAAATGAGTCATCAGCAACCTTCTCGGTTTTTTTGGAATCATTTTGGTGAACGACAATACTAGATAGAGTGAACATTTCAATACCACCGGCAAGCTTAGATTTTTCTTTACGAGCACCCTTAGCGATAGCCGAAAGACGACCATCAGGAGTGAGAAAGGTAATAATTCGGTCACCTTCACGATAGTTTACGCGCTTTAAGACAATTGCGTCGGTCTTAAGATCAGCCATCTAAACCTCACAGTCCTTCTTTTTTAAAGCTTTAATGACGGCGGAAAAAAGTGACTGTGGCGTCATGGTGGTTTTATTTAAAATTTCCACGACATTATAGCTTTCGTAGGTCTGATCGGGAAATTTGAGAGAAGAAACAATAATAACTGGTATCTTGGAGAGATCGGGGTAGGAGGCGATTTCATTCAAAAAGGTGAAGCCGTCCGGCCCAATCAAAAGAACATCCAGAATAAAAAGAGCCGGCGGTTTACAGCCATCCGGTAATGCAGCAATGGCTTCTATGCAATTTGTAAAGCAGCGAATTGACAGATTTTGGCCATTTTTTTGAAAAGCCTTTTTTAAGTTCTTCGAAAAAAGCTGTAAAAGAATGGGATCATCCTCAAGCAGGAAGATCTCGATGGTTTCTTTAGCGGGGGCTAGTTTGTTCTTTAACATAATAAAACCCTAAAAGGCAAACGCAACTTGCTTAGAGGCGGGAAGGCGAAGTTTAAAACTAGTACCGTCACGATGACGCACCGCTAAAAGTTCTGCCTGCATGTACTGCGAAAACTTTGAGGCAATGAAGAGACCCAGACCGGAACTGCCGGGGCGCATGGGGATACTTGCAGGACGAACCATACCGTCTTTTAGTGATTGCCAAATCTGTTTAGGAAGGCAGGGCCCAAAGTCGCGTACCGTAACCTCTACTGAATCACCACAGTCGGAAATCACCAACGATGACTCCGTTTCTGAGGTGGAATAATACATTGCGTTAATGCAGAAGTTATATATAACACTGAAGAGAAGGTCCGGATTCGCAATGGCGAGGTCGTGACGATTTTTATAAAAAGCTGCAACACTACGTTGATTAATCTGGAAAAAAGGCTGAAGCTCAGTGAGAACATGGTCGCAAATTCGGCGCACAGAGACTGGCTCCATTTCGAAGAGACCATCCTCAAGTCTAGCAATTTTAGTAAGATCATTAACTTGCCTGAGAGCACGCTCAGAAATATTGATCAGCTGTTTCTTAGTATCCTTTAACTCAGCGAGACTGTCCTCCTGAAAATCCATTGAAAGAGCAAGCTGACGCATCACCGCAAGCGGACTTTTCAACTCATGGGCAACGACTGCTAAACCTCCGACCTCACTTACCATAGGTCAATTATAGCAGAGAAAAAATTTATAGTCAGATTTTTGAAAATTGCATTTAAAGAAACGAGACTGATTAGCTATTGAAGCGGATGGTGGAGAGAATACGTTCAAAGTCAGCACGGAAGACATTGCTCGAATCGGTTTGAAGCAGAGCAGTCTTATCGCGAATCTTAAAGATACAGACAATACCCATGAGGTCACTATCTAATTTACCAGTATAGACATTAACATTAACACCATTAACCACTGTTGAAGAGACGGTCATCTCTTGCGACTGTACTTTATCGGTGAAATCCTCAAGAACACGATCAAGCTGTTCGTTTTTAATTGTGACCCGAAGAGCCATAACGGTATTGTCAGCCACAACGTTCACCTGGCCAGGATTGAGGTAGGCATGATAGTCGCCACCACGACTCGCATCATCAGGAATGTAGAGATTCCAAGTCTTAGGATACTCAAAGTTTAAGGCGCCAAGATCGGTGGGACCAGAAAATGTTAAGAAAGGATATTTTTCTTTTTCTTCAAAATCATTTTCTAACTTAGTTTGCAAACTATTTCTAGCCTCGGCAACAGCTACGTCAATTTTTCCCTGTACGTTGGTGTTAGCTTCACTCCATTTTAAGGTCATCCAGATAAAGAGTCCGACAAAGAGGACGGCGAGAAGAGAAACGACAATCAGACCAATGGTCTTCAGGAGGTCGACACGGTTCTTAGCACGAGCGATGCGTTCAGCTTCTTTTTTCTCTTCATCGGTCATGAGATTAAAATCTTTATTTAGGAGATTACCGGAAGGATCAGTAACTTGAGACATAAAGGAGGTGTTGTTTGCTGGAGTAGGTGAGGGTGTGGCTTGAGGCATAGCGGAGGCCTGAGGTGAAATTGTAGAATTTACTGGGGAATAAGCAGATGCAGGTTGATTAAAACTCTGAGGATTAAAGCCAGGAGTGGAGGTCGCAGATGGAGTACCGGGAGCGGCAGGAGCGGACGCAAAACCAAAAGCCTGTGAAGACTGTGCGGGTTGCGGGGTTTGAGAAGCCTGCATTGTTTGCGGAGATGATTGTCCTTGTGGAGAAATTGGATTCCAAAAATTAGCGTCTTGCGGCGTAACACCTTGACCATTATTAAAATTATTTGAACCCTGATTATCCATATATTTATATTTTACTTATGATTATTTATTTGTAAAGTTACTTGCTTACTTTACGTTCTATTCTTTACTAAAATCGCGATCAATGACTTCAATTTGATTCTTAATCTCATTGAGACTTTTTTCAATCTCTTTTGCCGAGAGAGCTACTTCCTGATATTTTTGACTGGCCTCTTCAAGAGAAAATTCGTCACCATAAAACCACTCAATTTGCTGATCCAATTGTTCTAAACGTTGATTAATTGAAAGAACGGCGGTTTTTGCTTTAGCCTTCTTAGAACTGGTTGATTCTGCCATAATTACTCCTTATTTTTGACTTTAATTATTTTTGCTTCGGCTTGATGAGTTTCGGTTTCAAGATGAACAATAGCATTTTCTGATAATTGACCATGAATAATAGCATAACCGCGCTTTAAGACAATGTCCGGATTTAAGTTTTCGATAATCTTCTGCTTTTGTTGGATTTTTTGAAGTTCTAGTTGCAGAAAATTAAAGATTTTAGTACGAATACTTTCAATTTGTTCCCTCAACTTATGTTCTTCAAAATTAATTTTACTTATAATCTGCTGATGGATACGTGACACTTGAAGTTTCAGTGAATGAATCTCAGCTTGGCGGTCGCGAGTTAAAAATTGAGCAGCATTACTTGGGGTGGAGGCAGCTAGGTCAGCTGCAAGATCAGCAAGAGACTCATCAACTTCATGGCCGATACCAGTGATTACCGGGATACGGCTTCCAGCAATGGCGCGAACCAATTTTTCGTCGTTAAAAATCGCGAGATCATCTTTTGAGCCACCGCCACGAATCAGGGCAATCACCTGATTATCTGTATATTGATTCATATACTCAATCGCACGCACGATTTGGTCAACGGCTGGCAATCCTTGAACCTGGGTATGTGCCACCTGAATCTTAAGTTCACCCCAACGTTCGTTAATAATTTTAATAAAGTCAGCATAACCGGCGGCCTGAGTAGAAGAAATGACACCTAGACGCTCAAGGTTGCGAGCAATGGGACGTTTTTTAGCCGGATCAAAGAGACCTTCTTTCTGTAATTTAGCTTTAAGCAGCTCAAAGGCTTTTTTAAGACTGCCCTCGCCTAGAGGATGAAAACGCTTGATAGTGAGACTGAATTTACCGAAGTTAGTGAGTTTTGGCGTGGCCTGAACAGCGATCTTCATGCCATCTTCAAGAGGAAAACCGCCAAGTTGATAGATTGTCATAAAACAGCCAATGGACGATTCGGAATCTTTTAGATCAAAGAAGACCCATTTGCCTTGGTTGACTTTAAAGCTGCTGACCTCACCAAAAACTACAACGTCACCTAATCCAGTTTCTAAAACTTGATTTGTAACTGAAACGAATTGACTAACGGTAAATCGCGGAGCTTCCGACATATTTAGGATTCTTTTGAAGATTCAAAGACCTTCTTTTTATCGGCTTTACCAATCTTTGAGATGGCATTTTGGTAGAAACCATAACCAGAGACAATAGTGTTAAGAAGGACAATAACACGAGTGACGATAACGACGGTACTTGCAACAGCAAGGTTGGTGCCAAGAATACACATAACGGTAATCATGGAACCTTCATAGCCGCCTACACCACCTGGAGTAGGAAGAACAGCACCTACGAGCGAACCGAGAGCCTCTGCAACCATGATCTGTGGGAAGATTTCGCCGTGACCTAAAGATAAGGCAACGATTTCGTAGGTTGCAATTTCAAGAAAATTATAGAGAAAGCCCCAGATAATAGGTTTAACGAGAAGCTTTTTATCTTTCTTAGCAGTAAGAAAATCTTCGTGTAGATCCATGAAATACTTATTAACTTTTTCGAGCTCAAGAACCTGCTTCTTTTTACCAAAGGTAATAGTTTTGACCAGCCAGTTAGCAAAAGCAGTCAGTTCTTTGGCAGCCCAGCGGATCATCTTGCGGCTTGAAACAATGGTGATAAGAATAGCGATGGCAGCAATGATACCAACACTCATGGCGCCGACTAACCAGATCATCCAATAGGCGTTAGCTGGGACGCTGCTAGTAATAATAAGGAAGATAATGGCAAAAATTGTTTGAGTCTGGTTTGCAAGAATGGTAATTAAATAGCGCAAGATATACATAAAACTAACCTGGCCGGCTGTGGCTCCGTAATTTTTTAGGCGCCAGGTGATATAGCCAAGGCCAGAGACACCACCAGATGGAATGGCATGGTTTACGAAATTAAGCTCAAAAGAGATGCGAGCAAGCTCCCATGTGGAAATTTTCTTAGTTTCTTTAGCTTCCTTATTCTTCTGCTCAGCAATTCTCTGTTTTCCTGCCATGTAGGCGAAGAAAATTTTGCCAGCACAGTAATACATGAAGAGCTGTTCTGGAATGAGGAGGAAGACAATAAATAAATTAATACTAAATTCACCACCTTCAATACAGTGTCCTCCAAAAATACAACTAGTGGCGGCGGTGATTTGGTCCCAGGCACCCCAAATAACAAAGGCGACAAGGGCTAGAGTAATTAAGCTAAGAATTTTTTTAAACATATCCTAGATATTATAGCATAGGTGTTTTTAGATTAAAGAGAAAAAACGCGATTTGCATAGAAGAGCATAAGATGGTTTAATATTAGCCTAAATTTTGATATAATATTTATATGAAGTACCTCGCAGTAGCAGGCCGCCAACCTCTAATTTCTTTGGCAGAAATCCAAGCATTATACGACAAGCACGCAAAATTGGTTGGAAAAAACTTAATAATTTTTCAGTTAAACAATAAAAAGCCCGAAATAAATCGATTGGGCGGAACAATGAAGCTCGGTGAATTATTTGAGGGTGATTTCAAAGGATTAGTTAAGCATTTAAATGAATTACACCCTGAGGGTAAAATCACTTTTGGAATTTCAGACTTTTCAAAGCAAAAAAAGGCGGGGTTTGCTTTCCAGAAGAGTATGGAGATTAAGCTAGCCTTAAGAAAAATGGGGCGTAGTGTTCGAGTAATTACCAGTAAGGAACCCGAGATTCCTTCCGCAACCGCACACCATAACCAATTAGGTGAAAAACCTGGTTGTTATGAAATTTTAGTAATTGACCAGGAACTTTATCTTGGCCTTGGCACACAAAACATTACCGCATATACCGAGAGAGATCAGGCACGACCAGCGAGGGATGCTAAGGTAGGAATGCTACCACCTAAACTTGCGCAAATTCTAATTAATTTATGCGGACCTTTGCCTGAGGGAGCGAGAATATTAGACCCGTTTTGTGGAACAGGCGTAGTTCTACAGGAAGCGGCAATTATGGGCTATGTACCATATGGTACGGACCTCAGCGAACGCATGATTGAATTTTCAAAGAAAAATTTAAACTGGCTTTTTAACGAAAGAAATAGTAAGAGATTTAAAATTAAACCAGAGCTAATTTTAAAAAAGGATGCAATCTTAGAAAAACTTGCGGTGGGTGACGCTACAACTTTTCAGTGGGAAGGACAGATTGACGCGGTTGCTTTCGAAAGCTACCTTGGAGCACCGATGTCTAAGCCGCCAGTGGACATAAAATTTAAGACGGAAAAAGCTAAGTGCAGAGAGATTGCTTTGGGCTTTCTCAAAAATATTACTCCTCTCATTAAATCAGGGACGCCTATTGTAATGGCGGTACCGGCTTGGCTACGCGAAACTGGCAAGTATGCACGCATGAACGTTCTTGACGAAATTCAAGAGATGGGATATAATTTTGAAAAGTTTCAAGATTTGAGTCAGTCGGATTTACTCTACTTCCGAGAAGGTCAGATTGTGGCTCGAGAAATAATAGTAATAAGGAAAAGATAGGCTAAAATATGTCACATGTTAAAGCTGGTGGTACCGCGAAGAACATTCATAATAACGCTGGTCAGCGTCTTGGTGTAAAGCGCTTCGGTGGTCAAAAGGTTCGCAATGGCGAAGTACTAGTCCGCCAAACTGGTAGCACTAAAATTGCAGGTCCAGGTACTTATGTATCTCGCAACTTCACAATTCACGCTGCTAAAGATGGTGTAGTAACCTTTGTAAAAACAAAGAAAACTCACTTCTCTGGTCGTTCATTACCACGTGTTCGCGTTGAAGTTCGCTAAATAATTAGACCCTTCGGGGTCTTTTTTTATTCCCTTTTAAACTCGCGAGATTTCTTTTGACAGATATTCTATGATAGAATATGCTTATGAATGTATTGATCGTGGGCAATATGATTAAGGATACTTACCTTGAATTTCCGAAACATCTATTTGAAGCTGGCGACCATGGTCGTGTTTTTCTCGATACAGAGTTTGACGAAGAAACCCTACACTATAAGAATAAAGAGAGCGTACTGAGCGGCGCTAGCATCATTGACGAGGTCTTAAAGAATTTTAAGCTAAATAGCCTACTATCCAACAAGCAGGCCTTAGAAAACCATAAATACGATTGTCGCTACGTTCTGAAAACTGGTAATACTGTAAAGTATCTAACTACAAATTTGTGTGGAAGGACTGACTTTTTAATACCGAAAACCAAGCCAGATTGGATTTTTATTGACCGTTCGGCAAGGCTCGGAATTGATGACCTAAAAAGATTAGAATGGTATCTAGAACTACATCAAGAAGCTAAATTAGCCATTCATACTAGTCAGATTTCCTGTGGTTTTTTGCATCAAGCAGATGATTTTATGGCAAAAGAAATTGCTAAGAAACTATATGCTAAGGCTGAGCTAGTTTTTGTGACTGGTAAAAATACAGAGTTACTTTTACCACTAGAGGCCAGCCTAGATAATCAAAAGGTTTTCCTGATTACCCCAACCGCAATTACGAACGGAGAAGAAAGAGTCTTCTTAAAACGTAATAAGAAAGTTTTTCAGACCCATTTGACGATTTATTCCATTGCTGCCGGCACAATTTTCGCAGCGCTTTCGTCTGGTTGGAATGTGAACCGTGCGTTAAGGTTTGCAAAAATAAATATCGAGAATGCCAAGATGAGTCGTACCCTAAGTATCGATAAATTATATAATAAGTTAAAGACTTCCCTCAAACAAGAGGATAATTTACGACTGATAGCCAAAGCACTAACCGCTGATTATAGGGGTATTTTAGCAATTGATGAATCAAAAAAATCAATTCGCCGTAAGCTTAAGAAATATGGCCTACCAGAAACACAGATAGTACAAGAAGAATACCGCGAATTATTGGTGACAACGCCACGTATTAATGAATATTTAAATGGTATAATTTTAGCCCAAGAAACAGTGGTACAGAAAATAGCAAACGGCCAGAGTGTTCCTGAATTTTTAGCAGCAAAAGGCATTTTACCTGGAGTAAAAGTGGATCTTGGCCTTGAAAAGATACAGAATCATGTTAACTGCCTCACATGTGGACTTGAAGATCTGGACCAGAGATTAAGCAGATACTACAATTTGGGGCTTCGTTTTACAAAATGGCGTGCGGTCTTTGAGGTGGAAAAAAATTCACAAATCCCTGAAAGCGTGATTCAGCAAAATACAAGAGACCTAGCAATCTATGCGAAAAAAGCACTTGAAAAAAGACTGGTGCCAATTATAGAACCGGAAGTACTACATAGAGAACAGAGTATTGCAGATTTTTATAAACACACGAAACAGGTCTTAGTTGCATTGTTCGAGAAGCTGCAGGAGCTGGGGGTTGATCTTGAATGTTGTATTTTAAAAATCAATATGATTTATGCCAAGAATAACGAGCCTGAAGAGACTGGCCGCATGACGATGCGATTAATTTCTGAAACTGTTCCAAAAAGTATTGGTGGAGTAGTCTTTTTATCAGGTGGACAGAGCGAAGAACAGGCAACAAAAAATCTTCAAGCTATCATTAATGCGAATCAAGATGGGTATAGATTATCTTTCTCGTTTGGTCGCGCAATTCAGGATCCAGCATTAAAAATCTGGCAGGGTGAGCCTCAAAAGATCGATGACGCACAAACAGAATTAATTAAACAGCTTAAACTAAACTGTCTGGCGCTAAATAAAAAACCGCGATAGTTTTATCGTCGGTTTTTTTAGATATTTTTAACCTAGTTTTTGAGGGCCTCGCGCAGGAATTTGCCAGTTGGAGTATCATCACGCTTTGATAGCTGTTCAGGAGTACCTTCGGCAATGACCAAGCCACCATGCTGACCACCTTCTGGCCCCATATCAATCACCCAGTCAGCCGATTTAATAACATGCAAATTATGTTCAATAATCACCATAGTATTACCGCCATCTACTAAGCGATTGAGAATCTGCAAAAGTCGCTTAACGTCGTCAGTGTGAAGACCCGTAGTTGGCTCATCTAAAATATAGAGAGTTTTACCGGTGCTACGACGAGAGAGCTCGGTGGCGATTTTAATGCGCTGTGCTTCACCACCAGAGAAAGTAGTTGCAGATTGGCCAAGACGAATATACCCAAGGCCGACCTCTTGAATAGTCTTTAATTTATTAACAATGACTGGAATATTCTCAAAGAAATCAACAGCCTCATCGATGGTCATATTTAAAACATCAGATATATCTTTCCCCTTATATTTTACTTCGAGAGCCTCGCGATTATAACGCTTACCATGACAGGTTGGACAGGTTACGTAGACATCAGGTAAGAAATGCATCTCGATCTTATTCACACCATCACCCTGACAGGTCTCACAGCGACCACCTTTGACGTTAAAGCTAAAGCGGCCAGCCTTATAGCCTCGGATTTCAGCCTCGGGTTGGGAGGCAAAAAGTTCACGAATGGCCGTAAAGACACCGGTATAGGTAGCAGGGTTGGAGCGAGGAGTGCGACCAATTGGGCTCTGATCAATTACAATACATTTATCGAGATTTTCAATACCATCAATGCGAGTATGTTCGCCTGGCACGGTTTGAGCACGATGGAGTCTAGCAAGAAGTTCATTAGCAAGAATTTCATTAACTAGAGTGGATTTACCGGAACCGGAAACGCCGGAAACAACGGTCATAACACCAAGCGGAAAATGAACATCGATATTTTTGAGATTGTTTTCCCTGGCGCCAACAATAACTAATTCCTTGCCAGGCTTAGGCTGACGACGCTTCTTTGGAATACTGATTTTATTTTTACCACTCAGATATAGACCAGTAAGAGACTGTTCATTTTGCATGATTTCGGCAGGGGTACCTGCGGCCACCACGTGACCACCTCGAGAACCAGCACCAGGACCAATATCAATTAGGTAGTCTGAATTCAACATGGTATCTTCGTCATGCTCAACGACAAGAACAGTGTTTTTAAGATCACGAAGATGCTTCAAAGTGGCGATTAGTTTATCATTATCGCGCTGGTGAAGACCAATGGATGGCTCATCGAGAACATATAAAACACCTTGCAAGCCGGAGCCAATTTGGGTGGCCAGACGAATACGCTGTGCTTCACCACCAGAAAGAGTATTAGCAGAACGACCAAGCTCAAGATAGCCAAGACCTACATCTTGCATGAATTTTACACGCTCCTTAATAACCTTCAGAATTGGCTTAGCAATCAGCTCTTCAGCTTCGGAGAAACCTAGATCCTGCGAAAGAACCTCGATGGTCGAATCAACATCTAGATTACACATGTCGACAATATTGAGGCCATGAATCGTAATAGCAAGCACTACTGGCTTCAACCTGGCGCCATGACAGGTCTGACATTCACGTACGCGCATAAAACGTTCGATATCTTTACGCATAAAATCGGAGTCGGTTTCACGATGACGACGTTCAAGAGTCGGAATCACACCTTCATAGACTGATTCGTAGGTTGCACCTTCTTGCCATTTACCAGAGCCGGAGATCTTGATTTGATATTTCTCCTCACCGGTACCATAGAGAATCAGATGTCTTTCGGCGTCAGTAAGTTCACCAATTGGGGTATGGACGGAAAAACCATGGCGGTTGGCGACGGCAGTAAGACGCTTAAGCCACCACGAGTCACTCTGAACGCGATTAAATGGACGAATGCCACCTTCGGCAATAGTGAGGTTATTATTGAAGACTAGATTAGGGTCAATTTCCATGCGAGTACCAAGACCCGTACAGGTTGGACAGGCACCTTGAGGAGCATTGAAGGAGAAGAGTCTTGGCTCAAGTTCAGGAATCAACTCATCCGGGTGAACTGGACAAGCATAGCGCTGTGAATAGGTGAGTACTTCTGTGTTTTGAGCACCCAAGGTTTTCCCCTCAATAGTGGAACTGTTGTCATTGATCTTAAGTAACTGAATAATGCCCTGGCCAAGCTCGAGCGCCTGTTCGATGGAGCTTGAGATACGAGAATAAAGTTCAGTGTTTAAAATAAAGCGATCTACTACTAACTCAATATCATGACGCTCTTGTTTTTCAAGCTCTGGAAACTCATCAAGAGCATAAACAATACCATCAACACGAACGCGCGAAAAACCCTTTTGAAGGTATTGCTCGGAAATGTGCTGAAATTCGCCTTTTTTCTGCTGAACTAGGGGAGCAAGTAGCATTAATTTGGAACCGAGAGGCAATTTCATAACTTCATTAACGATGTCTTCGACTGAACGACGAGAGACCTCGCGATGGCAGATTGGACAATGAGGAACACCAACGCGAGCAAAAAGGAGGCGGAGATAATCATAAACTTCGGTGACGGTGGCCACGGTGGAGCGAGGGTTTCTTGAGGTAGATTTCTGATCGATTGAAATAGCAGGGGAAAGGCCAGTGATAGTGTCAAAATCTGGCTTATCCATCACACCGAGAAACATCCTAGCATAAGAGGAAAGAGACTCAACATAGCGACGCTGGCCTTCGGCATAAATAGTATCAAAAGCAAGGCTTGATTTACCGGAGCCGGAAAGACCGGTGATGACAACTAATTTATCACGTGGGATATCCAAATCAATATTCTTAAGATTGTGTTGTCTGGCACCGCGAACCTTAATACAGTTCTCGGTCGATCCGCCCTGCAATTCTATTCCCCCTTTGGATAATAGTCCATTACTCTCTTCGTTCATTAATTCCCCTTTCTCAAAGTTGGTATATTCTATCATATTTTGACCCAAAAAGCCAGTGAGCGGCTAGCCTGTTCTGATTTTGTCCAGAAAAATTTCAAATTGATATAATAGCTATATGAATTCACGTTTTGACCCAGACCAAGCAGCATATTATAAGTCTGGGATGAAAAAATCTGTTTGGTCTGATTCTTCGAATATCCAAAAGGATGAGCCGAGTTTCTTCTTTTATGACCTCGAGACATCTGGGATTAGCCCACGTGAAGATCGCATTATGCAATTTGCTGGACAACGAACCAATCTTGAATTAGAGCCGCTTGGTGAGCCGGTAAATATTTTAATTAAGTTAAATAATGACACATTGCCAAGTCCAGAAGCGATTATGGTGACACATATTTTACCGCAGGAGACGGTCAAAAACGGAATGACAGAGGCAGAATTTTGCCGTATTGCGATGAATGAAATTTTTACACCAGAAACTACTGCTTGTGGCTATAATTCTGTGCGTTTCGACGATGAACATATGCGCTATCTGTGGTGGCGAAATTTTTATGATCCATACGAATGGCAGTGGAAGGATGGCCGGAGCCGCTGGGACTTGTTAGATGTTGTACGAATGGTGCGAGCACTGAGGCCGGAAGGTATAACTTGGCCAGTCATGGTTGACAAAGAATCTGGTAAGATGAAGCCAACCAATAAGTTAGAGCTTTTGACAAAATTAAATAAAATTGATCATTTTAAGGCACATGATGCCCTGTCTGACGTTGAGGCATTAATCGCGCTTGCCAAATTATTGCGAAAAAAGCAGCCACAGATTTTTGATTACTTACTAAAGATGCGCAACAAAAAAGAGGTCTTGAAACTAGTCAATCTAAATAATCCTCAACCTTTTGTTTATACTTCGGGCCGCTATAAATCTGATTATTTAAATACCACTGTGGCTTTTCCGATTGCGCCAAGTAAAAATGGGAATCTAATCGTATTCAATCTGCGATATAACCTTGAGGAGTTACTTTGTGAGGAGAAAAATTTTAAGCCAGAAAAGAAAATAAGCCGACAAGGTAAGGAATATATGACCTGGTTTGATTTCGGGGAAGCCGTAAAGGAATTTTGTCCAAATAAATGCCCGGCGGTGGCACCGATTTCTGTTCTTGACGTAATATCGGAGGAAGATTCAACAGATGAATTTGCACCACACAGGGCAGGGACTTCTGGTTGGGAAAAAATTCAATTATCACCAGAAATGGTCGAAAGGAATTTGCAGATTCTTTTAAAGCATCCTGATTTTATCGAAAGAATGCGTGGGGTTTACGAGAAGAAAGTAGACTATCCGAAAAGCGAAGAAGTGGAAACAAGCCTCTATGATGGATTCTTGCCTGAAGCGGATCGTAGGATTTGCCAAAAAATTCAAAGGGCGGACGCCGGAGCACTCGGTGATTTTACGCCTAATTTCGCTGACGATAGATTGCCGGATTTGTTTTTACATTTTAAGGGGCGTAATTTCCCACAGAGTTTAACAGAAGATGAATACTTAAAATGGGAGACAGATCGAAAAGCGAGAATCAAAAAACAAAGCGATAGATTCTTTGCCTCTCTCACAACCTTAAAACAACGGGGTGAAGCTGGCGAAACAACTTTTGACGGCAGAGAAATTGATTTAAAGATTTTAGATAAACTAGCTGAATGGTATAAAAAATGTAGCGAATAGTGAGACACTTTAAAAAGAAAATAGCCCCACGACTGTGGGGCTTGAAACAGGAGGGATAAAAGTCAAACCAGAAAAGACTGGTTGAATCTTTATTGGTATGAAATTTTACCCCTCTTATTTTTATCTTCTATGTCTTCGGAGCCAGTTCCTGATAACGGTTGGTCCGAAGACAAGGTCTCCTCTTCCGTTTCGCCAGAAGGTTAAATAACCATTCTGGTATAGGCTGTTGAGTACGCTCTCCAGCCATTCCGAAATAGCGGTAACTACTGCGAAGTATATCGCTAAAAATAGTGCGCTCCTCAGCAGCACCCAGATGACGTAGATAACGGCAACGACCCATCCATACGACATCATGGTTGGTGCTCTGAAACGGTCCCACTGCCTCATGTCGTACAAAACGACGGCAAGCAGGACTGACGCGGTTACGGCAAGCACGATGATGAGACACCAAGCCCCACTAAAACGTGTACCGACGGCCAAGGTGCCGTCTTTCTTTCTTCCTTGCACTTTCGGAAGAATAAGCCCCAATAATATGGAGCTCACCAGAAAGAAAACAATCAAAAAAACATAAAACTTCATAGCACATTCCCTCCTTTTAAGGTACTAACTTCCACTTTGCGTGGACAATGTTTACTGCCTTATTATATAATACTATTGCTTATTTGTCAATATAAGGAGGGTAGTATAGGACTACTTAGTGCCGTAGTTTTTGAAGACTTAGGCGCCGATGCTATTGATTTCAGACTGAAGTTTACGATACTTAACGTAAATTTGGTTATACTCAGTGGAAAGTTTCTTATAGTCCTCGGAGACTTCAATAGGAAGAACTAGGAATTTGAGGGGGGAGTTTTTACTGCCACAAATTTCACGTTCACTGCCATAGGCAAGTGGGCTTGGGATATCAATTTCACGAACGCCACCAAAACGCATACCCTTGATCCCCTCAGACCAGCCGGCGATTAAGCTATTTGGATTGGTGACTGCAAGCGGCTCTTTGAGGCTCTTTGGATTCTTGGCATCATCAAAGGAAGAATCAAAAACAGATTCATTGGCACACCAACCAACATAATAAGCATAATATGAAGTGGTCTTATCGGTGATTTCAGCACCAGTACCATTTTTTAAATCAAAGGTTTTGAGGCCGGCGTCCTCTACGGAAGTGCCATTATAGGCTTTGATCTTACTACGAAAAGAGGCAAGTGTATCAAAATATTGCTTCGACATTTTATCGGAAGCAGATTTTAGCTCGTCTTGTTTAGCAGAGAGCTCTTTAGTGATTACCGCAAGTTCTTCTTTTTTGGTGGAAGAAGTCTGCTTGTTCTTTTCACCATTAAGTACGATCAAAGCATAAATTGCGATAGTAGAAGACAGAAGCAGAACGGCAATCACCCCAATTACAATACGTTGACCTAAACTGGTCTTTAATTCTTTTTCTTGCATAAACCTCCTTTAGTTGTTCTCGGTATTTGTATTAGATAATCTCAGCACCGAGCGCTGTAATATTTTGTTCAATTTGTTTCATTATAGCAGAGATTTCATCTGCACTCATAGTTTTTACCGTACTGGCAAAGCTAAGATGGAAGCTACAATTTCGGGTAGTGTCATTTTCCGATGGTCGATAGATGGAAACTGGTTCCAAGGTATGAATCAGAGAATCTCGAGCGAGAGCACGCGTGATTTCCTGCTCAAGTACGGCGTAAGAAATAGTATCTGGAGTCTTAACAGTGAGATCACGCGAGACGGATGGGAAGCGACTGATCTTTTGTGCGCCACGCAAGATTCGAGGAGTATTAAGTAATGGCTCAAGATTTAGCTCAAGGGCAGAAACTTCTTTTAGCTTCAGTTTTTTAAGTACAGAATGTTTAACCTCACCAAGACAACCAATGATCTCTTGTCCGAGCTGAATACGGACTGAATGAAGCGGTTCAAAATATGGGTATTGCTGCTCCTGATATTCGATAAACTTAAAATCAAGACCAAGACGAGCGCCAAGGGCGAGACAAAGCTCTTTAATTCGATAGAAATCACCCTCAAGACAGATTGAGAGATGCGATTCGAGCTTTGGGGTTTGGTCCGCAAGAAAGCCAAAGGAGCGCTTGGCGACTTGATTCATTTCATAGAGAATAAAATCCTTATATCCAGCCTTTTGATTCTCATAGACCTTCTCAAGTAGGCTTGGAGTTATGGACTGTCTAAAACATTGGAGCTCTGGAGAGATAGAGTTACTAATTTCATAACTATCAGAGATATCTTCACCTACTTTTTGCTGAAGATTTTGCGAAACAAAGCTATAGGTGAGGAGCTCATTGGCGCCCTGTTGATCTGAAAGGATATTGCGAATTTCGCTCTTGAGGGCAAAAAGCTGATTTTTTGGGCTACCTTTGAAAGAACGGAGCGGAAGGGTTTTCGGAATATTATCAAAACCATTGAGACGACCAACCTCCTCGTAGAGGTCCTCTTTAATATGGATGTCGGTACGCCATAGCGGGGTAGTGACATTTAAGAACTGATTGTCTGGGAGAGTATCCACCACAAAACCAACATTAGAGAGCGTTTTCCTAACTTGCTCTAATGTAAAACTAGAGCCCAGTGTTTGATTAAGGTCATTGAGGTCAAGTTTAATGATCTGCTGAGCGGGACTTTGAGCAAGACAGTCGGCAAAAATAAGATTAGAAGTATCTTTAATACCGAGTTTTTCTAGGCAGGACTTTAGTGCTGGCACTGTACCAAAGACTGGTTGGCCTTTAGTGAAACGTGTAATAGCTTCAGAGAAAATACCGTGAGCCATTTGAGTCTTACGTAGGTTATAGAGACTGAAAGTGGCAGACTCGATGAGAATGCGTTTTGTACTTGCATCAATTTCAGTATTTTTACCACCCATAGCACCAGCTAGAGCAACTGGAATATCGTTGGATGTGATTACGATATCGTTTGCATTAAGTTCAACCTCGGTGTCGTCAATTAAGGTGATTTTTTCACCTTCTCTGGCAGCACGTACAATAATTTTTGGAGAATCAGTACCACCGATGGCGATAAATTTATCATAGTCAAAGGCATGTAGAGGCTGACCAGTCTCAAGCATAGTAAGGTTCGTTGCATCGACAATTGGCGAAACAGGTCGCATGCCAGACTTATAGAGCAGAACACCATCCTGAGTGAGGGTACGCCCAAAATCAGCAGAATCTTGATCAAACTTAAGCTGGGTTTGATCGATGATGACACAGGAATAGCGAGGACATAATAGTTGATCCTGAATTTCAATAACTGGACTCTTGATATCTGAGGTGTTATTAGAGTTACTACGGATAAATTCTGATTGTGTAGCTAAGTCACCATCGAAGATTGCAGGATTTTTGAATGGCTGACCTAGGATCCCAGCAACTTCGCGCGCAAAACCAATTAGCCCAAAAGTATCTGGACGATGAGTGAGTGATTTATTTTCAATATCAATAATCAGATCGTCGAGATCTAGGGCCTCAGTAATAGGAGTGCCGGGCTGTGCCAGGTCAGATGGAAGCTCAGCAATATATTTGTGATCAGTGCCAAATCCAAGCTCGTCAGCGCCAGCAATCATGCCATAACTTTCATAGCCACGAAGCTTGCGAACAGATAGCTGAAAATTCTCTGTTCCATAAGTAGTAGGAACGATGGCGCCAGGAGCGAGCCAAACTACAAAGAGGCCAGCACGGACGTTTGGCGCACCACAGACAACCTGAATTAAACCGTTTTCTAGTTTGCCAAACTCTTGATTGAGGGGTCCGGCATCTACCTCGCAGAGATGAAGATGTGTATCCGGAATATCAGTACAGCTGACAACCTTAGCGACGTAGATATTCTGGTATTTTTCAGCGAGACTTTCAGTTCCCTCCACTTCAACAAGGCGAGAACCGATCAGTTTCATCAGATCTTCGGTAGAGAGAGAATCTGGAATTTTAACATAACGTTTTAGGGCATTAAGTGAAATAAGCATTAGAATTCCTCCAAGAAATTAAGTTTACCAGATTCGAAGAAACGAATATCATCAAGTTGGTACTTGAGAATGACAAGACGATCAATGCCGCCGCCCCAAGCAAAACCCTTATAGACAGTGGGATCAATACCAGCGGTTTTTAGAACATTAGGGTGGATCATGCCGCAGCCCATCATTTCTAACCAACCATCACCTTTACCACCGAGGGCTTTTGGCTTCTCGATTTGAAATTCGAGGGAGGGTTCAGTAAATGGAAAGTAGCCTGGCTGAGTTTTAGTATTTAATGTTTGACCATAATAGGTTTCGAAGAAATTTTTAAGAACGCCGAGCATCTGCCCCATGGTGGCAGTTTTGGAGACAAAAACACCTTCACATTGGTAAAAAGTATGCTCATGAGTAGCGTCAACATCTTCATTACGAAAGACGCGGCCAGGAATGACTACAGCAATCTGGCCTTCGGTTTCAAGCTGATCTCGACGAGAGGTGAGCGCGCGATATTGCATGGTAGAAGTATGGGCTGGAGGGATAAAACCTTCTTTGGTGCGGAAGGTATCATAGCCATCGCGGGCAGGATGACCCTCAGGGAAATTTAGAGACTCAAACATATGAAATTCATCGTCAAGCTGAGTGGACTCCATGACTTCAAATCCCATATTGGAATATATATCTATTACTTTGTCAAGTTCAACCATCAGAGGATGCTTGCTACCACGCCTGTTTTTCTTCGGAGTAGAGTTTTCAGCCATAGGAGCGGTGAGATCGATGGGTTTAATATCGACTGCTGCTAATTTTTCTTCCTCAGCCTGGATTTGAGCTAAGATTTCATTTTTGCGACGATTAATTTCCTGCCCAAAAGCCTTGCGCTCTTCAGCTGGGAGGTCTTTAATTTTACTATATTCAAGGCCAAGATCTTTTAGGGCCTGTTTTAGGTCTGTAAGTTTCATATCTATACTCTATTATACTCTGGTTTTAAAGGTTTTTTAAGAGAAAAGATAGTTTTTAAGACTTTAAGCCAGGTTTATATGGATCAAATCCTATATCTCTAAATAACAACAATAAGAATTAGAGAAAGAATAGCGAGACCAACAAGGATGAGCCAAATCCAACCGTAACGACTGGTAGTCTTTGATCCATTTATATAATCTGAATCATTAACAAGATCAGGGTCGGCACTTAAGGCCGTCTGTTCCGCTTTTATCTTTAGGTCTGCGGCAATACGGCGACTAAGCTCTGCATTTTTATCCTGTTCTTTATGTACGATTACTCCCATCCTATACCTTTCATTTTAGAAAATTAAACTTTAAGTATTTTACCACAGATGTGTTATAATTCATTCAATATTACTTAAGGAGGTATATGGCAACAAGTAAGTCCAAGAAGGCTAAAAAGTCTACGGAAAAGCCAAAAAATACTAATACAAAGCCAGAAGTTACTGTCGTTGAAGAAATTGTGACTGTAACCGAACCGGAAACAATCGTCACTGAGATAGCCGAAGTAAAAATGAAAGAAAACAAAAAGAGCAAATGTATTTTTGCAAATTTCTTCGCTAAAAAAGGTGATCCAGAAGAAAATATTCTAACTATTTTCAAAACACCAAAGATCTGGGGTGCGCTCGTTGGAGAATTAATCGGAACAATGTTTATCACAATGCTCCTCTTAACTCTCGGCATCTACCAGCCACTTTATGTTCTATTCGGCGTAATTGGTGTAACCCTAGCCGTCTTCACCCTTTCTGGGGCACACTTAAACCCAGCAATCACTGCAGGTATGATGGCAACCCGTCGCGTTTCTGCAATTCGTGGCGTACTATACATGGTCGCTCAGGTTGTCGGTGCTTGGCTTGGTCTAGTCATTGTTAACGCCTTCCGCATGGCTGGCGAAACTAAGGTTGATCTTCCTGCACTAACCGCAGTTGAAGCTTCAAACTTATGGCAATTACTTGCGATTGAATTCTTGGGTGTTTTCACTTTGGCATTCTTCTTCAATCGTGCACAAGAATATAAGTCTCGTCGTAGTGCTTTCACCTACGCTGCAATCATTGGTGGCGGTATGGTACTTGCGGTATTATTTGCAATCGTAATCTCAAGCAATTTCTTCAAGATTTCAAACAACTTTATCTTGAACCCAGCAGTTGCAATTATGTATCAGATCTTCCCAACTTCAGCTGAGAATTTTGGTACTTTGATTAGCAAAGTTGGCCTTGAAGTCCTAGTCTTCATCCTAGCTCCAATCGTAGCTGGTGTACTAGCTTTCTTCGTTGGCGACATTGCAACCACCCTTGCAGGCGAGGATGAGTGTGAAAAACACCACCACTGCAAAGATGGACACTGCCACGAAAAATAATTTGTGATAGATAAAAAATAGCCCGATGGGGCTATTTTTTATTGGTTCGATCTAGCGACTAGTTTTGATTATCTTACTTTTTATTCTATAGACAATTAATCTTTAGGGAAAAGTGGAGTTTCTGGAGGAAGAATCTGACCGCTTCCGGTGAAGATAGATTCAACTGTTTCTGCGACAGGGAGAAAAGGTTTGAGGTGATGATTAGCAACTAGAAGCTCTTCAACTAGCCCAGTAAGGCAGGCCTTTGCCTGCTCAGGATCGGTTTTAGCGAGCTGCCATGGCTTCTGTTCTTCGATATGACGATTAACGCCTTGGATCATCCCCCAGGCCTTGTTAATAGCATTGGTAAATTCGAACTGATCCATTAATTCAGCGTATTCTGGGACAAAAGCCGAACTAAAATCAAGTTTTTCGACTGAATTTTTCTGACAAAGTACAGAGAGACGCTGGACAAGATTGCCGTAGTCATTGGCTAATTCGTTGCGGTAGGCGTTCTCGAACTTTTCCCACGTAAAATCAGCATCAAGAAAGGTATCGATGTGCTTAGAGAAGAAATAACGAAAAGCATTGATGCCATGTTTTTCCAAAACTTCGACCGGATCAATACCATTGCCGAGGCTTTTACTAATTTTCTGACCATCCACCTGAATAAAACCATGAGACAGAATAGTGCGTGGCAGAGGTAGACCTAGCCCTAGGAGAATAGCTGGCCAAAGAATGGCATGAAAACGCAAGATATCCTTACCTACCACCTGAACAGTGGCTGGCCAGTAGTTTGAAATGTCTTGATCTGGATAACCAAGAATTGTGATGTAATTTGTCAATGCATCCATCCAAACATACATCACTTGAGATTCGTCGCCTGGAACTGGAATACCCCATTTAAGATGAGCGACCGGGCGAGAAATTGAAACGTCAGGAGCATCCTCAAGTAACTTGAGAATTTCATTTTTACGAAATTCTGGGAGGATTTGCATCTTGCCATTCTCGATAGCGGCTTTGATTTCATCTTTAAAATCAGAGACTCGGAAGTAATAATTAGATTCTGTAAGATGTTGATAAGGAGCTTGATGATCCGGACAAGTGCCCCGATTTTCTTCATACTCTTTTTGAGTGACAAAACGTTCACAGCCCTCACAATACCAGCCATCATAACTGGAAGAATAAATATGTTTTTCTAGGCGTTGCCAAATTTTCTGCACGCGCTCAATATGGGATGGGTCGGTGGTACGGATAAAGTCGGTATATTTTATATCGAATTTCTGAAGAAAATTCTGAAATTTGGCAGAGTTTTGATCAACGTATTCCTTGATATCTATCTGCTGTTCCCCAGCCTTTTTCTCAATTTTATTACCATGTTCGTCGGTCCCTGCCTGAAAGCGCACATTTTTACCCTGCATGGTTTGATAGCGAGCATAGATATCAGCAAGTAGATAATCCTCAGCATGCCCAACATGAGGAGCGCCGTTAACATACGGGATTGCCGTCGTAATATAAATTTCTTGAGACATGAGATCCTTTGATATTTTTTAAAATTATTTTCTTATTAATTATACTACAAAAAACGTGTATAAAAACCGAGAGGTCGCATTCAGGGCCTCTCAGTTTAATACATTGATTTTAGAGACTACTCAACTGTGGAGCAAGAAAGTCCGGTTTGGTTCTCGGCTAGCATGAGGGAGTTTAGATCATGACTCGTGATGGAGCTAAATTCAGATAAGGACTTAAGGTAGTTATCTACATTATTCCCTGAAATAGCTGTTTTTTTCTTTAATTGGTTGAGATTAATCTCAGTTGTGACCTTAATATTATCATCAGATTTTATACCAGCATCAAGAGTGGTCTTTGCAGTAACAGCTTCATTTTCACTGTTGTATTGATAAATATAATGCTCGGAAATACCACTAAGATTATCGTTTTCAAAGGTAAACTGCCTTTCAAAGTTGCCATAAGCGGCACCAACTTCAGAGGACTCATTGGTACTTAACGGGCGAACACAGGTCAGAATTTTTGTAGAAGCCTTCTCGACCTGATTCTTGCCAGCGGCTTGGGTGGGTTTCTTCTGTGGCTCACTCAAAAACATCAGCGCAAAGATAATCCCAGCAATAACAAAGAGGACAGCAGCGGCAATAATCAAAATCATGGTGCGATTCAATTTAATCTTTGGTTTATTTTGATTCTTGGCCTGCTTGGCAGCTTCTTCGGCTTGTTTCTTCTCAAAATCAGCATAGGAGATGGCACTACCAATAGAACCGGGAGCCGGAGCGGCCGCCACGAGAGGCTGTTCTTCCTGATCCTCCTGATTATTATCTTCATTAGCTTCGGTTTGTACTGTCTGTGAAGCTTGCTCGCCGCCAACCATGTCGACGCTAGGCTGTGTCGAGACAGAAGCCGCAAATGGGGTGGAGTCTAGAGCTGAATCGTCCTGCTGGCCTTGAACTGGATCAAACATAAGGCCCGGATCAGAGTTAAGACCTGAATTAGATGCGCTAGGAGCAGCAGAAAAAGAAGATACAGAAAGCGTGGGGTCAGTTGGCGCAAGCGAGGAAGGTGAAGTGTTTGGGGTCGATTCCATAGAGGCGCTTGGCCTAGTAGATGGCTGTAAATCGTCCGTAGTAGGTTGATAATTACTTAGTTCGGACATTAAACTATCTAGTTCTGGCGAAGCGGTAGGAGCTGGAGTTGGAGAAGAGGGGGCTGTAGGAGCTGGGGTTGGAGAAGAGGAGACCGCAGAAACCAGTGAAGCTGGAGCAGCAGAAGTGGAAGAGGGGGTGGTAATGTTATTGACTACCGAAGAAGGGTTTGTGGGCTGGTTATTGGTTGGTAGAGGGTTCTTACTTAGTGTATGATCATCATTTTGAGCTTGAGGGTGAGGAATTGGATCCATTTTTTTCCTTTGATTAGATAAAATATTAGATAAACGCTTATGTTTATCTTAGCATAATTAGCCGATCTCAACAACTTGGACTAGATTTTTTGAGCAAAATCGTAAACTTTTTGCCAATCAGAAAGAGTGAGATCAGCAGGGCGATAATTCTCTTCTAGACCTAGAGTTTGATAAAGCTCTTTAATTTCTTCACGCGATTTTTGAGTAATATATGGGAGACAAGTAATTAGTTTTTTACGTGGATTCATAAAACACTGCTTAATAAAGCGTAAAACCTCCGTACCCACAATTGGAGCTGGGCGTGGAACTAAAAGAACAGAAGCTGAGTCAACTTTGGGTGGTGGCGTAAAGAGGCTGCGGTCAACAAAAACCCCTGGATAGACGTCGGCAAAATTAAGGACGGCAAGGGTGAGATAAGTATATCGCCCCACATCCAAAAGTAAGCGGTCGGCGACTTCTTTTTGCATAAGCAAAACAATTTTCTCTGGTGGATTAGAGGCGGAAATTAGTTTCTGAATGATTGGGCTGGTGATGTAATAAGGAATGTTGCCAACCGCAACATAGGGCTCTTTGATTTGATTGAGATCAAATTGAAGAAAATCTTGATGTATAACCTGGAGATTTTTACCAGGAAAAGAATTTGGAAGGTTAGTAGCAAGCTTTTCATCATATTCGACGGCAAGAACTTTTGGAAAGCGACGAAGCAGAGAGCTAGTGAGAGTACCGAGGCCTGGACCAATTTCAAGACAGAGGGGCTGAGGAGTTTCCGGATCATCAGTATCTATCACTACACTTTCAGCGATTTCTTCAAGAACTGGTCGGTTTTTGAGCCAGTTTTGCCCAAGGTGTTTTTTATTCTGTAGCATCAGTTTCTCCTAGTACCAGTGGCGTGATTGCCAGAAGCTCCAAGCCTGGCTCCAACCGCCATAGCGCCCAGTAACATAGCCAATCATCCAGCGAATTTGAGTGACCGGGTTGGTCTGCCAGTCTGCACCAGCACTGGCCATTTTGGAGCCTGGAAGCGCTTGCGGAATACCATAAGCACCACTGCCGGCATTAGTAGCGTCAAAACGACAGCCTGACTCACGATAGATTAAGGTGAGAGCAACATGAAGATCCGCTTCGGAAACACCAGCGGCACGTGCGTAGGAGGCACAGGCTTCCCATTCGGGAGGAACTGATTTTTTCATACCAACTGCAGTAACGCGATCGACTGGGTTTTTGATAGTTTCAGAACTGATTAGTTCACGAGAAACTTCCTTACCATTAACAAAATTCACACGATAGACAGAACTCTTACGACCTAATTCCCCAACCTGACGAAGGTTGGTCTGACCGGTGGCAAGCGAAGTGTCGCTAACAGTTTTTTCAGCATAAGGAATATCTTCTTCAACAGTAAGAGTGCGACCGCCATTACGAGTGAGTTGATAGGTGGTAGCGATACCTGATTCAAGGATATTTTGACCAGAGATGAGATTAAGTTCGTCACCATCATAAATGGTAATACCGGCATCACGGGCAATTTCTTTTGGATCAAGATTGGCAGACATGATGAATTTACTGGTGGTGCCTGCCTTAATAATAACTGGACGAGAACGATAAATATTAATACGAAAACTATCGGAATTAATTTCATCAGTAAGGGCTGGTTCAACACGATCCGTGTCGTGATAATTGATCTTGGCGCGTTCAAGAGCCTCTTTGACGGTCTTGGCGCTGGTTTTGATGGTAAGAGACTTTGAATCATCATAGAAAGTAACAAAATGACTGTCAGAAACAACACCATTATCAGAGCTATTCGACTCAGCATAGGTCGGACGCATACTAAAAAAGACACCTAGGACTAAGGTTAAGATAAAAACACTGATACTAAAACCACAGAAGAGCCTGTAGTAAGATGCTTTTAATTTCATCTCCGCTATTATACCATAACAAGATTTAATACTAAAGAGTGGCACCGTGGGCGATTAATTCGTCGTGATAGGTTTCAATGTCGGATGAGTGCATATTAGCAACTATGCGATCAATTGGCATCACCTGAAGAAGTTTATCTAAATTATAAATAAGATCAGGGCCAACAAGAGACCTAATCACACGATCATCGTTCAATCTTGCAACTTCATCACTATCTACATAAGACTCTATAAACTCTGAAACTAATTTGCTATATAATTCAGGCTTAATATCATTAAAATCAGTAGGGTGTTGCTCTAAAAATGTTTTTAGGCCGTCAGAAAGCGTTTTTTCTATCACTTTATTCATAGCTAGCTCTAAATTACCACCTTTAATAATTAAATCTAATTGATTGTCTAGCATTTTGTCATAAATTACATCGTAATTAATATTCTCCAGAAAAAAATCTTCAATACCATCAATGATTACATCACGATAAATGACTGACTGAGCGGCTTTAATATTAGATGGATCAGTCTGGATAGTATCTAGATGCGACTCAATTCCTTGAAGGTTCATTTTTGAAATAAGAAGATTGACGGGAATATTATGATTTGCAAGCAACTCAAAATTTAGCGAAACACCATCACTATTCAATCTGTTAAGGACCATATTAACGTCGACACCGTTTTCAAGAAGAGTATTGAGATTTTGTGAAACACCATAACTATCCAACTTATTGAAGGCTGCGTTAATGTCGACACCGTTTTCAAGAAGAGTATCTAAATGATAAAAAACACCATAACTATCCAACTTATCAAAGATGACGTTAGCATCTATACCGTTTTCGAGAAGGGCATTAAAGCTTTTCGCAATATCATAACTATCCAACTTATCAAAGATGACGTTGACATCAATACCGTTTTTGAGAAGAGTATTGAGGCTTTGTGAAATACCATAACTACCTAGCTTATTAAAGATAGTATTAAAATTGATGCCCTTTTCGAGGAAAGTATCGAGGTTTTTCGTAATATCATAACTATCTAGCTTGTCAAAGATAACGTTAATATCGATGCCTTTTTCGAGAAGAATAGCAAGATTTTTCGTAATATCATAATTATCTAACTTATTAAAGATAGTATTAATATCGATACCATTTTCTAAAAGAGCGTCAAGGGTTCGTGAAATGTTATAGCTATCTAGCTTATTAAAGATAGTATTAATATCGATACCATTTTCTAAAAGAGTATCGATATTTTGTGAAACACCATAACTATCTAGCTTATTAAAGATAGTATTAATATTGATGCCTTTTTCGAGGAAAGTATCGATATGGTATGAAATACCATGACTATCTAGCTTATTAAAGATAGTATTAATGTCAAAACCTTTTTCGAGGAGAGTATCGAGGGTTTGTGAAACATCATCACTATTCAGCCTATTAAAAATAGCATTAATATCGATACCTTTTTCGAGGAGAGTATCGATATAGCATGAAATACCATGACTATTCATCGTATTAAGGATAGTATTAATGCCAAAACCTTTTTCGAGGAGAGTATCGAAATTAGCAACTATGTCATCACTACTGGTTTTTTCAAGAACACACTCGAGTTTTTGTATTAATAAATCTTGATCGACAGCATCTTTATCTTCACCCTGCAATAATCTTGATAAGTTATAGATATTTCTTAGTTCTGCAATTTTCAGATCGGGACCCTTGTAAGTATCTAAAGTAAAAATTTCACGATTTTTTTCGTATAAAAATGCGTATTCGTCAAGAGTGAGTTCTTCGCCTTTTTTAGCTTTATCCTGCAACCTAATAAGTTCCTTTTTGTCTCTAAATTTTTCTTTAAAATGTTTTTCTGGGTTAAGAGGATATTTAAGAACTTCTTGCTCGACAATAGGAATAAGAGAATCCTCAATTGTTTGCCTACTTCCGTTCTTAAGACCAGAAACCTCAACTACTTCTCCTTTTGTGCTAAAGCGAATAGAAGCACAGGCGGTTTTTGACATACCATTTACACTACTTTCGTTTTCCAGCTTAAAGAGTCTAAACCTAGCCTTATTATTCGCAATATTCAAATTAGTTTTTAGATAATACGTGCCCTGATGTTCGCTAGCAATACACCAGGGTGTACCCTGAGCGGCTTCGGCCAGCTCGGATTCTTGTCCAGGAAAAAATCAAACCATTCCCCCTTTATGTCTTCTGTACGTTCAGGCGTAGGGATAGGTTTATAAGTTTCTTTAAAAAAATGCGTGTAAATCTTGCCAAAATTTCCGGATTTTACAACTGCATTAAGCTGATCATCATCGGTATGCTCTGTAAACCATTTCTCTTTATCTTGCCCGAAAAAATCGTTAACCGCATCAAGTGTAAGAGCAAGAGCTGCTGGGCTAACTTTTGGATAAGGAGCGATGGTGGACTTGTCACGGTCTTCATATTTACCATCTACCTGATTATATCTACCCATCTTGATCACACTATTAAAGGCATAGATCTTAAACCAAGTAGGAAAAGGGGTTTCTTTATTACTGAGATATTCCGTCCAACTGTTTATAGAATCGATCTGATTTTGGCGAAGTCTTTCATAGTCTTTATTCATCTCAGACTCCGTATATTCGACAGATGGAAGGTCTTGTCCTTTACGATTATCTTCAAAAGCCTTCTTAAGTTGGAGCCAAGATTTATTATTAATATTCTCTTTTTCAATAATTGGAGCAAAATTTTTGATGGATTCTTGCCAAATTCTCTTTTCAAGTTTATTACCACCACGTTCGATTGCCAGATCAAGACGTTCAAGATAGGCATAATTCTTTCTATCTTTTGGGCTTTCGCCAGGGATTTTTTCAATTTTTCTTACCGGTTCACCTGATTCAAGAGCTTCTTTTTTGGCAATCCGTTCAGTCTGTTTCTGGTTCCTTAGTGCTTTTTCATAATATGGAGTAACTAAAGGTTCCTTTGCGCCTGGAGTTCTTCTTTCCTGAAAGCTAATTAATGTGAGAACACTAGAATAGATAGCATTTACTCTTTTTCGCTGAAGTTCTTTTTGATATTCTGATTCATCATGAATAGAATTATAAGCTTCTCGTGAATTATCCTGAGCCTTTAGTGGTAGACCTTCATGATTTGGCATTTTAGTTTCCAGTTTTATTTTGTTTATGATTATTTATAAGTATAGAAGCTTTACTATTTTTTGTCTATGAATGAAACATTAATGAATTAGAAATCATCTGGGAAGGGATCGATATCGTCATATTCGATATCATCGTTGAATGGATCAAAATCGCGATTAGATTGACTCATTCTAGGCTCAGAATAGAAAGGAGATCTACTACTCGAAGAATCCGAGTAGTCAGATCTACTACCGTAGGAATCAAAATGACCTAAAGATTGGTTACCGTAAGGATCGTAGCCCAGCTCAATCAAAAAACGTGATGGCATGTTATAACTGCGCTGTCCGTTTGAAAAACGGGAGCCGGCGTAAGTTAAAATAAGTAGCTTTCTGGCCCTTGTCATTCCTACATAAGCTAGACGACGCTCCTCTTCAATCGATGCCTCATCATCAGAGCGAGAGCTTGGGAAGAGGCCTTCTTCGAGCCCAACCAGGAAGACGGCCGGAAATTCAAGACCCTTGGCGGCATGGATAGTCATGAGAGTAACGAAGTTCGTCGAGGTCTGTTCATCGGCGGAAGACATGAGGCTGGCTTCAGCAAGAAAATCCTCGAGAGCATCAAACTCACTGGCATTACCAATCATAGTATTGAGGTTTTCGGCTCTTTCGTCACCAGTTGGTGTACCATCCTTAAGAGAGTCAACTATACTAAAATAGTGAATTACCTGTTCGACAAGCTCTGCGGGTTTAAGGACAGGATCAAGATCACGTAAAAAATTCTGAAGTCTCATAAAATTATTCTTCGCCTTACCAGAAAGCGCATCGGCAAGAGCATTATCAAGAAGGGCATTGTTTTTACCTTGAGCTGATTGATCATAATTTTCGGATTGATTTAGGAAAGTATGAATTTTCTCGAGACTAGCTGGCCCAATGCCTGAGAGTATATTGCGGCAGATACGGTCTAGACTGATACGATCATGGAAGTTGACAATCAGTTTTAGAACCGCCAGAACATCTTTGACCTCCTTGCGATCATAGAAGCGTACACCACCAATGATTTTGTAGGGGATTTGATGAGAGATTAAAGCTTTTTCAATCGCATAGGACTGCGCATTGGTACGATAAAGCACAGCAAAATCAGAGTAGCTGGTAAAATCCTTAACTAGCTCGCCATTTTGCATAGTGGTTTTAGAATTTGCCAGAAGATTGATGATTTTTAAGGCAACATAGTTTGCCTCGGCGGTTTCATCCATCAAAGACTCGATTTCAACCGGCTCGCCATCACCAGCCGTAGTAAATAATTCCTTGTCGGTCCTAGTTTTATTCTGATTAATAATTTTTTGACTGGCAGTTAGAATATTGCCCGTACTACGATAGTTTTGTTCCAATTTAATGGTTTTAGCACCTGGAAAATCACGCTCAAAATTTAGAATATTCGTAAAGTCGGCGCCGCGCCAAGAATAAATTGACTGCCAGTCATCACC
>ERZ773197.420-NODE-420-length-33855-cov-6.199438_pt1 | contig 33855 bp, 38 predicted proteins | sample MGYA00580999_ERZ773197 | MGnify/ENA primary metagenome ERZ773197 (study PRJEB29015, sample SAMEA2738166) | human oral metagenome | biome: human oral; feature: human-associated habitat; material: saliva | place: China | collected 2185 ...
CATGTGTTAGGCACGCCGCCAGCGTTCATCCTGAGCCAGGATCGAACTCTCATAATGAGTATTTTTCATAAAGAAAAATACGTAATGTACAAGACTACAGCGTAAGCTGTACCCTGCGTAGCAGGGCTCCGAAGTTGCTACAAAGCAACGAGGAGGTCCAATACATAAAATCTGTCATCACTGACAGTTAAGTTCTTTCTCCAGTCAAAACTTAGCTTAGCTTTAGTTTTTCCTTCTTTTACTTTTGGTTTATTAAACCGTTCGTGTAAGTTTCGTTTGAAACATTACTGAAAATTCTTTAGAATCTTCAGGGTCTGTGTATTATTCGATCTTTGATTTTCAAGGTACTTGCCACCTCTCGTTTGGAGCGACAGCCTGTGTATCTTAGCACTGCAGTTTCTGCTTGTCAACAAGAAATATGTATTATTTTCAGAAAAAGTTTTGACTCTTTTAAAAGCTACAAGATATAGTTTCTTACTCATCCATATTTGGTGTTTTCTCTTTTTTATTTTCGCTAATAGAATTCCATTTTTTACCGATATACTTATTGTATCTTTAATCTCGTATCTTTTTGTATTCATTGATACTAGAATCAGGGAGTTGATGATATGGAGTTTCCAAAAGAATTTTTTTTGGATGAAGTCAGAGAGGGTTTCTATGTTCCGGCTATGATGAAGCGTGCTTGGGCTGCCGAAATAGAAATTTTATTCGAAATTGATAAAATATGCGAAAATCATGGGCTTCATTATTGTATTGACTATGGCACTCTTTTGGGGGCTATTCGTCACCGGGGCTTTATTCCTTGGGATGATGATATTGACATCATGATGATGCGAGAAGACTATGAAATTTTCTCTAAGGTTGCTAATGCGGAACTTCCTGAAGAGTTAAGTTTTTGTTCCATTATGGATGATAAACCCAATTATGAATTGGTTAGCCATGTAAAACACAATAAGATGTTGGTTTCTTCGGAAGCATTAGGTAAATATCATAATTATCTATATGGAGCCGGGGTAGATATCTTCCCTTATGATTATCTGTCAACTGACCCTGCAAAAGAAAAAAAGCGAATGGAACTATTTGATTCTCTATGTATTTTGGCCTCCTTTCCTTCTATTCATGGAAAAAATAAAGTTGTTTTAGAAATGGAAGCAAAGAAAGTAGAAAAACTTTGTGGAGTGGATCTTTTATCTGCTTCTAGCTATAGAAAAAAATTACTTCAACTACTGCATAATTGTCAGATAAACTTTGAAAGTGATAATCAAGCTAAAATTGCCTGCCTCCTAGAAATGAAATTATCCAAAGATTGGAAAAAGGGAATCTTTAACAAGGAGGACTTCAGCACAAATAACTTTTTGGATTTTGAATTTTTATCCCTTCCTGCTCCTAGAGAATATCTTTCGGTAATCAGAGGAGAGTTCCCTGATTATGATGTAAAACAAATAGCCGGAGGAGATCATAACTATCCTATATATCGCAAGATGGAGGCAGAATACATAAAAGGAATGGGAGGAAAACTTTTTTACCAATACTCCATCGATAGGAATGAGTTAAAGGCGAGAAATAGTACTGCATTTTTTTCCAACAAAAAGGGTAATGCAACAGAACAGGAGAAATCTGTTTTGTTTCTCCCAAGTCTATATTCCCACTGGGATACCATGAGGGGGGTATTTGAGGAAGCACGTAAGGACAAAAAAATGGAATGCTTTGTAATGCCCATTCCTTATTATTTTAAAGACGGCTTAGGAAACTGCTCTCCCGCACAATGGGATTTTGAGCTATATGAAAATGAGTTTGGAAAGAATTCTCCATATCTTTTAGATTTTAGAAACTTTGATTTAGAGGCATTGCATCCGGATGCCGTCTTTATTAACGAGCCATATGATGAATACAATTTAAGTTTTATGGTAGAACCGTCTTTTTTTAGCAAAAAACTGAAACATTATACCAAGCAGCTCTTTTACATTCCTTGGTTTGTGACTTCTGATATAGATATAGAAAATCCGGAGGATGGGAAAGCAATTGTAAATGCGGAAAATTATATTGTGATGCCAGCTCTTGTTCATGCTGATTATGCCATATTGCAATCCGAAATGATTGTCAAACTGTATAGGGGAATTTTGGAAAAAGAGAGCGGAAAAGAATATGCGAAATACTGGGAAGAGAAACTTCTCCCCTTGGGAAATCCTTTATCGGATGAGCGCCCTATCGAAGAGAACTCTGTCGCTAAAAAAATATGGAGTCACTTAAGAAAAATGATAATAGAATAAAATAACAGTCTAATAGAATTTAATCTTCTATACGAACATAAATTTAGGATTACTGCTTATTTTTAAAAAGGAGAAGGAACTTCTATGATCAAAGTCATCACCTATGGTACCTATGATTTATTGCATGAGGGGCACCTTCGGCTATTAGAAAGAGCGAAGGCAATGGGAGATTACCTCATTGTGGGGGTAACCTCTGATAATTTTGACAAAAGCAGAGGAAAAATCAATGTCAAACAGTCCTTGAGTGAGCGATTGGAAGCAGTAAAGAATACGGGTCTTGCCGATGAAATCATTGTCGAAGAATATGAGGGACAGAAAATCGATGATATTCAAAAATACGGCGTCTCAATTTTTACCGTGGGCTCAGACTGGCAAGGTCATTTTGATTATTTGAAGGAATATTGTGCAGTAATATACCTCCCCAGAACCACGGGAATATCCAGCAGTGAAATCCGCACAGAAAATAGAAAGTTGAATTTGGGGCTGGTGGGAGGCTTTGAAGAAAATATACTCAATAAATATTATCAGGAAAGTGCCTTTGTAAACGGAATCGTCGTCTCCGCTCTTTTTAATTCCAGCCGGAGTGCGGATGCTTCCATAAAGGATTATGATGATTTTTTAGAAGATTGCGACTGCATCTATATCCTCTCCCACCCGCAAAGCCACTATAAAGAAATAAAGCATGCTTTAGAAAAAGGGAAACATGTTCTTTGCGAATCCCCGATTGCCTTAAATAAAAAAGAATGTGCGGAGCTTTACGCACTCGCAAAGAAAAACGGGCTGGTTCTCATGGAGGCCATAAAAACCGCCTACTCCAATGCCTACAATCGACTTATACTGCTTGTAAAATCCGGTAAAATCGGAAATGTTGTTTCTATCGATTCGACTTGTACCAGTATGCAAGGTATAAAAAATAAGAATCCGGAGAATGCCTGGAACAGTATCTGTGCATGGGGTCCCACAGCCATGCTTCCTATTTTTCAGCTTCTGAACTCTCCTTACGAGGAGCAGATTCATTCTTTATTTGAAAATGAAGAGCTGAAATATGACAGCTTTACTAAAATTGACTTTAGTTTCCCTGCTGCCACCGCTTCCATTAAGGTCGGGCGGGGAGTAAAATCAGAGGGCGAGCTCGTCATTTCCGGAACAAAAGGCTATGTCTACGTTCCGGCCCCCTGGTGGAAAACCGACTATTTTGAACTTCGTTTCGAAGATCCAAATGAGAACCGCCGTTATTTCTACCCTTTGGAGGGTGAGGGAATTCGTCATCAGCTTCTTGCCTTTTCCAAAGCCATCCTTGAGGGGTGGAATGCTTCTGATTCAAAGTCGGAGATTTCCATAAAAATCAGTTCTGTGATGGAAGATTTTTATGAGGAGAGGAATATGAAAAAGCTCGCCGGAGTCTGTTAAAAGGATTTTATGGGAAGACAGGAGGTTTTATGACATAGCTTGTGTCTTTTCCTCTGAAATATCAGCTACTTCTTCCTTTCTCATAGAAAGCTTCTGTTCCATAAATTTATCGAGTTCCAATTTAATAAGACTTGCCACAGGGGCGGCCAGGAAGATTCCCAGGAATCCTCCCAGGCTGCCTCCTATAATGAGCGCAATAATAACCACCAACGGATGCACATCAATATTTTGAGAAAGGAGTCTCGGGTTTATCACATTTCCGTCCACAGTCTGAATCACAAAAAGAGCTATGAGAGCCGGCAGAAGCTTAGTAAAATCTCCATACACAAGACAAACCAAGGCTGTCAGTCCATAGGCGATAAAAGGACCAACATAGGGGATCAAGTTCCCAAAGCCGGTCAGAACACCGATGACAATAGCATAGCGAACCTGCAAAACACTGAGACTGACGCTGACCAGCACTGCCATAATTGTGCCGTCAATAATCTGTCCACGAAGATAGCCTGCAAACACACGGTCCGCATCTACAAAGAAACGACGGAGTTTCTCCAATCTTCTTTCTCCGAAAAGCAGACGAAAAATCCTTGACCAATAGGAAAGGATTTTTTGTCCGTCCGCAAGGAAATAAAGCGAAAATATAATCCCAAAAACCAAGGTACTTAGTGCTCCCGCCAAGCTTCCCAAGGAAGAAAATACGCTGTTTCCCATGTTTTGAAAGAACACCACCGCTTTTTGAAGCAAAAGCTGAACCGCTTCCTTTGCATCCTCTCCCCCTATAGGCAGATTTCCCAGTCTGATGTAAAGATCGGAATAAAACTTTTCCACTGTAGAGGCAAAATCTTCAACACCTTGGAACAGGTCTTCAAGGCGCAGAACCTGGATACTTTTTGTCAGAGTGGAAAGGAGAAGAGAGCCCAAAAATACAATTCCCAATATCAACAAGAGAAAGGTCATAAAAATGGAAATATTTTGGCACAGGCTCTGCTTCTTGGATAGCAACGCATTTTTCGAAAGTATTCTTTCAAAAAAATGGCAAATCGGACTTAGAAGATAGGCAATTGCAAAGCCGAGAAGCAAGGGCGAGATAACCTGGGATGCCCAAGGAAATAGATTTTGAAGGTGCGCCCCCAGCTCCGGAAAATGATCTAAAATACGAACTCCAAGATGATATAAAAGCGCCAGAACCAGAGCATAAAAAACAACTAAGGCATAGTTTTTGTTCCATAGATTTTTCCAATTCATTCCCTTACCTCTACTTTAAATGTGTTGCCACAAGCTTTTTAAAAGAAGCTCTTATGACAAAAAAGTACACGGAAGAGTTGAAACTACAACTTTAACTAGTTTCTAAGCTGCCTCCTACACCGGTGTTTCGCTGCTTATCTTAGCATTAAAACTGACCCGTAAGAAGATGTAAAGTCACATATTTATACTTTTCAGTTTCGAAATCCATACTGTCCGCATATTCTTTCTATATAGTTCTTCATTTTTACTTAAATTTTAATTCGTTGAAATGCGCTTTATTTCTAGCTTTTATCGCAAAAAATGTGGATAAGTCCCTCGATTTTCTTTGAAAACACAAAAAAATCTTCGACTTATCCACAAGAATTACACTTTTACACATTGCCAAGGGGTTTTTTATCTTTTGTTTTTCCCTATTTTTCGATAAAGGAAAAGAAAAAGTTACGATATTCATACACCTCTAAAATTTCCCAAGAAATTCTTTAAACGGAGATTTTCACTATTAAAGAGTTCTTCTGAATTTCCTTGGCAAAGCACTTCTCCCTCCGCCATGAATAGCACTTCATCCGAAATCTCCCGGGCAAAGCTCATCTCATGAGTCACAATCACCATGGCCATACGCTCGTCCTTTAAAGACCGAATCAAGCGGAGGACCTCTCCGGTCAGCTCCGGATCCAGCGCCGAGGTCGGCTCATCGAAAAAGAGAATCTTCGGTTCCAAGGCGAGCGCTCTGGCAATCGCCACCCTCTGCTTCTGCCCGCCTGAAAGAGAGCACGGATATTGTCCTTCCTTATCGGAAAGTCCCATCCTCTCCAGTAAAGCTCTCCCCTTCTCTACGGCAAAGGGCTTCTCCCTCTTTTGCACATGAATGAGGGGATCGATGATATTTTCCAAAACTGTCCAGTGGGGGAAAAGATTGAAATTCTGAAAAACCAAACCAAAAAGAGACTTCGCCTGCTGCCTGTTTGCTGTATTCCAGCCTATAGAATCTCCCTCTTTCCGGAGCGACTCAGACTGTGCTTCTCTTTGGAAAACCGTCTTTCCGTCATAAAGAATCGTTCCGGAATCCGCATTTTCCAAAAAGGTCGCAATGCGAAGCAGGGTAGACTTTCCTGAGCCGGACGGGCCGATAATGCTGAGCACCTCACCTTCTTTGCAGGAAAGATCAATTCCCTTTAGGATTTCCTCTCCGGAAAAGCATTTCTTAATTCCCTTCATTTCCAATATTGCCATATTTTCTGTTCCCCTTTTTCTTACCGCCTGCTGCTTACGCACTATTCTCTTCGCTTTCTATCCGATGATTACGCACTATCCTCTTCGCTTACCGCCTGCTAATTATGCCATTTCCATCCCGAATTTTTGATAACCTTCGCTTAAAACAAAGGGCATTTCGCCCTATCACCTATAGCTTTCTCTATTTTCCCTATTTGGCACTATAGTCAACTATAATAGTCCAATTTTTTCTCAAAGCGTTCCATGAGAAAGGCCACGATAAAGTTAAAGATATAGTATAGAATTCCCGCCATAATGAGGGGGAGCATGGAGCTTTGTGAAGAAGAAATTGCCTTCGCGGTCGTAAACATTTCCATAACCGAAATGGAAAAAGCAAGTGAAGTATCCTTTACGAGCGTAATCACCTCATTCGTGATGGAGGGTAGAATATTTTTCCATACCTGGGGAAAAATGATACGTAGGAAGGCCTGCCTTCTACTGTAGCCCAGAATTTCCGCCGCTTCCAGCTGTCCCTTGTCCATTGCCTGGATTCCGGAGCGGTAAATCTCCGCAAAATAACCTGCATAGTTTAGAACAAAACCGATATAGACCGCCATCATCCGGTAGCCCGGGTTGAGTTGGATTTTGAAAATGTAATAGGGGCCGTAGTACACCACGAAAAGCTGGAGCATAAGCGGTGTTCCGCGCATGATGGAAATATAGACCTTTGTGGCATTTTGTAAAATCGGATTCCTGCTCATCCTTCCGAAAGAAATGAAAAGTCCGAGCGGAAGGGAAAAGAGAAGGGTAATCAGGAAGATACTCAGGCTCACGCCGAGTCCTCCTAAAAGTTTAGATAAAATTACGTACCACTCCATCTGTATTCCTCCCTCTTACCCTGTATCTCCCTATTTCGACCGCTCCCGTTTCCCGTAAAATGCCTCCTCTTCCGAGGAGGCCGTTCTTTTTTTTTAAATTAGTATCTTACAATATATCATTCAAATCCGTCTACCGGACAAATTGGGAACCTCGTCTTTTTACTCCAAAACAAAACTGTCTTTTGCGCCAAACCACTTTTCCGTAATTTTATCTACGGTTCCGTCCGCCTTCATTTCCAAAAGCGTCTTCTTTACTTTTTCAGCAAGCTCCGTATTGCCTTTCTTAAAGCCGATTCCGTACTCCTCCGCGGAAAGGGTGTCCTTTAACAAGACAAAAGGCTTATTCGCCGTTTTAATCTGATACTCCGCCACCACGGAGTCCATGCAAATGGCATCACAGGCGCCGGTTTCCAAATCCATCATAGCGCTTTGGTAATCTCCCACCTCAACCAAAGAGGAAAAGCTGTCCTTCAAGCTCTTATTTTCCTCACGGCTTAAAGCCTCTAAACTCGAAGAATCCTTCTGCACTTCAACCGTTTTTCCGGCTAAATCGGAGAGAGTACTGATATTGCTGTCCGCTTTTACCACAAAGACCTGCTTGTTTGCCATGTAAGGACCGACAAAAGTATAGTTCTCTTCTCTGCCGTTCATACTGAAGCCGTTCCAGATGCAGTCAATATTTCCGGAGTTCAGCTCCAGATCCTTTCCGTCCCAGTTAATCGGTTTCGCCAAAAACTTTAGGTTCAGGCGCTTCGCCACCTCCTCCGCAAGCTCCAAATCATAGCCGGTGTAACTTCCGTCCTCAGCTACAAATCCCATGGGCGGAAACTCCTGATCAAATCCTACCGTAAAACTGCTCGCCTGTTCCGCCTTTTTGCCACCGCAGGCGGTCAAAGCTAAGGCGGATAAAGCCAAGATTCCCAATGCCAATGCGCTCGTCCTTGTTCCTTTTTCCATCATCTTTCTCCACATCGTCATCTTCTACTCCTCCCTTAAATACTGTTTTGCTGCTGTTCTGCTGTTCTGCTGTTTTTTTGTTTTTGTTGTTTTGCGGTTTGCTTTTTTTGATTTTCGCAGCTTTCTGCTTTCGTTGTTTTGCCGCTTTGTTTTCTTCCAATATGAATTTTTCTATTTTTCTTGTTTAGTGTGATAACACATTAGCACGCTAAAGCGTAGCTGTCAAGAAAAAACTTTAGGGATTTCACTTGCAATTCGTTCACAAGCAAAATCCCGAAAGTTCTCTTTTCTATATTATGATATCTCTACCTGACAAGAACGCAGCGTTTCCAGTGCCGCCAAATGCTTCTCCTTTGTCACGCCCGCACAGCAGCTGCTGTCCACGGAAATAGGAACCTCCGGAAGAAAAGCTTTCAATAAAAGTGCATTCGATACCACACAAATATCCGTGCATAGACCGACAAGCTCTATGGAAGCTCCCTCCATACTGTCCTGCTGCCTGAAAAGTTCCCGCATAAATTCCGCTAAAGAAAGGCTTCCGAAGCTTCCCTTTTCAAAGAAATGATCCGGAAGAATGAGTTCTTTCAGTGCCGGATGCAGTCCCCAGCCTTCGGTCCCTTTTATACAGTGCGGCACGGGAAGCATTTTCCCCTCCTGCGTGGATAGATAGTCCTCTCCATGCGTATCCAAGGTGGCATAGACCATTTCCTTCGGATAGGAAAGAATCTTCTCTTTTACTTTTTCTACAATCCCCTGCGCTTCTTCCGTACCGAGAGAACCGTCAATAAAGTCCTTTTGCATATCCACTACAACGAGATACCGCACGCTTTGCGGGCGATACTCGTTATGAATAAGGTATTGCTTGCTATTTCCCTGCTTCTCATTTTTATTTTGATTATTTTCCATTAGAATGCCCTCCTCCGTTGTGCTTTTCCATTATGCTATTCCAGTGCGATTTTCTATTCCGTATTTTGCGATTTTCCATTCCATTTTCTCTTGCGCATTTTTTGCACTTATCTTTTTCTATATTACTCCTCTTTTATTTTTTCAAAAAGCCCCTCACAGCCCTCTACAATATCTTCATAGCAGGCTTGGAATTCTCCGCTGTACCAAGGGTCGGAAATAGGATGCGGTCTATCCGTGTAATCTCCAAGAAGGGAAACTTTCCCTTCCGGATCCCCTCCGAAAATGCGTTTCATATTCTCGCGGTTCCGCTCGTCCATCCCGATGAAATAATCGTATTTTTCGTAGTCTTCTTTTTGTAATTGGCAGGCTCTTTTTTTGCTACAGTCTATTCCAAGTCTTTCCAGAATCTCCCGCACCGGAGGATAGACGGGATTACCCTGCCCGCGATAGATTTCTTCCGTGGAAGTCGCTTTAGAGACTACGAGAAAGTCTTCTGTTCTTCCATTCTCCTCCATGATTCTTTTAAAGATAAATTCCGCCATGGGGCTTCGGCAGATATTGCCATGGCAGACGAAACAGATTTTTAGCATAGTGTTTTTCCTCCTAAAATGCCGTGGATTCTATTTTCTATAGTCATCTCCTCAGCCGTTTTTTTCGAATTACTTATCAATATTTATGCCCAGTATGCTCTGTAAGACCCATATTCAAAAAGACTCTCATAAGTGTAGAGTTTCTTGGCCTTACAGTCGTATCTGATACGCAAATATTCTCAGCGGACGGGCTCCTTTTCTATCGGAGCGTAACTTATTTGACTTTTATAAACAGAAGGTCATATACGCCGGTATACACACTATTCCATCTTTCATGACCAGATTTCTTGGGTGAATAATATAACTCTCCCCTATTCTTGCTTTATATTTTTCATTAAATCTATTGAGAGAAGCTGTAGAATACTTTTTCCCTGACTTTACCTCTATAGGATACATTTTATATTTCAACTTACTGTTATTGGATATAATGAAATCAATTTCTATATCATTACGGTGTTTTTCAAGTGAATAATGAGTATAAAAGTACAATTTATGTCCATTTGCCACAAGCATCTGCGCTATGACGTTCTCATATAACATTCCCTCATTAATAGATAGTTTATCATTTAGAATCTGTGCATATACCTCACTCTCTAACAATTCGTTTTCATCAAATGCATGACTGAGCAAAAGTCCTGTATCCCCCATATAGCACTTTACATAAGTTCGTTCTTCATTGATTGAGAGGCCAACATTGGGATCATTACACAAAAAACACTCGTTTGAAATCATAGAATCGGACAGCCAAAAAAAAGTTTCACTATATCGATCCGCATAACTGCCTTCCTGTATATTTTTGAATACGACACGTTTCTCATGCTGTGACAATAATCCGGGTATTTGATCAAAAATCGCCAAAACCTTGCCACGATACTGTGCCTTAATCTTCATAATATCATTACGATACAATTTCAAAATATCCCGTTTTTCAGCATCCACTAAACTGAAGTTTTTTTTATTTTCAATGTAAATGATAAGCGGTTTTGGCATACCACCCACTAGCATATACTGCTTAAAAAGCATCATTGCATTATTATGCATACCTCTTTCCAAAGGCTCCCGCTTTTCAAAACATCTTTTTATATAATTTAAAAGCTGTTCCTCTCCCAACGCCCAGGCAAATTCCTCAAAATCAAGCGGATACATGGTAATGCTTCTCTCCTCTGAGGGGATTACAATATCCTTAACATTTTCCTTGATGGATATCAACGAGCCAGTTTCTATATAATCGTATCTACCGTCAGCAACAAGATACTTTATTGCGGCTCTTGCTTGTGGAAACATCTGTACTTCATCAAAAATCAGCACGGATTTTTTTTTGATAAGATGAACCCCATAGTAGGTGCTAAGCAGCATGAATAAATCATCAAGCGTATTCAGGTATTGATTGAAGTATTCTTCTACAACTTTATCCTTCTTTGCAAAATCTATAAGAATATACGATTCATATTCTTTCTTTGCAAATTCTTCAACAATTGTAGATTTGCCAATACGCCTGGCGCCCTCCAGCATTATCGCTTTTGTTCCACCGCAGCCATTTTTCCACTCCAATAATTTGCTATAGATTTTTCTTTTTAAAATCATCCGATTCTCCTCACAGTTACAATCTACCTCATTGGATGGATTTTTTGATTATGCGCAGTGTTTATATATGGTATTTCTTTGATTATACGCATATTATATTGGAATTTTTGATTATGCGCAAGTATAACATTTTATAATTTTATGATTATGCGCAGTTATCTTCATCTATACCCTTGCCACTATCATGGCAGATTAGGGACTTTCACCCTTTATACTACAGGAGACACAAAGAGACACGAAAAAAGCACTCTGCAACATGCAAAGTGCTCTTCTCATAAATAAATGGTGATACAGAATAGTTACTGCAAAGTATTCTTCATTTCCGATTATGCTTTCTTCGCAAAGCTGTAGGTGTACACGAATTGATCCGGTGTGTAGTTATCAAGCTTTACTCCGTCAACCTCTGCGTAAGGATAGCCAAAATCATTTAAAGCCTCTCCATCCTGTGCAGGATTCAAGGTAAGGTCTCTTCCATCAGATAAAATCATACGCTCTGCATCACAGTTACCAAAGTAGTATTCCTGCTTCTCCTTGGTTTCAGTCTGGTCTTTTGTCCAATTATTCTTTAAAACAGCCTTTAACACATCGGCAGGATCTGCGGAAACCCAACCGGTTCCCTTTAAATAAAACTCTGCCCAGCAGTGCTGATTCTTGGTGATATCCTCTGCATTGATACGGATTCCGAAATGCTCTCTGGCAGGAATTCCGGATGCACGACAAAGGGCTACGAACATAGAGTTAATGTCGGTACATTTTCCGGTCATGGTGGTATCTAAAAGAGCACAAACATCTCCCTCACCGCAGCCTTTTACACTTTCATCACGATTCATGTTGGCAATAACCCAGTCATAGATTGCTCTTGCCTTCTCTAAATCTGTGGTCTTTCCTTCGGTTACTTCTGCAGCCTTGTTCTTCACCTGATTATTTAAGGGAAGGTTCTTGGAATGCTCCAGATACTTCTTCACATCTGCAGGAATCTCCGCCTTATCATCCTCCTTTAATTCAGGACTGACGATTTCTTCTCTCTTTACCTGTAAATCCAGCTTTACCACTCTGTCCGCAGGCTCGACATTTTCATCCCATTCCACATAGAGCATCTTATTGCCCCAGTCGTCCGTGTTCATTTCCGCCTTAGCATTTCCGGCATCATACTTTACGTCCTCAACAGTCTGATAATCACTGCTTTGCGGCACAGGAATCCAAAGGCGAACCTTCTTTCCTTTTTCATACTCGGATAAGTCAACGGTATTGTTTACCGTTCCCTCTACCATCTTCTTTTCGGAAATCTCTGCCTTTTCTGTTGCCTTCTCTGTGCTCTTCTCTGTAGCAGCAACAGATTCTGTGCTCTTCTCCGTGCCCTTTGCACTTGTTTCTACATTGCTTGCCGCCTTATTTCCGCAGGCAGCCATAAGTATTCCTACTGTTCCCAAGAGTAACATGACCTTTAAGCTTTTTTTCATTTTTTCCTCCTTAAGCCACTCTTTTAAACTGTAACGAGGAAGAGTATACGCCAGAGGTCTACGGGAGAGAAATTGAATTTCACAATAAATTTTTAGTTTTATTACATAAACTTATAAATAGAGTCAACTATTATAGCCTGAAACCACACCGCCAACTCGAAAAAATCTTGTCTTATACGACAAGCCCTTTTCCATTTTACCTTTATTTTCCTTATGCTTTCTTCGCCAATAAAGCACTGATCCCTCCGGATACTAATGCCAAAATCCCTACTACCAGATAAATCCATTCAAAGCTTCCGCTGGTTCCGTAAATGTCCAATACCCCTTTATAAAGGGAACCTACCGTAAGAACGGCCACACCGCTTTTCCAAAGGAAAGAAGCCAGGGAAGAGAGGAATAGCTTCTTTCCTTCTTCCTCCTCTGTATCCAAAGAACCATTCCAAAGACGATTCCCTGTACAAAGGTTCAAAAGCTTTGGAAGGAAAATGAGACTTAAGGGGAGTAAAAAGGCATAGCTCATGAAAACAGAGCTGACCCCATGAGAGAAAATGCCGTAAATTTTTGCAAAGACAAAGACAAAAACCGTGGTCAAAGTAATGGGAAGAAGCGATTCCCAAGATATCTGACTTGTTCCATTGTCAGAAATATTCTGCCTGCCCTGCATATTCTCCATCCTTTCTTCAGCATTGTCCTGACTACTTGCCGAATGATAATAAATAACTTGATTCTTTTCCATTTGATATCTCCTCTATACTGATTTTCATATCTTTATATTACATTTCGTATCTTTTCTGATTTTTGTATTTTATGCTCCATTTCATATCTTGACCGCTTTTATAGCTTTAAGTTGATTTTTATCTCTCTAAATTGATTTTCGTAGCATTCCCTATCTTATGAGCTCTTTCCGATATATAAGATATCGCTGACTGCTCGCTCGGAAATCTTATTTCCGTTGGTGGTGGGGTTATTGACCACCTCTCCCTGGAACACCATGGTAGAAGATCCGCCTCCATCCAAGTTATAGACATTTGTCGCCCCTAAAGACTTCATAAAGTTTGCCAACTCGTAAAGGCTTAATCCCGCACTTTCAGAAGTTCTTCCATCAGACACCACAAAGAGATAATGATTCTTTGCTACAGTGCCGATGGCTGTTCTTGGGTTGCTGGCCATCGCCATACCTACCTCATCATTTTCCGAAACGGCTACCTGTCCGTTCTCTACCAAACCCGGTCCAAAGGAAAGAACCTGCCAAGCCTGCTTCTGTATCAGAGAGTCTGTAGTGGTGTCGGATTCGGAAACGAAGGAAAGGCTTCCGTCCTTGGAAATCACCATATCTTCTCCGTTGCTTCCCTGATTTCTGTAAACCACACCGTTTCGGATGACATACCCGCTCTGTCTTGCCCCGTAATAGTCTCCGTTAATGGCTAAAACCGCATTGTTTTCCTCCGCCATATCGGAAGTAGTATCGGTGATGTTTCTTCCATAGGTATTATTTGCAAATGCAGAAAGAATACTTGTTCCGTCTGTTACCTCTACATCTGCTACATAGATATTACTGTCGTAAGCTCTGTACTGGGTTACGGTAATTTTGCTCTTGCTGTCGGAGTAAGTACCAATGACTGTGCCTGAATTAGAACTTGTTGTGCTGCCGGTGGAATTCGTAGTAGATTCCGTAGTAGATTTCGTAGTGGATTTCGTAGTAGGTTTCGTTTCGGATCCGGCGCTGCCGGAGTTTCCGTTAGAATTTGCTTTACCGGAATTATTCTTGGAAGAGTTTCCTGAGCTGTTGTTAGAAGAATTATTAGCGGAATTTCTCTTTCCGCCACCGGGTCTACCCTGTCCTCCCCGTCCCGGGCCGCCTTGACCATGTCCGCCCGGGCCGCCATTTCCGGGCCCACCGAAGCCCTGTCCATTATCGAATCCACCATTTCCGCCAAAGCTCTGATCGGAGCTGTTTTCATCGTAATTCTCGTTATTCTCACCATACTGATGATAGCCGTCTTGATTAAATCCATTTTGCCCGGAATCATCTTGATTGAAGCCACTTTGTCCGGAGTTATTGGAACTTAAACCGTCCTGATCTTGATTAGCTACATAGGCATTTTCCGCCTCAGAACTCTCCTCTTCATTTATAGACAGCCCGTTGGAATCTAAGTTCTGTCCCGACACCGTCTGCATGGGGTGGGGGATTACGAAGGTATCCAGGAGGGCATAGGAGGTAAATGAAGCCAATGCCACACCACATATAATTCCTGCTTTTTTTCCGTTAAACTTTCTCATATTTCTATCCTCTCCTTATGCCTGTACCTGCATAATCTTCTTGTTTTTCTCTTTTAAGGCTTCTTCAAAAACCGCTAATTCCTCATCCTTTTTTCCAGAAAATACCGTAGAAGCTTCTATCTTTGTTAATCCACGGGATCTCATAAGTTCTTTCTCCTTCACCCCTGCTTTCTTGCTGCTTTTCTTCCCGAAAATCCATTTCTTTTGCACGAAGTAGGACAGGCAGAACAACAAGACTTCCGTTAAAATCTTCGCCAGGTAAGGATTCATTCCCAAGCTTCCTACAATTCCCGATAAAATAAAGCTGTTAATTAAGAAGATAAATGCTGCCAATCCTAGATAGGAAAGGTACTCTTCCTTCTTTATCGTCTTCCATACAGATAGATTACATAGCTTCTTATGTTCCTGGGTTTTTGCACCCTTTACGCTTTCTTCTCTTTTTATTCCTGTGGCTCCTAAAGACACTTGTGCTTCCTGTCCCTCTGCACTAAACACCACATTTTTATTGATGAAGAAATTTAAATGTAGGGAAATGACTCTTGCCAGGAAATTCGATACAAACAGTCCTCCTGTAATCAGGAAGAAGAAACTGTAGAGTAAGAAATCCGCCAGGAAGGATACTAAGGAGCTGGCAGAGAATTTTAAAATCTGCTTGTAGATCCGATAGGAATCCTTCACCGTATCAAAATGGCTTTCCGCATTGTCATTGATATATACCGTTTCAATAGGCACCTCTTCCATAGGCACTCCTTCCTTTGCCAAATACAAAAGCACATTCATTTCGTATTCGTAACGCTCTCCCGGAATCGTCAGTATTTCCGGAATCATCTTACCGGAAAATGCCCGCATTCCTGTCTGGGTATCCTTCACTTCCACGCCGGTGCAAAGATTAAATACCTCCTTGGTAATGCCGTTTCCGATTCTGGAGCGAAGGGGAGAATCTTTGGACTGGGTTCTGCTGCCAAGAATCAGAGTATCTTTTTTCTCCTCTGCTACAGAAAGTAAGTTGAGGGCGTCCTTCAGTAAATGTTGTCCATCCGCGTCCAAGGTGATAATGGTGAAATCCCCTTGCAGTCCTGCATTTTCCTTCTGTAAATATTCCAGCCCTGCCTTTAAAGCAGCACCCTTTCCTCTATTTTCCGGGAAGGACAGCACTCTGGCCTCCGTTTCCCTTTCTATCTTATGGAAGAGAGACAAATACTCCTCTCCCGAGCCGTCATTTACAATCAGGCAATCCATTCCATGTTCTTCAATTCCTTTTACAAATTCCAATAACTGTATATTGGGTTTATAAGCCGGTATTAAGGCAATCCTCTTTTTCATGCTTATCCCTCCTTGTCTGCTTTCGTTTCCTGAAAGAAAAGTTGGAAGCACTTGCTTCAATTCCTTTCATGGCTGGAGTATAGGAGAAAAAACTGAAATGAAGCTGAAAAAGAAGAAAAAAATTAGCTTTAGCCATATCGGCAAAAAAAATAAAATTTGCCGCTATAGTATTGTGTTCTCACTCGTTAACGATATATTATATAGTGAACCATAACGGCAAAAAAACAAGAATTTGCCGTTATAGAAAAGAGGTCTGAATGAAGGATTATTTACTTAGGGATACGTTGCCTGACTATACCATTTCAAGACAGGATATCTTAAAGCTGGCACAAAAAAGCAATCCTCTTTTTCGTGAAGGGCAACTTAAAGGATTACTTTCATACATGATTGAAAATTCAAAACTCGAACATATCGGACGAAACCAATATAGAAAAGTCCTAGATTCAGTGAATACAACAAAATATGAAAATCAATACTCCGATATTGCCTTGCAAATAATTTCTATCATGGAGGAAGAATTTCCTTTGATTGAATACAGAATTTGGGAATTCCGATGGCTGAATGAATTTCTCAATCATCAGATTGGTCACAATTACATCTTCCTTGAGGTAGAAAAGGACGGATGCGAATTTGTATTCGAGCGAATAGTGTCTGAATTTGCGGGAAAAGTACTTCTAAAACCTGATTTAAACCAGATTCTTCGCTATGGCATCGATAACAGCATAATCATTGATCGCCTAATTAGTGAATCTCCAAAAGGAAGGACTAAGCAGCATCAACTAGCAATTGAAAAACTGATAGTTGATTTATTTGCTAACAAGCGACTGAAGGAAATGCTCTCTTTCGGAGATTATCCGGCGGCTTTGGAAGCTATTTTTTCATTATATGAAGTCGATCAAGTGAAAATGTTTCGGTACGCACGACGCAGAAACAAAGAAAGAGAACTGCGGGAATTCCTTCAAAATAAAACGAACATTGAGCTGAAAGTTGGGTGATGTATGATAACAAGAGATAACTTCACATTGGAACACGTGCTTAGTTTAAAGAAAAATCGAGCATCAAATCCGAAAAGGAAAGAATAGCATTGAAAAACGACACTATAAATACTACTATGACTCACCTCTCAAATCCGAGGCCCCCTTTTATATTTTGTTAGACATCCTATTTGAGGAAAATCACTATTCCAAAATAATTCAAAAACCTATAAAAAATGATTTAATCATTACGGAAGAGCCTTACTATGAAGTTAGAGTTCCAAGCATAGATTGTATTCTTGGAGATAAATTAACAGCATTTGCTCCTCATACAACCGGAATTCCTTTTGGCGTAGATAAAGAACTGGAAATTATTAAGCAAATGTATGATGTAGCAACACTGGTGGATTTTATCGACAACTTTGAAGATATTCGTAAATCATACACTAGAACCGTTTTATCCGAAATACAATATAGAGGAATCGCTACCAACGAAGAAGAAGTTCTTCGCGATACACTGGAATCCGCTCTATCCATTGCCTCAAGAGGTCAATACGGAAAAGATTACGATAAATATTTGCGAGGAATAAAAAGCATTATTACACACGTATATGATGAACGTTTTTCTGCAGAAAAAGCTGCAGTTATGGCTTGTAAGGTCATGCATATAGCGGCATGTCTTTTAAAAAATATCTCCTATAAGCCGATTGAAGACTATCCCTCCTACCTAAAAGCAGAAATAGGAAACTCTAAGTATTCAAAACTGTCAAAACTTAGAAAATTTGATATACAAGGCTTTGCTTATGTCGTAAAAACAATTGAAATCCTCCAAGAATAGCGCTTGATAATACAATTTGTAGCCTTATTGGAAATAGCTTTGGGCCGGATTTAAACTCCCCCTAATTTCCAGTCCCCTCACTGATATCCGGCTCATAGAGCCTGCGAACCTCCTTTTGCCTGACTAAAATCAGAACAAAACCGGCCAGTAAGGTGAACGTTCCGCCAATCGTAATGCACCACCGATAATCCAGAATCTCTCCGAGAACGCCCATCACCAAAGAAAATGCACTGCAGCCGGCTGTAACCAGAACCCCCTGGAAAGCATTGACCCGAGACCGGAGTCTCTCCGGAATATACCTCTGTACGGCTGCCTCTCTTATGATGGCGCTGTTACTCCCGAGAAAGCCGCAAATTCCTCTGTTTAAAAGCATCAAAGGATAAGGAAGCCAGAGCAAACACATATCCATCGCAGAATATGTTTGATAGACAAAAAACACGAAACCGAACTTCTTCTTATCCGGAATTTTAATTCGATATTGTAATGCACTGCCGATGGACCTTCCTATAAACTCCACCACGGAAAATGCGGCATACATTGCCGCCGTGAATCCCGGAAAAGTACGGAAAAAAGCGATGAGAAGGGGAGAATATCCGGTGGCGACGCCATTGCTCACCGCCATATATTCATAAAGCCCCAAAAGGCCGCGTTCTTTCTTTAAATACTGTACCGCCTCCCGTATGTCCGAGGCCCATGCCTGAAGAGAATAGGTCTCAGAATCATGACGTTCCGTTTCATCCAGACGAATAAAACTCTCTGTGATAGCAGCAAGAAGCGATAGTCCGCCCTGCGCAATCAGAATCCATGCCACACCGAACGTGTCCAAAAGCACTGCGGCAAACGGTGTCATAATCACCGTTAAAACCGGATAAAGCATGGAAGATACCGCGTAACCCTTTTGCTCCGCGCCTTTCGGGATAAGCTCCGGATAAATACTGGTGAAGGCCAACTCATCTACCGATCCGAGACAGGCCAGAAGCAAAGACAGCGCGAGATACCCAATGTAGGAAAAGTCAAAAAACAAGAGCCATAGTCCCATGCCGAAAATCAAAAAGGAATTTGCAACATCTCCCATGACCAGAAAAGTCTTTCTCGGAAGTCGATCCATAATAGGCGCAATGACGATAGGAATAAACAGGAAGGGAAGAAGCTGTATTGCGAGAATCAGAGCGGATGCCAAAGTGCTCCCGGTTTCATCGAAAACCAGGAATGCCAGCGCAAAACCTCCTGCAATTCCCCCGATAGTACCCATCGTAGACGCAAGAATCACCAAGCTGAAATTTCGATTCCAAAGTTTTGTTGTTTCCATAGTAAGCACCTTAGTAAATAGTATAATAATTCCGCGACAATCACGAAAAACGAATGCCCAGCAGTTTTTCGCTTAGTACCCTACCCGTTGGGCGAGCTTAGCGAGAGCATGCCTCAATTTCAGTCCTATATGACTGAGAAAAGCATTTGATTTTTCATAGTCCTTTTCTTAAACCTCTACCACCTCATACTCCCCCGTCTCGGAATCTATCACCACCATACCAGATTCCCCAATCTGCGTACCTTCCCTATCCGTGGAGAAAACATCTGTAAAGATCATTCCCTCCTGCTCCATGATTTTTTCCACCGGAGTATGCCCCACAAGCTGCTTGTACTTTTCCCCTCGGAATGCCTTTCTCCGTACATCCAATGCTCTTAGCCAAAGGGGCGATTCATCATTCCAAAGCTTATCCTGAGAAGCAGTATTTACCGAACGAAGGACTTCATCTATGTCCGCATCCAAGAGTTTCCGGTTAAGACTTTTTACAAATTCCGTGCTAAGGCCTGCATGGGAGAACAAAACTCGACCTATCCTATGCATAATATTGATTTGAGAGGAATTTTTTAGGCTGTTTTCCAGTTCTTCCAGCTTTTCCATAACCGTCCGCTCCGCATAAGGAGAATAGCCGCTTTCCAGCCGTCCCCAGGGATAGCTTAAGTCATGGTTTCCGTAGCACCAAAGGGTATCCGGATACTCCTTGGCAAATGCAATAGCCCTGTCGTAGATTGCTCTGTACCGATCAATCTGAAATTCCATATCCCAATCATCAGGCATATCCATAAGGCAGACTGCCCGAGTTGCCTTCCCCGACTTTAAGACATTTTCCGCCTTATCGAATATCCAGGTTTTTAAATGCACATCCGGTATGACCAGTACTTTCATATGATCTTACTCCTCATACAATTTAAATATTTAAATTTCCTTACTATTTTCCTTCTTGCGAATATCTTATTTTCCCATGTATACTAGGACTTTATAAAAAAATATTGCTATTATTTTACCATAAAACCCTTTTAAAAAGAGAAAAATAGAGGCCAAAATGAGTATTCAAAAACACGAAATCCCCATCTTGGAATTTGATTCCGACCCCAGTGCCGTTTTAGAGCCGGGTCACGAAGCACTGGATGTGCATTTTCCGGAGAGAGCCGTTTTTGCCTTTTTACAGGACACGATAGAAAAATACGCCTTACAGCATAGCGGAAAGGTACTGACCCATTTTCTCTCCGCCACCATGCAATATCCCATTTTTTTATTGGAGGAAAATGGAATCCCCTTCCTCTTGGTACAGGCTCCTGTAGGTGCCGCCCCTGCCGCACAAATTCTGGATTGGCTCATTGCCCATGGAGTGACGAAAGTCATCAGCAGTGGTTCCTGCGGTGTATTGGTTCATAAGGAGGAAGGCCTTTTTCTGGTTCCGAAAAAGGCACTGCGGGACGAAGGCACTTCCTACCACTATCTTCCGCCCTCCCGCTTCGTGGACATAGAGGAAGCCCCAAGAAAGGCTATCGAAAAGGTTCTGCGCTCCCATCATTTGCCCTATGAAGAGGTAACTACTTGGTCCACCGACGGATTTTTCCGAGAAACCAAAGAAAAGGTGGAATATAGAAAGTCGGAAGGTTGTACCGTTGTGGAAATGGAATGTTCCGCCCTGGCAGCCGTGGCAAAGATGCGGGATATTCAATGGGGTAGCCTGCTCTACACCGGAGATTCTTTGGCAAATGTAGAGGAACACGATATGCGTTCCTTCGGTATTGCTTCCCGAGAAATCGCCCTGCGCCTCAGCATTGAATCGGTTTTGGAAATATAGAGATTCAGAGAATGAAGAAATTTAGAAAATTACGTCCTCTCCCCAATTTTGCAGACAGTGTCTACAAAAACCTTGGATAAGCGCATCATTCATCACTATTCGTTTCCTCCGGGAGTGACTTTCCGCCATTTTCTAGGATCGTTAGCATTTCCCTCGGCGTCACCACATAGGGCTTCAGGGGGAAATGTTTGATGTTCCCGGTTACCAGATAAGCGTCACTGTCTTTTCTTGCTTCCATAGTGACCGCATAAAAGATTACGTCTTTCGGGTCGGGCAGGTTTTCCTCCAGCTTCTCCGGGTCAAGGAACACACCACGCATCCGAATCCCATCTGTCACGGCTTGGATATCTTCTTCCTTAAAGGGGAATTTCTTCCGCCGCAGCACTTCTTCATATTCAGTCATGATTTCATCGCTGAGGAGAGGAACAATGCTTCCCACAAGAGCCTGTTCCAGAACCGCTCCGGGCACGGAATCCCAGCGAAGAAGAGCGGAAACCAGCACATTGGTATCTATCACTGCATATAGTTTCATACGTTATTTACCATTCCTTACGGCTTCGATCTCCGCATTGATTTCATCCAGCGTCATGTCGGCTACACCGGCATTCTCCGCATCACTGCTCATGCGCTTCATGGCAACGACAGCTGCCGTCGCCTTATAGTTCTCTTCCGGCAGGATCATGCTGAATGGGATGCCGCGCACCTGCACAGAACGAGTCAGGAACATCCGGATTGCCGTAGGCAAGTCAAGGCCAAGCTGAGAATATACATCGGAAGCTTCCTTCCGAAGGTTTTCGTCTATACGAAGCTGAAGTAATCCATTTGCCATGGTCACACCTCCATTAAATCTGCATTTGTTTGTAATGCAATTGTACTATATCATTCTTAATAAATCAAGTGAATTACAAACTCATGCAAGCAGGAGTTCATAGACTGCACCCGATCCTTCTTTCTTCTTCCACTAAAGTCAAGTTCGAGATATAATAATTCCCGACAAGCACATATCGGATCTCGTTTTCCCAAAACTGTTGTTTCAATTCGGTCATCACACTTCTCCATTCTGAAGCTTTTCTTCGAAATATTATTTTTCCACGGAAAATCAAGGCTTTGCAACCGCCGGTTGTCAAATTGACAAGCCTGCTTTCTTCCCTGCAACCGGATTTTTCGATAGTATGAGAGACGTAAAAGCGTAGCGAGCAAAGACATTTTCCTAAAAAAGAGAAGGAGTAAAGTATGATACTGGCAGACAAAATTATTGAATTACGAAAGAAAAATGGCTGGTCTCAGGAAGACCTGGCGGAGAAGCTGGAAGTCAGCAGGCAGTCCATTTCCAAATGGGAAGGCGCCCAGTCCATTCCGGATATGAATAAGATTTTGAAGTTGTCCGAGGTTTTTTCCGTGAGTACGGATTATCTCTTAAAGGATGAGATAGAGCTGGACAGCCCGGAAGAAGCCCCAAAGATTGATACGGAATCTTCCTTAAAGGAGGTTCCTGTTTCCATGGAGGAGGCCAATGCTTTTCTGGAACACAAGAATCAAGCAGCTTCCCAGATTGCTCTGGGCGTATTGCTTTGTATCCTTTCCCCCAGCCTATTGATTGCTTTAAGCACTCTTCAGGAAAGTTCTCTTCTTCCTCTCTCAGAGGGAAAAGCCGTAGGTATCGGTGTGCTCTTCCTCTTCCTTTTGGCAGGAGCAGGAGTAGCCTTATTTATCAAAAACTCCATTGAAGGAGACCGATTCCATTATATGGAAAAAGAGCTTCTGAATACCGCTTACGGGGTAAACGGTATGGTGCAGGAGAAAAAATCCCGTTACCAGGGAACTTATACTTCTCAGATGATTTTAGGCATTTTTCTTTGCATCATTGCTGTGAGTCCCATCTTCATCAGTATGATTATTTTCGGAGAAGATGATCTCCATACCGCTCTTGCCGTGCCTTTCCTTCTGCTTTTTGTGTCCGTTGGTGTGTTTCTGATTGTCAAAACGAATATTATTTGGGATGCCTTGAACATGCTTTTAGAGCAAGGGGATTATAGAAGGGAGAAAAAGATGGATGAGCATAAAAATGAAACCGTCGGACAAATTTACTGGTGCTTGGTAACCGCTATCTATCTTGGCTACAGTTTTATTACCCGGCGCTGGGACATCAGCTGGATTGTTTGGCCGGTAGCCGGAGTGGGCTACGGTGCAGTATGCGGTATTGTCAAGTCCTTTAGGGCGAAGATTTAGTGCCTTGTCTAAATAGCTCTTCTTCGAGAAGATATTGATATCGAGAAATACCATTCTTCGTTCCCTTTTCAAACCATCTTCTTTTCTACAAAACAAGCCCGGAATACTTTTCTCCAAAACTTGGATAAATAGTATTCCGGGATATTTATTCTTAACTGATATTAATTACTTTCACTATTGCTTCCCTGTCCGCTTGGTGGCTCCGGCATAGCCAACTCATTCCCATTGGCATCTGTCGGCTTCTCAGGTGGCTGCCCCATACCATCACCACCGGGAGCCCCGCTTGGAGGAGTACCGTTTCCACCGCCAAAGCCCATACCGCCACTTTGTTCACCTATGGTATTTTCTCCGGCAGAAATCGTGATTTCTTCGCTATTGCTTCCCGCACTTACGGTATAGGTCTCTCCTGTCACAAGCTTGTCGGAAGAAAGAATCACTGCCGTAAAGTCGTTGGTCGGTGTGTAGCTAAGCACTACATTGCCACTCTTGTCTGTTACCTTCACCTCTGTTCCGCCACTTACTGCAGTAGAATAGAACACATTGATAAAGTTCTGTGTGGAACTGCTGTCAAAGGATTCAAACATTTCCTGCACACCGGTGCTGACAAAGGTTCCACCGGTAATCGTTGCCTTTCCATTATAGTCTAAGGCTACATCCGGTCCGGAAGCAGGTCCGGAAACATTTAAGGTGCCGCCTTCGATATAGACCTGACCGTTGGAGTCAATACCATCTCCGCCTGCTGTCACATTTACCGTACCGCCTGTAATACGGAAATAGGTATCCGCCTGATTTTCCTCTCCGTAGGCTTCCTTTTCCTCATCGGTAGCGCTGTCATCAATCAAGCCACGGGCATTGATACCGTCATCGCTCGCCACGATGTCAATGGTTCCGCCGTTAATATCAATGGTAACAGCCTCCAGACCTTCTCCAACCTTCTCCATCTTGATGGTTCCGCTGTTAATAACCAAGGCTCCGTCTGTGGTAATACCGTCATCTTCTACATTGATGGTGATTTCCGCATTTTCAATGGTAACGGAGTCGGTGCCCTTGATGGCCTTTCCTACCGACTCGATATTCAGCTTTCCGCCTAAGATAATGAGATTATCCTTTGCCTTAAGGGCTGTTGCATAGTTAGAACTGATATTCAAGGTTCCGTTTCCGTTAATGGTCAAATCCTGCTTTACAAAGAGGGTCGCATCCGGCTCATCCTCTCCCTCTGCATAATTATATGTTGTACCATCTGTGATGGTGTTTGTGGTGCCGTCCACTAAGGTCAACACAATCTTACGTCCTGTAGCTGCGTTAATGACGGAGGAAGTCGTGTTTGTGATATTTACGCCGTTGAAAACGATGTGTACCAGGTCTTCGTCTCCCACCTCCGTAATGATCTGTCCGTTGAACTCTCCGCTGAAGACATAGGTTCCGGCCTTGGTAATGACAATATTTCCATCCGTGTAGCTTGCGCCCTCTCCGGTAATCTTGGCATTTCCGCTACTCAACTCAATCTTGGTATCCGAGTCGGAATAAGAAGTGTTTAAATCTTCCTCGGAATAGCTTGCCGTTGTTTTTGTGGAAGTGTTCGTTGCCACCGCCTCTGTGCTCTGGGCGGTCGTTGCTGCCGCCGTTGTAGCAGTCTTTGCATTGGAACATCCTACGATGGCCATACTCATCGCCATTGCCATAAGCCATATACTCATTTTATTTTTATTCTTTTTCATACTGTCCTCTTTTCTGTGATTGGGTTGCTCTTTACACGCCCTACTATCACAGAAACTTATGTTCAGCTTGTGTATGAAATGTGTAAAATGTATTAATTTGCATTTTTATGCATATTTATTCATTATCCAATATCTCTTCTAGCTTGTATAGTTAGCCTTCCTCTTCGAAAACACTCTTCAGTTTCCCTAGGTTCCACACAATGTTTTCCCTTTTCTGCCAGAATTTCTTTAATCCTAAGATAGTCCTCCAGAAGCTCTACTTCTCCTGTAAAAAGCAAATACTCGTTTTTATACAACACGGAATCCAGAATCTTTGACGTGCTGTTCTTCTTGTAAAGGCTAAAGTGGGGCAAAAAATGTATCTTACTTCCCACCCCCTCATGGAGTTGAAAATCCACAAATCCTATTTCCGTATAGGGAATCCTCCGACTTTCCCCCTTATGGTAGAGAAGCACAATCTCCTCTTCATACAGGATGGCTTCCACAATATAAGTAAGAAAGAAATATTTGTAGATATCCCATACGCAAAAGGCGGAATACATAGTGAGTAGCCCAAACAGAAGCCACACACTCTTATCTAAGCCTAATTGCCTATAAATCAGAAAAAATATTCCAAGTAAGAAAAGAAGACCAAAGAAAGAAAAAATCGGATTGGGCGAGTAGTACCTAATTTGCCAGTGGCAGGATCCATTTTCATCCAAATAAGTATTTGACTTTATTTTCCACATGAATCCACCACTTTCTCTAGCTACTTTTATTGCTCTTCATACACAATGACATAGGCCTTAACCTGGTCGCTACCCTTAACAATGGAAAGAGGAACTTCTGCAATAGCCTTTCCGGTCTGTCCCTTGTAATACTCGTTTCTATCTTCTGCGGAATAAAAATACATTGCTGCAGAATAAACATGCCCTGCTTCCAAATCGATATCAATACTAAGCTTTTCGCTAACCAAATTCTTATTGCCTGTAACGCCCGCCTCTGTAGAACGGAAAACGCCTTCCAATCTATGCTGTCCCGGCTCCAAAGCTACAATCGTCTGCATATATTCTCCCTTAGTATGAGAAAATGTGGAAAGGCTGTTTCCGTCAATAGCAATATGATCGCAGTACAAATGTAAGAGTGCCTTATAAGCATTATCCGCATTAAATTGCTGCTCCCCTGCCTTACGCTTTTTTTGAAAGCTCATCATGACAACAAATAAAACTGCCCAAACAACTACCACACCGGCTACAATCATAATAGTCTGATTCATCTTGTTTTCCTCCTGAAAGCTGCTACAAATATTGATAAACAGTAACGTTTACTTCTTCTCCATAATCTCACTTACGGGATAAGAAAAAATCTCTATCCTATACATGCAAAACCATTATAAATTCACTGTCCAGAAAGTCAATCTGCTTCCGCAAAAGATTAAGATTTTTCTTGACAGACATTAATATTCTGCTTACAATTCTTAAGGATTAAAATTAATATTTTCTTTTTTAAGGGAATAAACAAATCACTTTATTTTTAGGGGGAAGTAAAATGAACCAGCAAACCATGACCATTATCGTTACTCTTGTCTGCTTAGTAATGTGCGTAGGGCAGATTCTTATGATTAAACAAGCTCATGAAAACGGAACCAGTGTCCGCATTCGTCCATTGCAAATTATAGCTTGTGCCGTTGTTGCAGTTATGGGCATTTATTCTTTAATTACCGGACATTACTTCTGGGGCTAATGAGAGTTCCAAAGTATAAAGAGCAATATACTTTTAAGAGCGTTATAACTTCCAGAACAATATAATCTCAAAAGCAATATAGCCTCAAGGGTGATATTGCTATAGGAAGCATTCAGCTTCTACAATATTTCATAAAAAATCGGACGGTGCAAATTCACCGTCCGATTTTTTACGCTCCTCCATTGCCTGGACGAGTCTCTTACTCCACCGCCTTTACAATTTCTAAAATCTCCTCTTCCGTCATTAGCTTCTCCTGTGCTTTTACCGCATAGCTGAAGCCATTTTCTTCCCATATTGCTAAAGAACATATCCCGGCTTCACCCTTTAAGGTGACTTTCCTTCCTTCGAAATCCACTTCTCGGACGTCCGGATACTCCGTAAAATCTCCACTGATATCCCCTTCAGCTCTAGCCTTTCGGATGGAATATCCTACCGCAAAAGGCTCTTCCTTATAATAAGCCACTTCAATCATATCCTCTCCGATTACGATGATGTTTTTTTCGGTATAAGGAGCTTTGCCCTCCGGAATACGCATGGTAAAGCCGGTAAGCTCTGTCGCCTGCTGCATTGAAGCAACTTCTTCTATACTCCGTCCCTTGGCAGTGATCCCGGCAGAGTTCTCTTTCAGTTCTCCTCCCTCCGCTGCAAATTCTTCCGCTCCCTCAGGTATCTCTGCGGACTTTTCGTCATTTGCTCCCTCCAGCATTACAGAGCTTGGTTTGGCTGCTCTAGGAGCGAAAAACATAAATACTCCGATATAGCAAACAAAGCAGGCAGCCGCTATGGAAGCTGTAAGGCCCAGAACCCGAGGAAGGGTAATAAACTTTCTCTTCTTAGCTTCCTGCATTTTGATGATCTTTTTTTCTTTATCTATACGTTCTCTTTCGAGGCTTTCTCGGTTTTTACTTACTAAGTCCTGTTCATCCTTCTTTTGGTAAAATGCCTCCGCTTCCAAAATATATTGGTCACTGACCTCTGTCATTCCCCGAAGCAGTCGCTTGCTGTCTTCTTTCATAGACGATATCCTTCTTTCTCTAAAAAAAGCTTAAGCTGTTCTCTGGTACGACTCAAACTCATTTTCACCTTACTAAGACCAAAACCGGATTCCTCTGCAATCTCCGATACGGAATCCATAAACCAGTACCTTCTCATAAAAATATTTCTGCTCTCCGGTTTTAAAGTAGCCAAAAAAGAATCTATCAGCCCTGAAAGCTCATTTTCTTCTCCGGGTATCGATCCCTTATCCGGAAGAACTTCCGACAGCTCTTCCAGCACCACCGGAACTTCTCCTCCCCCACGCTTTTCCGCGTGCAAACTGTCATATCGATCCAAAGAAAGATTCCGAACAATCTTCGATAAAAAAGCCGGCAGATTTTCCGGCTGTTTCGGGGGAATGGCATTCCAAGTTTTTAAATAAGTGTCATTCTCACACTCCTCCGCATCCGCCATGATTTTTAAGATGCCATAGGAAATGGAAAGGAGCAATCGGCTGTATTTATTTTTGGTTTCTGAAATCGCAGTCTCCGCCCTTTGAAAATACAAGGCGATAATATTTTGGTCTTCCATATCCTTGAATCCTTTTTCTAATGTCTTATAGCTGAAACCGTACTATACACTTACAGCTATCCCCTGAATACTCACTATTTTCTTATCTGCGTTTAATAATCCAGCGCATTACCCAGGTTAGGGCTATCCAAATGAGTGCACTCACAGCACAAATTAACACCCAGGCTTTTCGCTCATTCATCAGAGGGAGAGGAACATTCATTCCGAAGAAGCCGGTGATCACCGCAAGCACACTCAGTAAAATTTCAAAAATCGTTAAGGTGCTCAGGTTATTATTCAAGTCATTGTTCAAAATATTGTTGTAGGAATCCAAAAGCTGACGAGCCACAGTAGAAAGAAGCTCCGTCATGGATACCAGCTGTCTGGCCTCCACCATGGCATCATCAAACTGCGCAGACTCCTCTTCATTAAAGCTACGATAAATGGCATGAGCCTGGATATGCTCCAGCAAAAGACGATTTTGCGTAGCGGCAGAGCGTAAATAAATCATGCCCACCTCCAAGTCGGAAAGAGCATAGAGATTTTTCTTCGTGGTTTTCTGCCGAAGCAAATGGTTAATTTCATCCTTCTGCTTATCCAAGCGTTCAATAATAGGATAATAGGCATTGGAAATCATTTCCAAGCTTGCAAAGAGTAAGGTATAAATGGAAAGATTCTCTTTTCCTTTTCCATCCACATAGTCGCACATCTTCTGAATGATATATACATTGTCCTCATTGCTGATAGTCACCAGTCTATTTTTTTGTACAATAAAAGTCAGAGGAACCGTCTCATAATATTCCTTATCCTTTTCCAGATCCAAGACACTGTAAATGAAGGTAACAAGTTCCATCCTCCCGATCATAGTCCATATGGGCATGCTCATTTTCATCCAAAGCATACTCCAGCGTTTTCGGATCAATATCATATTCCTCATAGACTTTGGAATGCTTGGTGATTTCATCCGAGTTAATATTAATCCATGTATTATTGTTGCTTAGCTTTTTTGTAACAAGCATAGTTTCCCCTATTTCTACTCTAACAATCAGGAATTCTTTCTGCTATGCTCCATTCTTTGAGACATGCTTTGAGACAAACTTAATTTTTCCCGACTTTTCCTATACGCTGTCTGCGATAGGACAAAATATTTTTATCCCCCCCATTATACGCCAAATTCCACACCTTCTGTACTTAAAATTTCTGCATGTCCTTCAAGATCTTCATAGACGGTAACAATACTTAATTTCGTTTCTGACGATGCTGTACTTGCCTTTTCAAAACACAAAACTGCGTAGTTTGTTCCGGAAACCACCTGATAGCCAAGGTAGGCAATCGGCTCATAGCTTACACCGGTAAAGCCTTCTAAAGCCTTTTTAAAAGCCACATTTACCTCTTCATTATCTTTAAGCTCCGTCTTTCCTGTATTTAGAGTAAAGCCTCCGGTCATTCCTTCTTCGCTTCCTGAGAAAATGTCTTTTTTGCCAAGAACCTCTGCATTGCCGCTAAGATCCTCATAAACGTACAGTAGAAGATAAACAGGACTTGCATCAGGAACAACCATCTCCCCCTTGCAAAGATATGCATAATTCGTTCCGGATACCAGCTGAGATCCCAATACGGAAACCACCTCGTAACGATATCCTGTTAAACCATTGGTCGCTTTCTGAAATGCCTCCATAGCTTCTTTATTGTCCTTTGGAGAAAAATGTCCTTCATTCATACTCCAGCCTCCTACAATAGACTGCTCTTCCATAGCTACTGTAGTATCTTTTCTATTTTCCTTCTCTACTGTAGTGCTATCCTTTTCTGAAACAGTCTCTGTGACCTTACCATCTACTATAGATTCTGCTGTAGTAGAAGACTTTGTACTAGCCTTTCCTCCATTACAAGCCACTAGGGCCATAGACAGACCTAATACCACCGCCAAAAGCTTCTTGTTCATCATACTCTTCATCGTTTTCTTCATCATAATCTGTTTCCTTATCCTTTCTTTCGGCGAATACCTTGTTTTCTGTCCTTCTTGAAATATTTCTTTAATTCCTCTTCTTTATTTCCTTTTCTTTTTCGCTTCTTTTTCTTTCGCCTTCTCCCATCAAGACGGAGAATAGAAAGGAAAGGTCACAATCATGAATTTATTTTTTTACACAGGAAAAGCAAGCCACCGTTTCAACTCTCTCCACGGAAACCTCTGTGTAGCTTTCCATAAGCCGTTTTCTTAAACTCTCTTCCGTCTCAAAGGGTGGTGTAAACAGACCTTTTGGAACATAAATATGCTTGGCAAACCAGTCGGCTCTTTTTACGCCCCCTTCCACATAAAAACAACCGCAAAAAATTCCTCCCGATTTCAATACACGAAATACCTCCTGATAAGCCGCTTCCTTGTCCGGAAAAACATGGAAACCGTTCATGGATAAAACGATATCAAAGCTTTCCGCCTGAAAAGGAAGAGCTCCCACATCTCCCTGTTGAAAATGAATATTCTCTATCCCCAGTAAAGCCGCCCTATCTTTTGCCGGCTCCATCATTTCCGGCGCATAGTCCATACAGACAATCTCTGCATTAGGAAGCCCCTTATATAAGGGAAGAGTCATGATTCCTGTACCCACAGGAATTTCCAAAAGCCTTCCGGAAAAGTTCTTAGGAATGGAGGATAAGACCTTATTCCGATAATAAAGATTTTTCTCCTTATCCATGTTCCATACCAAACGGCATAGAAGCTTTCCTGCAAAATTTCCATAGGTCATCATTCCGTCATAAAAGCCGGTATGATTGCCAACGGATTGATAGGCATTTTGAATTTCTTCCTTTCGACTCATCTTCTCCTCCTTCCATAAAAATCAAACCCGACTTAAGATTCCTTCACCAGCTTTCCGGTCATTCTGTCAATCGTCATGCAAAGCATATTGACTCTTGCCCCGGCCTTTTCTATTTCTTTCTCGATAGACTCCTTCGTCGGATAGAATTTTTCCGCCAGCTTTCTGCATTGTTCTATCACCTTCTCCTGATTCTCTACAGCTTCCACCCTTCCAAGGCAAAGTACGGAACGAATATACCAAGGCCATTCTCCTTCCTTTTTGAATCCTGAGTCCATGATGGTAAAGCAGACCTTATTGTTTTTAGCAAGCAGATCCAATTTCAATCCCTCTTTTGCACCGTGAAAATAGAGTTTTCCATCTTCCTCATCATAAAACTGGTTTAAAGGAATAGCATAGGGATAGTCATTTTCCCCATGAAAAGCCATTACCCCTCTGGGAGCTTCCCGTAAAACTTGAATACACTCTTCTTTAGAAATTTCCTGCTTAAACCGCCTCATTGTTTTAAATTCTTCCATTGTTTCTCCATTTCTTTCAAAAGTCTTTTCTTAAACTGCACTAGTTCTTGCCTAATAAGAAAGCAAAGATTACTATAAAGACATTATACCGTAGTTGTTATAGCTTGTTTTCATGAAAATGAAGAAATCTCTCCATTCTCTCCAACGAAAGGAGTTACAAAAACGAGTCATGCTTCCAGATACTTTACCCGGCTTACTGCCATTTTCTTTCTCTTCTTTATGATATCCTGTACAAAGCAAAATCAAGAAGGGAATGCTATAGAAAGTTCTTCGAAGCTCTCTTCAGAAAGTATAGAGAACAGTTCGGTAGATTCCAAAAAAATTTACCCGGAGAATAGCTCTGCGGATTTCAAAGAAAGAAGTAAGGATAGTGGCACGGCAGGTAAGGAATCATCAAGCGAAGAAACTAGCAAGCCCCCATTGGAAAGCTTAAGCGAAAATCAAGTACAGGCCATCCAAACTGCTGAAGGCTATCTTGATACTATGCCCTTATCCCAAACAGAATTGCTGCAAATGCTTACCGTGGAAAATATCAATTTGGAGGATGCAAAATTTGCCCTGGAGTATCTTGATATAGATTGGAATCAAGAGGCATGGAAGAAGGCCAAAGAATATTGCAAGCATAAAATCGGCTTTTCCAAAGTGAAATTAAAAGCCCAGTTGCTCTTCGACCACTTCACGGAAGAGGAAGCGGATTTTGCCCTGAGTCACGTTAACGTGAACTGGATAGAGCAAGCCGAGATTGTTGCGAAGGAATATATGGAGGATGGCGTTAGCTCCAAAGAGGATTTAATAGATGTGCTGATGAATGAAGGATTTACGAAGAAAGAAGCGGAGAAAGCAACATTGAAAGTAGGTCTAAAATAGGCCGTAATCTACCACTTCACAGTTATAGAGACTTACTGTTCCCCTAAGAACTGTAGATATCTCTTCTGTGTCCGACAGTCAACGCAAGGATAATCAGCTCTTCATCTTGTATAAGACAGAGTAAACGACACTCTCCGATTCTATACCCCCATTGCCCATTTTCATTCTTAACAAGTGTCTCAGGCAAAGCCTGAGACATCTTGTGCGCGGTAAGTCCCTTTCCATGCGCTCTCGGATCTTCACAATTTTGTAAATTTTTTACAATCCACGATTTGATCATCTGTTGTGTGTATTTGTCCAGTTTTTTGAACTCTTTATCGAATCGAGCAGTGGTTTCCACATGGTAGCTCATAGATTCAGTTCCTTCCAGAGTTCCTCAATGGGTCTGGACTTACAGCCATTATTCTTATATTCCTGATAGGCTTCATTGGCAAGACTGATATCATACTCCTCTTCAATGCGTTCAAATAAAGCCCTTTTAAATGCCTCTCCTAACGACATTGCATGAAGCTTTGCATAACTTTCTGCAAGTGCTTTTTCTTCCTCATTCATTCGAATTGAAAATGCCATGATTTTACCTCTATTTCTAAAACTGCTTAGTTTATTGTACAGCTAAGCTATGTGAAAGTATTATATGTAGTACATTATACTACTCTCGTTATTTCTTATCAACTCTAAACAGTTTCTGCTATAATACTAAAAAAGGAGGCTTTATGGCTTGTCAATGGAAAAACAGCAGTGCGGAAATGATTTCCTACCACGATAAAGAATGGGGCGTACCCACCCATGAAGATCAAAAGCTCTTTGAATATTTGCTTTTGGAATCCATGCAGGCCGGACTTAGCTGGGCCCTAATTCTTCGAAAAAGAGAAACTTTTCGAAGTGCTTTTGCCGGCTTCTCCCCGGAAAAGGTCGCGGCATTCACAGAAGAAGATATTGAAAGAATCATGCATACGGAAAGTATGATTAAGTCGGAGCGAAAAATCAGAGCCATGATTCAAAACGCCAAGGCATTTTTAGCCCTGCAAAAGGAAGAGGGTAGCTTTGATAGCTATCTTTGGAAGTTTTCCGATGGAAAAAGTCTTTGTTATCAAGGGCATGAAAAGGGGGAAATGCCGGCGAAAAATGCTCTTTCCGAGGCAATCAGTAAAGATTTAAAAAAACGGGGCTTTCAGTATACCGGCCCCGTCATTGTCTATTCTTTTTTACAAGCCTGCGGAGTAATTAATGACCACGAAGAGAACTGCCCCTGCTATCAGGCGCTACGCAGGGCTTATCCTTATCAAGAGGTGGAGGAAAAGTTGTATTGACTTCTGCAAATTTCTAATACAGCAAAGCAATCACCTCTTTAATGCAATCTTCGCAGCTGCAAAGAGGCTTTTCTTTACCTATGCCTCTTAAGTCTT
>ERZ773197.430-NODE-430-length-33384-cov-3.950224_pt1 | contig 33384 bp, 29 predicted proteins | sample MGYA00580999_ERZ773197 | MGnify/ENA primary metagenome ERZ773197 (study PRJEB29015, sample SAMEA2738166) | human oral metagenome | biome: human oral; feature: human-associated habitat; material: saliva | place: China | collected 2185 ...
TTATGAGAGGAGGCGTTTTGATGGTCTTTGGAGTAGACAGAATAAGCTGTATAGCTCATTTTCTGCGAGTTGGCAAAACATAGGTTTGAATTGTTCTGTGTTTTCCTTAAGCTCCTACCTCGTTCTTGGTATCTTGCAGTTACTATCTTGTTGCATACTTGTTTTCTTTGTATCTTTGCACACTGTAAGAAAGAGACGGAAAACGAACCAAATGGGATAGGGGGCGGCAAGAGTGATATGTCGTTGATTACTAACCTCTTGTGAATTTCTAAAGTCTTCTTTCTGAGAAAAAGATATATGTTAGAAATTATCCAAAGATATGCAACTCACAGATAAGATTTACTATGTCGGTGTGAACGACCGCACAAAACATCGCTTCGAAGGCCAGTGGCATTTACCACAAGGCGTGTCCTATAATAGCTATTTAGTTGTCGACGAAAAAGTTGCCCTCATAGATACCGTTGAGGCCGACTTCTTCCTCGAGTTCCTTGATAAGCTGCACGCTGTCCTTGGCGACCGTAAGATCGATTACCTTGTCATCAATCACATGGAACCAGACCATAGTGGCTCCATCAGTCTTCTTAGAAAGTATTACCCCGATGTCAAATTAGTGGGCAATAAAAAGACGTTCGATATGGTGGAAGGTTTCTACGGTGTACCGACAGCCGATGATGTAGAGGTGACCGAGGGAACAGAATTGAGCTTGGGGAGCACGACGCTCCGGTTCCACCTCGTGCCGATGTTGCACTGGCCGGAAACCATGGTAAGTTATCTGAAGGAAGATAAGGTGCTGTTCTCTGGCGATGTATTCGGTTGCTTCGGTGCGCTGAATGGAAACATTGTCGATCGCAATATGGACACGGAATCCTACCTTCCAGAAATGGAACGCTACTATGCTGCTATCTTGGGAAAATATGGCACACAAGTGTTGGCGGGACTCAAGAAACTGGCACCTCTGGAGATAGAGATGATTTGCTCTACTCACGGCCCAGTTTGGACGGAGCATATCTCCACTATCATTGAGCTGTACCGCCGTCTGGGGGCTGGCGAGACCGAAGAAGGTATCGTGGTGGCTTATGGGTCTATGTATGGCAACACGCAACGCGTGGCTGAGGCTATTGCCGAAGGAGCAGCGGAAGCAGGCGTACGCAAGATAGTGGTTCACAATCTGAGTGTGTCGCAGCCTTCCTATGTTCTCCGCGACATCTTCCGCTACAAAGGTTTGGCCATTGGCGGACCTACTTACAACAGCGAACTTTTCCCCGTTGTCAACGATATGATGGAACGTCTCTGCGGCCGTAAAGTCAGCAATCATGTGCTGGCGGCTTTCGGCGGTTTCTCTTGGGCTGGTCAGGCCGTTAAGATTCTGGAGAAATACAACGAACGTATGAAAATGGAGATGGTGGATGCGCCTGTGGAATGGAAGCAGGGCGCCAACCCCGACGTATTGGAGCGCGCACGCGAATTGGGCCGCCGTTTGGCAGCTGCTGTTAAGGCATAAACGAACTATTTCTATATAATAACAACTGCCACCTGTTGAGGTTTCCCTCATAGGTGGCAGTTGCTTTTATAGGCAAAGCGCGGAAGGGGAGTACTGGACAAACCAGCAACATCCTTCCGCGCTTCGTTGTGTCTGTTAGTGGGCTTCGAGCCAATTCTTGCCCTCACCGCAATCTGCCTCGAGGGGAACGCTCATCTTATAAGCTCCTTGCATTTCTTCGATGACGATGCGTTTCACCTTATCAAACTCATCGGTAGGAACGCTGAAGTTCAATTCATCATGCACCTGCAACATCATGCGGGCCTTGCAGCCTTCAGCATCTAAGCGCTGTTGCACGCGAATCATAGCAATTTTGATGATGTCTGCCGCCGTCCCTTGGATGGGTGCATTCACGGCATTGCGCTCCGCGTAGCCGCGCACCACGGCATTGCGGCTATTGATGTCGGGGAGGTAGCGGCGACGGCCAAACTCAGTCTCAATGTAGCCTTTCTCCCGTGCAGTGTCCACGGCCTTTGCGATGTATTCCTTTATCTTCGGATACATCTCAAAATAGGAGTCGATGAGTTCTTTGGCTTCTGTACGCGATACGTCCATACGTTCAGCCAAGCCGAAGGCACTAATACCGTAGATGATGCCAAAATTAGCTGTTTTGGCCTTCCGGCGTTCGTCCTTGCTGATATCTTTAATATCCTTGTGGAAAATACGGGCGGCCGTGGCTGCATGTACGTCGTGGCCAGCATTGAAAGCCTCAATCATGTGCTCATCTCCACTCAAATGAGCCATAATTCTAAGCTCTATCTGGGAGTAATCGGCCGAGAAAAAGATTTCTCCCGCCTCGGGAATAAAGGCCTTACGAATTTCGCGACCATCTTCGCCGCGCACAGGGATATTCTGCAAGTTCGGATTGGAAGAACTGAGGCGTCCAGTGGCCGTAACGGCTTGATTGAAAGAGGTATGGATGTGTCCTGTGGCCGGATTGATGAGTTTGGGAAGAGCTTCAACGTAGGTGGAAAGAAGCTTTTTGAGTCCGCGATAATCCAGTATCTTCTGCACGATAGGATGCTTCGAATGGAGATCACGCAGCACCTCCTCACTGGTGGAATACTGCCCGCTCTTGGTCTTCTTGACCTTTTCAGAGAGTTTCAGTTCGCCGAAAAGCACTTCTCCCACCTGTCGTGGAGAGTTGATAGTGAATTCGTGTCCCGCCAGTTCGTAGATGTCTTTTTCTAAAGTCTGGAGGCGCACCGTAAAGTCATTTTCCACCTCCTTCAAGGTATCAGTGTCGAGCACAACCCCATTGCGCTCCATTCGGGCTAAGACGGGCATCAATGGCATCTCTATGTTCTGGAACACTTCCTCAAGGCTGTTTTTGCGCAACTCTTCCGCCAATGGTTTCATCAAGCGTAGCGTTACGTCGGCATCCTCGCAGGCGTATTTATAAATATCCTTCGGCTCGAGGTCGCCCATATTTTTCTGACCACGTCCTTTAGGCCCAATCAATTCTTCAATGTGGATGGTTTTATAGTTGAGGTATATCTCAGCCAGATAATCCATATTGTGGCGAAGTTCGGGCTGTATGAGATAGTGAGCCAGCATTGTGTCGAAAAGAGGGCCGGAGAGGTGGATGTCATAATTGGCCAGCACCGTGAGGTCATACTTGAGATTTTGCCCGACTTTCAAAATTTTCGGGTTCTCATACACCGGGCGGAAAATCTCAAGGATTTTTTTAGCTTTCTCTGTTTCACGTGAAACGGGAACGTACCAAGCGCGGAAATCCTCTGTTGAAAAGCTCAGTCCCACTAATTTGGCGTCCAATGCCTCTATGGAAGTGGTCTCCGTGTCTAGACTGAAAATTTCATTTGTCAATAAAAAGTTGGCTAATTCCTTTGCTTCCGTTTCATTATCAACTAGTTTGTATTCGTAAGATAGGTTTTCTAATCGCGAAAAGAGGCGTTCAGAATCATCTCCTTTATCTTCGGTCGGTTCTGAGCCAAAGAGAGAGAGCTCAACGGGAGCAGATTTCGAGGATTTTTGAGGTCCGTCGAGTTTTGTGAGGAAAGAGCGAAATTCGAGCTCAGTAAAAATTTGGCGCAAAGCTTCTTTGTCCGGCTCTTCTATTTTGAATTGTTCAAAGTCGTATTGGAGTGGTACGTCGGTCTTGATTGTTGTCAGGACTTTCGAGAGTTTGATTTCGTCGACGTGTTCTTCTATTTTTTTTCTTACTGCTCCCTTCAGTTCCGAACTATGTGCGATGATGTCCTCGCAAGATCCGAATTGCTGGAGTAGGGTAGTGGCTGTTTTTGGGCCAACGCCAGGGCAGCCCGGTATGTTGTCGGCAGCATCACCCATTAGTGCGAGATAGTCGATGACTTGTAGCGGCGACTGCAAGCCATATTTCTCACACACCTCTTGAGGGCCGAGAATTTCCCACGGAGCATTGCCGTGGCCCGGGCGTTGCATCAGCAAGTTGGGTTCTACAAGTTGGGCATAGTCCTTATCGGGCGTAATCATGCGCACCTCGTAGCCCTCCCGCACTGCGGCTTTCGCCATCGTTCCGATAACGTCGTCGGCTTCGAAACCAGGCACTTCCAAGATGGGAATACGGTAGGCCTTGATGAGGTCCTTGATGATGGGTACAGCCCTTTTGATGTCCTCCGGCGTGGCCTCACGTTGTGCCTTGTATTCGGGGAAGAGTTCGTGGCGGAACGTATGTCCTGCGGGGTCGAAACCGATGGCCAAGAGATCGGGTTGCTCCTTTTGTAGCACCTCGTTGAGGGTAGTCAAGAATCCGAATATGGCACTCGTGTTTTGGCCTTTGGAATTGATGCGCGGACTACGGATGAGACCATAGTAGGCGCGATAAATCAGCGCGTAGGCGTCGAGGAGATAGAATTTCTTCATTGCTGTGCTTTGTTTGTTGCAAATATAGCAATTTCGGCCCTACTCACCTCTTTTCCCACCTGCCTAAATCACAGTTCCCTCTCTGCTTTATAGCTTTCCTTACGCGCTTTTTGTTTCGTTTTCTTTATCATAAAAAGTTTTTAATTTAAAGCGTCTGTGCCGATTGCAGATATAATATAGTTCGCAATCACGATTAAATTAGTATTTTTGCGATTCAAAATGTGCATACTAATGGACCAACTATCACTTATCCGCAAACCGATTGAAAACGAGCTGAAGGAATATAAAGCTTTATTTGACAGCTGTTTCACTCACGAGGACGAATATCTTAACGCCGCCTTGCAGTATGTAGGCAGTAGGCAGGGGAAGATGATGCGTCCCATTCTCGTTTTGCTTGTAGCCCGCGAATTTGGTCCTGTTCGTGAAGCTACACTTCGTTCGGCCGTAGCCCTTGAGTTGCTACACACTTCCAGTTTGATTCACGATGATGTTGTTGACGAAAGCTGTAAACGCCGCGGACACGCCAGTGCGAATGCCATTTATGGCAACAAGGTGGCAGTGCTTGTGGGCGACTATATCTTGGCAGCAACGCTTCATCAAGCTGCACTGACAAAGGATGTGCGCATTGTGGATATTATAGCTCTCTTGGGCGGGACGCTCTCCGAGGGAGAAGTGCGCCAGTTGGCCAATATCCGCAGTGAGGTGAGCACGGAAGAAGCCTATTTTCATATTATTCAGCGCAAGACGGCGGCTCTCTTTACGGCTTGTGCGCGCCTGGGAGCATTGAGTGCTGGAGCGCCCGAATCGCTTGCCGAGGAGATTTCCAAATTTGCTGAAATCGTGGGCGTTTGTTTCCAAATCCGCGACGATATTTTCGACTATTACGAGGATTCTAATATAGGGAAACCTACGGGAAATGACATGGCCGAGGGGAAGCTCACACTGCCGGCTATTTATGCTGTCAATCACACCGAGCGTCAAGATGTTCGCGATTGGGCCGCAAAGGTGAAGGCGGGGACTGCCACGCGCGAAGAAATATCGAATCTCGTGGAATATACCAAACAAGCTGGCGGCATCGACTATGCGCGGGACACTATGGAACGTATGCGCACAGAAGCCTTGGGCATCTTGGATAATTTTCAGAATGTGGAGGTTCGCGAAGCCCTTCTGCGCTATCTCGACTTTACGATAGGTCGCGATTTATAAGTTATTTCTTGACTTTTTATAGGACTCGTGAGGCAGTAAAAAAGCTTTGTCACAGCCTTGCTCAATCGTCCTCTATAATACTCTTATTCTCCCCAAAAATACAATAAGGATGTCAGCTGACATCCTTATTGTGTGAACTGGCAGCCTTATTGCGCCAGCTGACACAATAAGGATATTTTTCCCCATCTTTAAGGTGTTGAAATATAGCCTTTTGCAATGTGTATTTTTCCTTGTTTCGCTACGTGGTGGCAGGCTTTGATTCTCGCAAAAATAAAGTATCCGCAACCTCTCCTTTAGGAGGTTGCGGATACTTTTTAAGCTATAATTTTGACAGAAGTTTAGAATTTCTCGAATTCTTCACCCGTTACAGCCGTTAATAGGCGTGATGCCAGAGAGCTGGTTCCGATGCGGAAAAGGCCAGCTTTTATCCATTCTTCGCCTAAGAGTTCGCGAACGATGGTATAGTAGAGAACTGCATCTTTAGGGGTAGAAACGCCGCCAGAGGCCTTAAAACCAACCATACGGCCTGTTTCATTATAGTATTCCTTAATGGCTTGACACATGACGTAAGCTGCCTCGGGAGTTGCCGATACGGGAGTCTTGCCCGTGCTGGTCTTGATGAGGTCTGCACCAGCGTACATGGACAGGATACTTGCGCGCTTGATGTTGGCAGCTGTTTTGAGTTCGCCCGTCTCAAGGATAACCTTGAGAGGCACTTCGCCGCACACGGCCTTGATTTCTTCAATCTCGTCGACACAAGTCTCGTAGTCGCCTTGAAGGAAGGGACCTACAGAGAGCACCATGTCGCACTCTTCTGCACCGTCTTTGATAGAGAGAGCAGTTTCGGTGGTCTTGATTTCTATAAACGTTTGTGAGGATGGGAAACCGCCTACAACGCAGGCTGCTTTGGTGCCTTCCACTTCAAGACTCTTGGACACGATGTCCACAAAGCGAGGATAGGTGACGAGTGCAGAGAAGGGTGGGAGGTCAGGGTGGTTTTCGGCCACTTTATTATACTTCTCTACCATGGCCAGTACGCTCTCGTCGGAGTCGTTGCAGGTGAGCGTGGTTAGCTCAATAGTGCTCAACAAATAGCGGAGCACTTCTGGGGTGTTGTACTGAGCTGATTTCTCCTCGAGGAGCTTCTCTACGGCAGCTTTTACCGCATCGTCGTTGAGCTGTAGGTCGTATTTCTGAAATGCTTGTTCGTACTTGCTCATGTTTGCAGTTTGGCTTGCATCTTTCTGGATATGCAAATTTTTTTCGGGCATATTTTTTTGATTTTAATGATTAGATGTTAGTTTGGGATTATTCTTGTGTCGCGTAGCATCGCGGCGTGTTTTCTTTTCCATATTGCGCTCAAAAGCCTCTGTGAGGTTCACCCCTGTCTGATTGGCTAAGCAGAGCAATACCCATAGGACATCGGCCATCTCATCGGCAGGGTCTTGTGATTCGCCTTCTTTGAAACTTTGATCGCCATACTTGCGGCTGATGATGCGAGCCAGTTCACCCACTTCTTCCGTAAGGCATGCCATATTCGTAAGTTCGGAGAAATAGCGCACGCCATACTCTTTGATCCATTTGTCCACAGTTGCCTGTGCTTCTTCTAATGTCATATATTCTTTGCTTGGAGATGTTTAGAAAAGAGTTTGATTAACAGATTGTTGAGAGTGATTTTCTCTTATTTTAGATTCTTTTCTTCTGTTTTATTCTTTGTTCTTTGAATCCATACAAATAGTTACTGGCCCATCATTTAGGAGTTCTACTTTCATATCTGCCCCAAAAACTCCTGTTTCTACTTGATTTCCAATGGCTTCCGAAAGGCGTTGACAGAAATATTCGTAGAGAGGCACGGCGATATCATGGCCAGCAGCGCGCAGATAGGAGGGACGGTTGCCTTTCTTGTAGCTCGCCATCAGTGTGAACTGGCTCACAACGAGTGCGTTACCTCCAATGCTGACGATGTCGCGGTTCATGATGCCTTCCTCATCATCGAAGATGCGCAACCCTGCTGCTTTTTTCGCCAACCAGTCGGCATCTGCTTCGGTGTCTGAAGGCTCAATGCCGAGGAGTATAAGAAATCCTTGCTCAATTCTGCCGTGCACGCAACCATCTATGGTTACGGAGGCGTGAGAAACTCTTTGAATGACTGTTCGCATAATATTGTTAGCAAATGTACAAACTTATTCGTGATTTTCCTTATTGGAGTGGAGGTTTTCAAATAGTTTCTGCCCTTTTGCGCGCCCTACAACCACTTGCAGTTGCTGCAAGCTGGCTTCTTTGATGCGTTTCACGGAACCGAAAGTCTTGATGAGGAGCTCTTTGGTCTTTGCGCCCACGCCTGGGATAGTATCAAGTTCTGATTTGGTCTGACGTTTTGAGCGTTTTTGCCTGTGGAAGGTGATAGCGAAGCGGTGTACTTCGTCCTGCATACGTGTGAGCAGACGGAAAAGTTCGCTGTTGGCCTTCATTCCTACGCTCTTGGGAGGAAATCCAAAAAGGAGCTCGCGCGTACGGTGGTGATTGTCTTTGGCCAAGCCCGCTATGGGGATGTTAAGGCCTAAAGCGTCTTCCACCACTTCGCGGATAACTTCCATCTGACCTTTTCCGCCGTCGGCTATAATCAGTTCAGGCAGTTTCTTTCCCTCTTCTTTGAGTCGGCTGTAGCGGCGGAAAACAACTTCTTTCATAGAGGCGTAATCATCAGGTCCTACCACGGTTTTGATGTTATACTTGCGGTATTCTTTCTTACAAGGTTTTAGTTTTTCAAAGACCACGCAAGCTGCCACGGCATCTTCACCCTGGATGTTAGAATTATCGAAGAGTTCGATGTGATAGGGGAGTTTTTCCAGCCCTAAATCGCGCTGGATTTCTTTCATGAGGCGCACAGATTTTTGTTCTGGATTGAGCTTCTCTGCTTGCTTCAGACGGTCGAAGCGATATTGCTTCACGTTCAGTTTCGATAAGTCGAGCAATTTCTTTTTATCGCCACGTTGTGGAATGGTCTGGAGGGCGTAGTCGTCGGGTAAGTCTACATGAAACGGTACAATAATCTCTTTGCTATCGCTCTCATAGCGGTCGCGCATCTCAACAATGCCCATCGCCAGCAGTTCCTCGTCCGTTTCGTCGAGTTTCTTCTTGTATTCAAAAGTGAAAGCCTGCACGATAGCACCATTCACCACGTGTAGATAGTTAATATAAGCCAGCTTTTCCTCGCTTTCAATATTGAAAACGTCTATATTATAGAGAATGTCGCTGATCACTTGGCTCTTTGCACGGTAGTTCTCTATCATTATGTATTGCCGCTTGACGAGTTCTGCCTCCTCAAAACGTAGTTCTGCGGCCAAGGCCATCATTTGTTCTTTCATTTTTCGCGCCACTTCGGCCGTATTACCTTTCAGAATCTCACGACAAGCCTCGATGTTGTTGATATAGTCCTGTCGGCTCTGACGCCCTACGCATGGGGCTAAACATTTATGTAAGTGGTATTCCAAACAAACTTCGTACTTGCCAGCCTCTATTCCCTCGCGTGTCATCGCTGTGTGACACGGCCGGGGCTTGTAGAGGCCTTTGCAGAGGTCCCACAGAGCGTACATTGTGGGCGTATGGCTGTAAGGACCGAAGAATTGTGCGCCTTTGCCCGTCCTTTTCCTCACTCTGACGAGCCGAGGTAGATATTCGTTGGTAATGGCCAGCGAAGGGTAGGTCTTGTCGTCTTTGAGCAGCACATTATAGTGTGGCTTATATTTCTTGATGAGCTTGTTCTCCAGAAGTAATGCGTCTTCCTCCGTGTCTACGACGATGTAGCGAATATCCCGAATCTTCGGCACTAAAAACTGTGTCTTGTAGGTTTGCTTTGGATTGTTGAAGTATGAACTTACGCGACGCTTCAGATTTTTGGCTTTACCTACATATATGATAACTCCTTTCTCGTTGAGATACTGATAGCATCCAGGCGAGTCTGGGAGGCTCAGAACGATACCTTTGAGGTATTCGTCGATTTTAGCGCGTTCTTCTTTTTTCATATAAGAGAATTTCTAACCGGTATGGACTGAATCGGACCTGCGGTACGGCGAGCGTACGGCAGGTCCGTTGTGTTTGTTGAGTAGAGTGGATTTCTTGTCAGTGTTTACCGACGAACGGTGACGAGGGTAGTGATGTCCTTATCTGCCCCTAATGTCTCGCGTCCGTGTAGGCCTTCCATCGCCAATTCAATGAGGAAGTTGATGTATATCTTCTTCGGTTTGAAATGTGCGCAAAGGTTGTAAACAGCTTGCATACTTCCGCCCGTTGCCAAAAGGTCATCGTGGATTAGCACGATATCTCCTTCTTCGATGGCGTCTGTGTGAATCTCTATCGTGTCGTAGCCGTATTCCTTTTTGTAGGAGGCTTTGCAGGTTAGCGCAGGGAGCTTGCCCGGTTTGCGGGCCATAACGAAGCCGGCCCCTAATTCGCTGGCCAGGATTCCGCCCATAACGAATCCGCGCGACTCAACGCCGACGACCTTGGTTATACCTTTATCTTTGTAGATACGTACTAATTCTTCTTTTATCTCCTTTACGCAGTCGGGATTCTTAAATAGCGTGGAGACATCTTGAAACTGTATTCCAGCCTTTGGGTAGTCGGGAATGTTTCGCAGGTTGTCAAGTAACAACTTCTCGTTCATAATTTCCTTTATTTCTTGAAGTTTCTAAAGATTTGTTTCACGTGGAACTGAATAGAAATGCACCTTTTTATCGACATTATCTGCCTAATAGTACCAAGAGTACACTAATATCTGAAGGGGATACTCCTGGGATTCGGCTGGCTTGTCCGAGTGTTGTGGGCTGTAAGGCTGTCAATTTCTGTCGAGCTTCTGTTGATAGAGAGTTTATTTCCTCGTAGTTGAAATTGCCTTTTATTTTAATGGCCTCCAAACGTTGCATTTTTTCAGCCAATTGCTTCTCTCGTTCGATGTATCCGGAATATTTCATTTCTATTTCTGCTGCTTCGGCAATTTCTTCTTTTTTATCGCCGAAACCATCGATGAGTTCTTTCAATTTATCTATTTCTTCCGACAATAAAGAGAGATTGAGCTCGGGGCGCACTAAAAGATCGAAAAGTTTGCATCCGCGCTGCAATGGGGTGGAGTTATGTTGCTCTAAGAATGCGTTGATTCTATCTATCTTTATGGGGTAGTTGTGACAGAAAGAGATGATTTCATCGATGTTTTTCTGTTTCTTTTCCCAGATAGAGGTACGCTCGGGTGTGGCAATTCCCAGGCGCGATGAAATAGGGGTGAGTCGAGCATCGGCATTGTCTTGGCGCAGCAGAATACGGTATTCAGCACGCGAAGTAAACATGCGGTAGGGCTCATCTACACCTTTTGTTACAAGGTCGTCCACCAAAACACCGATGTAAGCTTCGTCGCGATGGAGAGTTAAGGCTTCGCCGCCGCTGCATTTAAGTGCGGCGTTGATACCAGCAAGCAGGCCTTGTCCAGCTGCCTCCTCGTAACCAGTCGTACCGTTGACTTGTCCGGCAAAGAAGAGACCGTCTACCTTTTTCGATTCCAACGAATGTTTTAGTTGGGTAGGGTCGAAGAAATCATACTCGATGGCGTAGCCAGGCCGATAAAGTTTTACATCGCGGAAGCACGGAATTTGTTTCAGAGCTTGCAACTGGATATCCATGGGCAGACTTGATGAGAAACCGTTTAGGTATAGCTCGTTGGTTTCTACTCCTTCTGGTTCGAGGAATAAGGGGTGGCTTTCTCTGTCGGGGAATACTACCAGTTTAGTCTCGATGCTCGGGCAATAGCGCGGACCGATACTTTGGATTTGTCCGTTGTAGAGAGGAGAATCAGCTAGTCCTGAGCGCAGAATCTTGTGAACTTCTTCGTTTGTATTACACGTCCAACAGGGAAGCTGCGGTAATTTGCGTTGTGGACCGAGATAAGAAAAGCGATGATAGTCGGTTTCACCGGGTTCTAAGCCCATTTCCTCCAAATGTACCGAACGTTTATCGATACGTACGGGAGTGCCCGTCTTCATGCGAGCTTTACGTATGCCGAAATGCTCGATGGATGTGGTTAAAAACTTTGAAGCCGGTTCGGCGCACCTTCCGCCCTCCACCTTGCTGCGTCCGATGTGCATCAGACCATTCAAGAACGTTCCTGCAGTAATGACCACTGCGCGGGCATGAAGCATGACATCCCAAATAGTACGTACGCCCGTGATTTGTCCGTTTTCAACGAGGATTTCGCGGGCTTCGTCCTGCCAAATGTGCAGGTTGGGCGTATTCTCCAAAATGAGGCGCATTTCCTGTATGTATCGTGCGCGGTCGCACTGTGCACGCGGACTCCACATGGCAGGACCTTTGGAGCGGTTGAGCATTCGGAATTGTATGGCCGAGGCGTCTGTTACGATGCCCATCAAACCTCCCAGCGCATCCACTTCGCGCGCAATCTGCCCTTTGGCGATGCCGCCGATGGCTGGATTACACGACATTTGTGCAATTTTGTTCATATCCATCGTCACCAAGCAAGTCTTCGCCCCCATGCGGGCAGCAGCGTTGGCCGCCTCGCATCCAGCGTGGCCCGCTCCAATGACAATGACGTCGAATTTAAATTCTGCGTTCATTCAGTTATTTTTCTTTCAACCCGCAAAAATACGAAAAATACGCGATTATGTGAAAGTCAGAGCATTATTAGTCAGAGCCCCGCCATACTCTTATCCTCTCTTTGAAGGTAAGTGATGGCGGGGCTCGTAAGGAGGTTGCACGAATGTTTTATCTTATGAGAATCTTCTGATTTTGCTTCAAATAAAGTCCTGGAGTTTGAGGCTGGTTGATGCGAAGACCTTGCAACGTGTACCAACTATTATCTGCTGTCGAGGTCGATAGAGAGGCGATGCCAGAAGTAGGCGATAGAAATGTTTTCAGTGCAGAAAGAGCTGAAGTGGCTCGCCCCGTACGATTGTCGAATAAGGGAGCATTGTACCAAGAGTCTGTCACACGGTGTGACGTCCAATCCAATCCGTTTTCGTTGGCTTCTGGGAACCACCAATATAGTCCGTTTACGTTTTGATGTTTATGAAGAGTCGTGATTAGATCCTTCGTGAAGCGTTCTTGTCCCGCATCAGAGTAGGGATAAGTGCTTGTCAAATCGTAGGTTGTCCCACCTACGGGCCAAGCATAGGGATAGCCCGTTTCGACAATCATGATTTTCTTATCGCCAAACTTGTTTTCAAGTGCCGTCAGAGCCTTATCTAACGAAGAGAGAGTACCATGATAAGCAGGATAATAGCTCAATCCGATAATATCATAATCGACTCCCGCTTCGGCCATTTTCTGATAGAAGTTTTCTTGCACATTGGGTTGCAACGTCCGTTCTGTATGGAGGATTATCTTTGCTTGCGGGCAAATTTCTCGGCAAGCCTGCCCCGCGCGTTTTAGCAAAGTGGTGAAGCGTGCCCAATTTGCTGTGTTGCCGATGTAGCACCTGTGGTCTTGTGAGCCTTCTTTCCCCCAGAGCATACCATAGCTAATTTCATTGCCCGTTTGGATGAAATCAGGTGTCGCACCAATCTCTACGAGTTCTTTAAGTACGTCTGCGGTGTATTTGTAGATTTCCGTGTAGAGTTCTCCATCGTTCAACTGTTCCCAGTTTTTTGGCGTCCATTGTTTGGCAGGATCAGCCCAAGAGTCGGAGTAGTGGAAGTCAAGTATCAGTGACATTCCCGCGGTTTTGATGCGTTTAGCGAGCTTTTTGACAAACTCCATGTTTTGACAAACCCCCTGTCCCTTATCTGTTGCCGAGGCATTTTCTGGATTAACAAAGAGGCGCACACGCATAGAGTTGAGTCCTTGTTGTTTGAAGAAAGCGACGACATCCGTCACAGGGCGGCCATCATGGTCGAAATATTTCGCCCCATTCTGCTCATATTTGGGCAGAAGCGAGATGTCGCCACCTACATATTCTTGGGCTGATAGGCTATTAGCGCAGAGAAATGCAGCTGCTAAAAACTTGAGAATTTTCATAAAAGCTTAATTTTTATTGACAGGCAAATGTAGTAAAAACTATACATGTCGGAAGAAAATCTCTAGATAGATTTGTTGTGCCACTTCTTCTCTCTTCTCGATTGTGATGTTTTGGACTATAAGCAGAGGGTTTGAATAGAGAGTTTCTTTCGTTTAAATGTTGGAGTATGTTTTACTTTTTTCAAGCTCTGTGTGTGAGAAATTGCGGGCTAAGATTATTGCTATTTTGTGCAAAAAGTGCCAAATGATGCTTTTCTATAGGGTGTGCTTCGCTACAATAAGGGCGTCAGCTGACACAATAAAGAAGCCAGCTGACAGAATAAGGATGTCAGCTGGCGCAATAAGGAAAACGACGAGTTTGAGAGGTGTATGTAAGGCTGTTTTTGTTCTAAGAACTTATGCCTTGCGTGGAAAATATTTAGAATTTGAGTTCGCCCTCGTAGGAGATAGACTGACGATTGACCGGCAGTACATAGAGATCGAAGCGACCATTGTCGAAGATGTTGAGTGTGTATTTGAAGAAATCTTCTGCAGTACGCACTGAAATGTAGATGGTGGTGCAATTTTTCTTCTTCCGAACTTGCTGAAAACTTTCCATTTTCTGTTCGAAATCCAACGCGTTACCCATATTGTAGGACGAATGATAGACAGCTCCGAAATAAGGAAGATAGCTGCGCAACGTATCGCCTTTAACTTCCAGAAAAAATTCTCCACCAACGTATTTGCTCGATGCGCTGACAGGGTACATATTATTGACGCTTAGTGTGAAATGCTTACTGTTGAGCGCATTCTGTAAAACCGTAGAAACTTGTTCCGCCTTTTCCGCACGTTTCTGTCCTGCAATATTCTGCGAAGCGGTACAAGCCGTAAAGAAAGCCGTCAGCATAAACAGTATGAACATCGGGCTTATTATGTTATTTTTCTTTCCCAGCATAATTGAAAGTTTTAGTGTGGATATGCGAATATAAAAAAACTCTTTGGTAGTGACCAAAGAGTAAGCTGTTTTTACGGATAATTTCTGTTTGTTTAGTTTTCTTACGAATCTGTCTAAGTGATTTATTATCAGTTTGATATGTTCTGTTTGTAATAGTTGTATGAGGGTTTATTTTAGCAATCGATACATACCACCTGGAAGCACTTTGATGATGCCGCGCAGCTCCATAGATAGGAGCAGTGTGTTGACTTTATTGAAAGGGAGAGCCGTTGCTGTGACAAGGTTGGAAATCGTGTGAGGACGCCCATCTGCAAGACTTTTGCAGATACATTCTTCTTCAGGCGAAAGCTCGGGGAAAAGTTCGCGCTGAATAGGTTGCAGCGTTTCCTGTTGCGTCCACTGCAGTGCCAGCGTGATATCCTCGGCCGATGTGACCAGTTGTGCCGTTTGTTGTGCGATGATACGGTTGCAACCCTCGGAATAAGGGTCGCCAATGCGACCAGGATAAGCAAAGACATCGCGATTGTAGTTCTGCGCCAGATGCGCCGTGATGAGTGCGCCGCCTTTTGCCGCACTTTCTACAACGATCGTGGCATCCGCGATGCCTGCTACAATGCGATTGCGACGCACAAAGTTGCCCTTGTCTGGCTTCGTGTTGGAAGGATATTCTGTGAGCAGTCCGCCCGCTTCCAACATACGTATAGCCGTGTCGCGATGGGAGGCAGGGTAGATGCGGTCTAAGCCGTGCGCCAAGACACCTATTGTGGGTAGATTATACTCTAAGGCGTTGCGATGAGCGTGGATGTCAACGCCATAAGCAAGGCCGCTGACGATGAGCGTGTCGGGCAAAAGGTGCGCCAGGTCTTGCAAAAGGTGGCGGCAGAGGTCTTTACCGTATTCCGTGATATGGCGCGTCCCCACAACGGATAAGATGTGCGGCGCATTGAGTTGTGCCGTTCCGCGATAGAAAAGGAGAAGCGGAGCATCAGCACAATTGCGCAAACGTTCAGGATAGTCTGCATCATCAAAGCCTAGGATGCGTATGGACTTACTTTGGCAGTATTCCGCCTGCTGTTCCGCCCATTTGAAAGCTTCGGGCGCGTTTTTTAGCGCAGCTTGGAGTTTTTCTGGAGCATCTTTGCCGCTTTCGAAAACAGCCTGCGCAGAACCAAATTTTTGATAAGCCTCCAGCGCTTGCGCTTGGCTACAGCCACGCAAGCGAGAGAGAGCGAGAAGGAAATGTTGTTCGTTCATAGAGGTCAGAAAAGGAAAACCGTGTTTTGGAGTAGTGGCGTGGAGTTAAGGAACGAGCTGTTGGAGTTCCTCACAGTCGCCCAGACGGCCGTTTACTATAGCAACCACCGTGGTTTGGGCTTTCAAGCACAATTGGCGGTCGGGGAGGCGCAACAGTTGCTGTTCGAAAACGTATTTGATGCCTTCTTTGCGAACAGAAAGCTGAGAGAGAAATTCATCGCCTGGTCGGAGTGGCGTCTTGAATTGCATTTCTAAACGAGCTACCACGGTGTCGATTCCGCGGCGATGCAACTCGTCGAAAGCAAGTCCACGCGACCGAATGAATTCATTACGCGTGTGTTCTGTGTAGTGCTGATAGTTGGCGTTATTAACGATTCCTTGAATGTCGCATTCATAATCGCGCACTTTTATTTTAAGTTCAAAGATAGGGGTCATAATGATAGAATGTTTTATGGAGTTTTGCGTAAATATTCTGTGCCGAAGCGACAGCGGATGCATTCGCGCTTTTCGCAGTATTCCCGCTTCAGCTGGATGAGTGCTTGGGAGTCGGCCGCATTGCGTACAGGAAGTCCTGCTGCAGTCCAAGAGCGTGTGATGAAATTGTGCTCTGCCCGCGTCTCTTCTAAGAGGTTGAAAGCGCGTTCACAAAGGCTTTCATCGAGACGTTCCTTTCCGTAGGTAAATAGCAATGGAGCAACGGTGTTGATGATAATCAAATCGAGACTGGCATTTTGCAGCTGCTTCGAGTTCTCAACGGAATCGGTGCCGAAGGTATAGTGACGCCGCCAATAGTCCGTTGCTTCAGCGCGCAACAGGGAGCGAAGGCTGTTCAGATTACGTGTTTCAAGGATTCGAGAGAAGTTGACGCCTTGCCGGAAGTAGAGATCTACAAGTTGCGACAAGCGAACGTGGGAGAAGTTTTGCGGACGGAGTCGGAGAAACTTCCAATGGTGGAAATCCATTGGCGTAAGCGAAAATTTGTGCTTTAGAAAGGCGTATTCCTTTTGCAGACGGCAAAAATAATCATCCCGACGCTCTTGCGCCACTGCTGCATCGTCCAGCAAACCTGCTTGTCCGAAAAAGAAAGCCTCCACCTGGAACGCATTATCACGGTGTTTCCCAACCGCACTTGGCTCAATGAGAAACGCCCATTCTTCGAAAGCTTCAGAATTAACCGAAAAACCAAAATTGCGAGCTAAGGCAATGAAGAACGTACGCTCCCAATCGTTGCGCGTGCGTTGTAGATAGCCGCGCAGACGGTTCGTTTTATCCTCCAAGCGCTCAGCCGTCAGAGCGGCCAACCATGCGTGTTTCTTGATGTCGGGGAGGTGGGGGATGATGCGATAGCAGGGAGGAAAAGTGTCTTCGTGGAGCAGTTCTTCATAGTTGCGGAGAATCTCGGGCGGAACCGTAAGTATGAGTTGGGGCAAGGATTTGCCATCGAGCGTAAGTGCCTGCTCATCGGCAACGGAAACCACATGGAGCACTACGTTGTTGTATGCAGCGTCCTGCTGGTGCTGATGTCGAAACCAATCCGAAGCACGTTCGTGAATTTCAACATTTCCCACCCACAATTGCCCGCCTATTTTCACTTTTGCGTTAAAGAAGTCGGGGCCAGCATTGAAGTTGTGTAGACCGGGATCTATGATGTCAATTTCGGCGCCGTCTTCCGTGTGCAACGTTCCGAGAGGGTAGATTCGGTGTTGCCAAACGTAATGGAGCAATTTTTCCATATTTGTGTCCATACTGGTTTAAACGAACAAAGGTAAGGACTTTTCTCGGAACGTGCAAGTATGCTTACTTTCGCCTTTTTCTGCTCACGAGGTAAGGTTTTCTCCCTGCAGGTGAGAAAAAGATTAGAAATGTCAAGAAATCAAGACAAAAGAGAAAAAGGATATAATACTTCCATCTATAATTTATTTTGTACTTCCTTATTATAGGTGTACCTTTGCCACGATTACAAAAAACATTGATTTGAAGACATTTGAAGAACTCGGCGTTTCGGAGGCTATCCGTCGCGCTGTGGAAGAACTGGGATACGAACAACCTATGCCCGTTCAAGAAGAAGTGATTCCCTATCTTTTAGGCGAGAACAACGACGTGATTGCACTTGCTCAAACGGGAACGGGTAAGACGGCTGCCTATGGGCTGCCCATTTTGCAAAAGGTGAATCCCAGTAGCCGATCTACGCAGGCAATAGTGCTAAGCCCCACGCGTGAGCTCTGCCTGCAGATTGCAGACGATTTGAAAGACTATTCCCGCTATATCGACGGTCTCTATGTGCAGGCTGTTTATGGCGGTGCCAGTATCGACAGTCAGATACGTGCACTGAAAAAAGGAGTGCAGGTTATTGTGGCTACACCTGGTCGCTTGATCGATTTGATGAACCGTGGTGTAGCTCGTTTGGACGAAGTACAGAACGTAGTGCTTGATGAAGCCGATGAAATGCTCAATATGGGCTTCTCGGAAAGTATTGATGCTATCCTTGCGGGAGTGCCCGAGGAGCGAAACACATTGTTGTTCTCGGCCACAATGAGCAAAGAGGTGGAAAATATTGCAAAGAACTATCTCCACAACCATAAAGAAATTGTTGTCGGTTCCCGTAATGAGGGGGCAGAAAAGGTCAATCATATCTACTACATGGTGCAGGCGCGCGATAAATATGCGGCACTGAAGCGTGTGGTGGACTATTATCCGCGTATCTATGCCATAGTGTTCTGTCGGACGCGTATGGAGACGCAGGAGGTGGCCGATAACTTGATTCGCGACGGCTATAATGCCGAGGCGCTCCACGGCGACTTGAGCCAGGCGCAGCGCGACCTGACGATGCAGAAGTTCCGCCAACACACCATTCAGCTGCTTGTGGCAACCGATGTGGCTGCTCGCGGTTTGGACGTGGACGATCTGACGCACGTTATCAACTACGGATTGCCCGACGACATTGAGAGCTACACTCACCGCAGCGGTCGAACAGGGCGTGCAGGTAAGAGAGGTACGAGTATCTGTATCATTCACCAGCGCGAGAAAGGGAAGGTGCGCGCCATAGAGCGTATTCTGGGCAAAGAGTTCGAGGTTGGCGTTCTGCCAGAGCCCAAGGAAATTTGTACCAAACAGCTCTATCACGTCATCGACCGCTTGGAACATCAGGAGGTCGACGAAAACGAAATTGCACCCTTCATGCCCGAAGTGCTTCGCAAGCTCGATTGGCTCACAAAGGAAGACCTCGTGAAGCGCGTTGTTGCAGACGCTTTCGGACAGTTCCTAAAATATTACGCCAACGCACCAGAAATCCTACAGCCGAAAGATCGTGGTGGTAAGCACGATGAAGGCGGCGGTTTCTCACGTCGTGGACGTCGTGAGGACGGACCACGCCGCGCCGAAGAAGGTTATACTCGGTTGTTCATCAATTTAGGGAAGCGCGATAATTTCTACGCTCGGGAAATCATCAACCTTATCAATCGCCATGTGAAAGGCAATGTGGAAATTGGGCGTATTGATTTGACGCAGAATTGTTCTTTCTTCGAGGTTCCCGAAGGCGATGCCGAAATCATTCTCAAGAAGATGCGCCGCGCCAAGGTAGGCGATCGCCCTGTTGTAGTGGACAATGCCGATAGGGATGCTTCTGCCACAGAAGAGCGCAGAGGACGTAAGTCAGCGGGGAAAGGACGCAGCGAGCGCGGTGCTCGTGGCGAACGTTTCGATAAGCCGCGTAAACGTCGCTCGGAAGAAACTGCAGCGAAACGGCCGAAGAAGAAAAATAACAAAGAAGCCGACTGGCGGAAATTTTTTGAATAAACATAACAATACATGATAAGAAAACTCATTATGGGGCTGCTCTTGTTGCTCGCTATGCCAGCAGCAGCGCAGCATTTGCAAATGAAGATCGGGGGCGGTTTTGCTTCCCATCATGCTGATGCCAAACTTGTTGGTGCTTTCAAGGCAGGTTTGGGCTATGAGATTGAGCTTAGTCAGCACTTGACGGTGACGCCATGGCTCACAGCTTATGCTAAGGGCTGGAAGGACAAGGATCAAGTGGTGAAGTATTATGACGAGCACGGAAATCCTATTCTTAATGCCGATGGTACACAGCGTACCGGCATAAAGAGCCGCACAACATCAGCTAATTATTTGGAAGTGCCCGTCCTTTTCAACTACTATCTGCGCCTGGATGAGTCGCGCTACGTTGTTTTGAGTGCAGGACCTTATGCAGCTCTTGGTATCAACGGTCAGCAAAAGACGCGTGGAGATGCCGAACAAGAAGGTAGTCGCAAGGTCTTTTATAAGACTTCTACGTTCAAAGGAGCGGGCGTTCATCGCTTCGATGCAGGACTGACGGTAGGAGTAGGCTATCAATTTCCCACTCATATCACCGTGGGCGTGGAAACAGATTTCGGTCTCCTTTCCTTTGATAAATCGGGTGCGCGCAACGTTTCTGGGCTCATTACTTTAGGCTATCAGTTCTAAATACCCTGTTAGTGGTATTGCAGCCCTATAAGAACTGCCCTACCTTTGCACTCGGATTCAAGGTGGAAGTTTTCCCCAATGAGTTATAGTAAATTTAAATTGTTATGTTCCAAAAATAGCCAGCGCGAGTGAGCGTTGGCTTTTGGTTTTTTATGCGGGTGTGCTTTCTTGTGCGGATTGTCGCAATCAGCTCTCCTCTTTTCCCTGTCATCTTCTATTGTTTCATGGTAAGCAAAAGAGGGATGTTGCTCATTCGTAAAGCGTTGATATATATGGTAATAATGTGGGCCGTGTTTTTCCTTATTGCGTCAGCTGACACAATAAGGCTGTCAGTTCACACAATAAGGCTGTCAGCTGACACCCTTATTGTATTTTTGAACAGCTCCTAATAAGGCTGTTGGCTCCTTTGTTTTCGTGATTATAACAACGGTTGTGCAGCAAAAAGGGTGGGAGAGAGGCACGGATGCAATAAGCGGAAACCCTTGTAAAAACCGCAAGAATCATTAAAACATACTAAATGATTTGTCCAGTTCAGATAAAAGGCCTATTTTGCGAGCTGGAACAATAAATCCAATGTACATAATGAAAATCAGAAGTATTCTTTTCCCTGTTTTAGCAGGTGCACTTATGTTGAGCAGTTGTGCCAGCAAGAAAGAGTTTGAGGCATTGAAAGCTGAAAATGCAGAGCTCAAACTGCAAAACCAAGACGCTCGTATCAATTTGGCCGAGTGTAACGCGAATTCTAAGAATCTCCAAGATCGACTAGCGGAAGAGCAGCGACGCGTGGCTGATTTGCGCAAAGACTATCAGACGCTGCAAGGCTCGCTCGATAAGAGTTTGCAACAGAATAATCAAGGCAACATAAACATTTCGAAGTTGGTGGACGAAATCAACGCTTCCAATCGCTTCATCAAGCAACTCGTTGAGGCTAAAACGAAGAGCGATTCACTGAATATGGTGCTCACTAATAATCTGACACGTTCGCTCAATCGCGACGAACTTCAGGAAGTGGATGTTAAAGTTCTCAAGGGCGTTGTTTACATCTCTCTGGCCGACAATATGCTCTACAAGAGCGGCAGTTATGAAATCAACGACCGCGCCAGTGAGACGCTTTCCAAGATTGCAAAAATCATCAAGGACTATAAGGACTACGATGTGCTCGTGGAAGGTAACACTGACCCTGTGCCCATTTCTCGCACCAATATCCGCAACAACTGGGACCTCTCCTGCCTCCGCGCCTCCAGCGTTGTACAGGCACTCCAGAATCAGTATGGTGTGAATCCAGCCCGTCTGACAGCTGCTGGTCGTGGCGAGTATAACCCCATCACCGCAAACGATTCTGACTTAGGCAAGCAGCGCAACCGCCGCACACAGATTATTATTACGCCGAAGCTCGATCAGTTTATGGATCTTATCGATAAAGCTCCAAACACTAACGAGTAAGAGAAACCTCACATCGGGTCAGTCCAAACAGAATGGGCTGACCCGATTTTTTATTATGTCTTACTCTTGCCGAACTATACAAAAAGGGGAGTTTTACATAAAATAACAGTATTTATTTCTCCTTTTCTTGGTGGTGCGGAGAATAGGCGCTAACTTTGCAACGCAAAGTGGGAAAGATGTGGCATGAGCCTTTTGCGCTGCGCTATGTTCGCTCCACCGGTACCGAGGATAGATTTGGCTGCTTGCAACCTCGTAAAAAGAATGCTAAAATGACCGACGGTTAAGTCCACAATGGTAATACCGTCTTGATGGATAAAGCGCCGACGGAGGGCGCTTATTTTTTTGTTCCCTCCGTAAGCCATCGCTACAGATTTATTCATTCTTACATTTCAAAAAAACTATGTATTTATTCACTTCCGAATCGGTGTCTGAGGGACACCCCGACAAGGTGGCCGACCAAATTTCGGACGCCGTGCTTGACGAACTGCTCGCTTTCGATTCCAGTTCTAAAGTAGCTTGCGAAACAATGGTGACGACCGGACAAGTAGTCGTTGCTGGGGAAGTAAAGTCAAACGCTTGGGCCGACTTGCAGACCGTAGCGCGCGACGCTATTGCCCATATTGGTTATACCAAAGCCGATTATAAATTCGACTCTGAAAGCTGTGGTATTTTCAGTGCCATTCACGAGCAGAGTGCCGACATCAATCGTGGCGTTGAGCGTGTTGATGCAGAAAATCAAGGTGCTGGCGACCAAGGTATGATGTTTGGTTATGCCAATAATGAGACCGACAGCTACATGCCGCTGCCTCTCTCCTTGGCTCACGACTTGATGATTACGCTCTCCCGTATCCGCCGCGAGGGGAAGGTGATGACCTATCTCCGCCCCGATGCAAAGAGCCAAGTAACGGTGAAATACGATGACAACGACCATGCCGTGGCTATCGATACCATTGTTATCTCCACGCAGCACGATGAGTTCATCTCCGCAGCCGAAGCTGGCAGTCAGGAGAAGGCCGATGAGCAGATGTTGGCAAGAATTCGTGAGGATGTTATCAATATCCTCATTCCGCGCACCATTGAAGAGCGTGTCAATACCCCAGAAATCAAAGCACTTTTCGAAAATAGCGACATCAAGTATCATGTAAACCCCACGGGCAAGTTTGTCATTGGTGGACCGAACGGTGATACAGGTCTGACAGGTCGTAAAATCATTGTCGATACTTATGGAGGTCGCGGCGCTCATGGTGGTGGTGCTTTCTCGGGCAAAGATCCCTCGAAGGTAGACCGTAGTGCTGCTTACGCCGCTCGTCATATTGCTAAGAATATGGTGGCAGCAGGTGTCGCCGATGAGATGCTCGTTCAGTTGAGCTATGCTATCGGTGTGGCAGAACCCATCAGTATCTATGTCAACACTTACGGCAAGAAGCACGTTGCTTTGAGCGATGGCGAGATAGCAGAAAAAATCAAACAGCTCTTCGATCTTCGTCCCTACGCCATTGAGCAACGTCTGAAATTGCGCAACCCCATCTATGTGGAAACAGCACGCTACGGCCACATGGGCCACAATCCGCGCATGAAGCACAAGGTGTTCCGCCTCGGCAATGAGGTGAAAGAAATGGATGTTGAGCTCTTCACTTGGGAAAAGCTCGACTATGTTGAGAAGATTAAGGAAGCTTTTGGGCTTTAATAGATAAAATTTAACGTGGCGGGGCTTGCTCCGCCACATTTCAAAGTGACCCATGAAGATAACAGTCTATGGTGCCTCCTCGGGGCAAGTGAAAGATATTTATGTTGAAACTGCTCGCCAGTTGGGCATGATAATGGCTCAGCGCGGTCATGCGCTGGTCAATGGTGCTGGACGTATGGGGCTGATGGCGGCATCTGCCGAAGCCTGCATGGAAGCTGGCGGTCAAGCCATCGGAGTTATTCCGCAATTCATGATAGAGCAGGGTTGGCAACACAAGGGGATGTCACAACTCATCGTGACGCGCGATATGCACGAACGCAAAGAGCGAATGGCCGAATTGAGCGATGCTTGTGTGGCTTTGCCCGGCGGCGTTGGCACTTTGGAGGAATTGCTCGAAATCATCACATGGAAGCAACTCGGACTTTATCTCAAACCCATCGTTGTGCTCAATGTCGACGGCTGCTTCAGTCCGTTGCTCGAACAGTTGCAACTCGCTGTTGAAGAGCATTTCATGCGTCCTTTACACGCCCAACTCTGGCAAGTGGCAGAAACGGCGAAGGAAGCCGTACACCTCTGTGAGACAACACCCGAATGGGATAAAAACCTACAAAAATTTGCTGCACTCTAATGCAGAAGACAATCGCACTTTTTCAGTCGGACAGTACCCACGCCTATTCTTTTGATGCGGTAGCCTCCGAAGTCTCTTCTGGCGGACACAGTTCGCACCAGCTGGGGAATCGTAAACATACGTGGGAAAAAATGGCCCCTCTTGAGGCAGATTCCGATGCTGTTTACACGGAAGAGCAACTCACTGCTGCTCCAACGCGTGTGAGCACGGTAGAGCAGACGGATTTTTTCTCACCAAAAGGGAAAATCCACGACTTCACGTTTTATAAGCCACTGTGGGAGAATGCTTTTGTCGACTCGCTACAGCAAAAAATAGAGGTAGTGCCTTTTCGTCCACAAGGCGTTGCGGGAGATCCCGTGCCTTATCGTTTCCGCTCTGACGATTTTGTGACAACCGCGCTCATGCTTTCTTTCTTTCTGATGATTTATGTCATCTCGCGCAGTCGTCACTACCTCAAAAACCATATCAAAAACTTCTTCTCGCCCCACGAGTATAACGATATTTTCGCTCCACGTACGCAGAATGAGTTGCGCGGGCAGCTCTATCTCATCTTCCAGCTGTGTTTTACGTTGGGTGTGCTCACCTTCGATTATATACAATCATTCAAACCGGAAATCTTCAATTCTGTATCGCCCTATAAGATTCTCCTGGTCTCCTCCAGTATCTTCGGCGGCTTTTATTTCTTGAAGATTGCACTCTACTACTTTGTCAACAATGTCTTTTTCGACCGCAAAGTGATTTCCCAATGGAACGACTCCTATCTCTTGTCGCTCTTCTCCATGGGGGTGCTTCTCTTCCCCGTAGCCCTCTTGGTTGTATATTTTGACATCGACTTCCAAACCATGTTGGTACTCTTCTTTAGCGTGTATGCCCTCCTCAAGCTGTTGCTCTTTTATAAGTGCTTTCATATCTTTTCGGAGTATAAATTACACTTTTTGCATATAATTTTGTACCTTTGCACGCTAGAATTGTTCCCTCCGCTTATTTTGTGGAGAACTTTGAACTATGTGTTGAATGCGTTAGTCTCTATTGATTAAGAAAGCAATCCGGACAAATGATAAAGAAAATTCTTATTTCGCAGCCAAAACCGGCCTCTGATAAGTCTCCGTATTTTGATCTTGCGAAAACCTATGGGGTGGAATTTGTCTTCCATCCTTTTATTCGAGTAGAAAGTGTGTCGACGAAGGAATTTCGTGCACAAAAAGTGCAAATCCTTGACCACACGGCTATTGTCTTCAATTCTCGACACGCCATCGACCATTTCTTTAATCTCTGTAACGAACTGCGCGTTGCTATTCCCGACGACATGAAGTATTTCGGGCTTTCAGAGAAAATTATGCTTTACATACAGAAGTATGTGCAGTACCGTAAGCGTAAGATTTTCTTCGGAGCAACGGGTAAGTGGGAGGACCTAGTTCAGATTATGGCAAAACACAAGACTGAGAAGTACCTCTTGCCGCAGAGCGATGTGGCTGGTGATGAAGTCTCTGCCATGCTCGAAGCTAAGAAACTTCAACACACGGAGTGCACGATGTACCGCACTGTTCCCAATGATATGCCGCAAACGCTGGAAGGTTATGATATGGTCATTCCTTTCACGCCGAGTGGTGCTATTGCCATTGCCGATGCCTATCCCTCTTTGAAGGACGGCAAGGTGCTGGTGGGTTGTTTCGGAAAGAACACGGCCCAAACGCTCAAAGACGCTGGTATTCCTGTTGCTATGGAAGCTCCTTCTATTCAAGCCCCTTCTATGACGGGAACGCTTGAGCTCTTCCTCAAGGAAACAAATCAGTAAAGATATTAAACGCCCGTTTTCAGCGGGGAACTCAGTATGGAGAAGCCTTTCGGATTTCCGAAAATAGAACATCTTTGTTTGCGGACGGATGTGGAAGCACTCTTTACCTCAGGCAGCAGAGCTTCCAGTGTCTATCCCCTGCGCGCTGTCTATCGCCTTGTGGATCACGACGGAAAGGGGCCGAAGGTGAAGGTGTTGCTGAGTGTTTCTAAGCGTTGCTTCAAACACGCTGTTGACCGCAACCGCGCGAAGCGGCAATTGCGTGAGGCTTACCGCCACCACAAAGACATCCTGCGCGAAGCTCTTCCGGAGAACGCAGCTCTCCACATAGGCTTTCTCTGGTTGAGCAATAAGCCAGTGAAGTCGGCCGTGGTAGAAGAGCGCCTTGTCAAGCTGATGCAAGGTGTCGGCGATAAGTTGCTAAAAGAACAAGAAAAGAATAACAATGAGTAATTACTACTCCTCTGCTCCTTTCTGAGGTGTACGGAGATGTAATTACTCATTGTTCGTTTATAAAATCCTCACAGAATGCTCCGTCAATTTCTCATCCGTTTGCTGATAGCTCCCATCCATTTTTATCAGCGTTTCATCTCTCCCCTGACGCCGCCCTCTTGTCGGTTCACCCCGACTTGCTCGCAATATGCCGTTGAGGCCATTCGGAAGCATGGTCCTATCAAAGGCCTCTTACTCGCCATTTGGCGCATCCTCCGCTGCAACCCTTGGGGCGGTAGCGGCTATGACCCAGTACCATAACCTTTTTCAATGTGCTAATGTGCTAATGTGCTAATGTGCTAATGTGCTAATGTGCGGCTTTCGCCGCTTCGTCTGTCATGTTTTACATTCCCCACATTAGCACATTCAAAAAACTCAGTATTCTCTGCATTAGCACATTAGCACATTCCCCACATTAGCACATTAAAACATGGATTTCCACACCCACAATCAGCAAGCAGCACCAGGAACGGCTATCGTCAATCTGTCGCTCGACATTGTGCAGCAGCCAGAAACGTTTCGGCCCGTGGCAGGTGGGCTCTATTCTGCTGGCATTCATCCTTGGTGGACAGAGGAGGACGATGTTGAGGCTCTGTTTGTGGGGCTGACGCAGCTTTTAGAGCATCCGCAGGTCGTGGCGCTGGGAGAGTGCGGACTCGACCGCTTGCGCGGAGGAAGTATGGAGTTGCAAGAAGCGGTTTTCTGTCGGCAAATTTCTCTTTCCGAAACTTTGCAGAAGCCTCTCATCATTCATTGTGTTCGTGCCTTTGATATTCTCTTGCAACTCAAGAAAAAGCTCCGCCCTACGCAGCAATGGACGATTCATGGTTTCCGTGGTCGTCCTGCCTTGGCTCAGCAGTTGCTCGATGCGGGCTTCGATTTGAGTTTCGGAAAACAGCGCAATGAGGAATCCTTCGCCCTTACACCTCCCACGCGCCGCCATGAAGAAACCGACGATGATTGGTTGTAGTTCTCTGATATAGTACAACATATCCTCTTATACACGGTTCATCCCCGAATTGTACAGGTTTTTATGAGTAAAGAAAAGTACCTGTACAATTCGGAGATGAACCAAAAACTTAGAAAAAGTTAGGTCATTTAAATCTTTTTTTTACTTTTGCCACACAGACATAGCAAATGTCCTCAGAGAAGGAAGAACATCTGCTGGGAGGTTTTGGTGGAATCGTACCCGCCACATCTCTGCCTGCTTCCAATTCAGCGTGTCGAAATGTTCCTTGTGCAAATGTAGGTTGTCAAGATGCAAGCTGCGCAAATGGTGATTGTAGCAATCAGCAATGCTCAAATTCAGGTTGTATTAGCGTTGATATTACAACTGCTGTGCCAACAACCACGCCCCATATACCAGGAGTACACCTCTGTGGACTCTTGTAGTCTTCTTTCGGTATAAACTTATAGAAACACTTACCCTTTAGCATTATACCAACTTTTTCATAATATTGATATGCAGTATTTTCTCCTTTTTCTTGGATTACTCTTCTCTTTGCCAGCTTTTTCGCAAAAGGACTCCATTATGGTGTATGGCAATATTGCGGACGCTTTCACTGGTGCAATTATTGAAGATGGAACTATTGATGTATTGTCTCCCGATTCGACGGTGCTCTTTTCAGGAGAATGGACGTACAATATCGATGACGATGTGCGGACAGCTTCGCTCTATTATTGTAAGGTTCCCGAAGAAGGCAACTATATCATTAGGCTTCAGCACCCCAATTATTTCCCACTCTACTTGCCCATTACCGTAAAGTTGAGCGCGCGCAATAGTGGTTTCGTAATCATTCCTCAAAAGGCTTTGATGCGCAAATGTCCCAAGGAGCAAAAGCTGGGAGAGGCCGTGGTGAGGGCTACGAAGATAAAAATGGTAATGAAAGGCGACACCCTCGTTTACAACGCCGACGCCTTCCAACTTTCGCAAGGATCGATGCTCGATGCGCTGATTGAGCAACTGCCGGGGGCGCAACTCAATGAGAGCGGCGTGATCACGGTGAACGGCAAGCGGGTGAGCAGTCTGCTGGTCAATGGTAGGGACTTCTTCCGCGGCGACCCTAAAATTGCGTTAGAAAACCTTCCTGCCTACATGGTCAACAAAGTCAAGGTCTACGAGCAACAAAGCGACTTTGAGGAGATGACGGGTCTGAAGGAAATGGAGCGGCCGCTGGTGATGGACGTCAATCTCAAGCGGCAATATTCCATCGGCTGGATTGCCAATGCGGAGGCTGCACGAGGCACGAAAGCCAAGTACTTGATGCGACTGTTTGCACTGCGGTTTTCAGACTTGTCACGCTTAGCGATTTTCGGCAGTATCAACAATACCAACGACACACGGCGCCCGGGAGCAAAGGGCGAGTGGTCGCCGTCCTATCTGCCGCAGGGCTTGCAAACGAGCAAAACGGCCGGAGCGGAATACAGTTACGAAAATCGCCACAAGACGTTTGAATGGACGAGCAATGTGGACGTGACACACACCAACAACTACACGCTCACCACCTACAACCATGAGAGTTTTCTGCCCACTCAGCGCTCCTTCTCGCTCAGTCGTTCGGAAGCGAACAACCACACGACGTGGTTCAACACGAGTCATCGATTTTCTCTGAAAAAAGCGGTGCGACAATCAGGGCAAATCAGTTTCAACTACGACAAAAACACCAACGACGCCACGCAACGTGCCGGCGAGGTGGGCGCTAATCCGTTTGAGCTGGTGCCCAATGGAGAGGTGCTCGATGAGCTGTTTCGCCCAGGCAGCACGCGCCTGCAGCAGTTGGCACGCAACCGTCGCTATTCGCTGATGCGCGGCAATGGCGAGAATTGGCGCTTGAGTGCACCCTATCAATTACGTTGGAGTCCTTTTCAGCAGTCAGGGGTGAACGACTTCTTCTCTTTTGATTTCTCAGGAGTTTACGACCGACATCGCGCTCAGACTTTCGACCACTATCGTTTGGAATATCTCGGTGTGGGAAGTGGAACAAACGACTTCCGCAACCGCTATCGCAGTGCTCCCTCCCATCATTACAGCTTCAATACGGAGGCATCTTATTTCATGTCCATTGGCGCGTTTTGGCCGACCTTGAGCTACAAATATTCGCAAGACTATCGTGATGCCAACACCAACTTCTACCGTCTCGACCGGCTTGCGGGATGGGGCGCCAACACCGACTTTGTGCCGGGCATGCTCCCCTCGGCAACGGCCGACATGATGCAGGCACTCGACGCGCCCAATAGCGGACACTCGCGCTTGTGGCAGCGTCGGCATCAGGTGAGCCTGCGCTTGGAATATCGCACGAAGCATCAAAACCGCACTACAATAGCCTTCCAACTTCCGTTGCGTTGGGAACTGGAGCATTTGTTGTTCGACAAAGTCGGGCAGCACTTCGACCGAAATCGAACGCAGGCGTTGTTTTCTCCGCAGGTCTATCTTCACCAACAGTTTCAGAAAGGAGAGACCAGCTATGTGTTCATCCTCAACTACTCGCTGTCACGCACAATGCCCGACTTTATCTATGCCCTCGAATTGGAGGACAGTTCCAATCCGCTCTACATCCAAAGAGGAAATGCCCACTTGGTGCCAAGCACCACGCAAAACATCTCGTTCACAATGAACACATTTAAGAAGAGAAGGAAACTCTACGACTTGAATCTATCCTACCAACGTACTTCCAACGCGGTGGCCACAGAACGCACCTACAATCCTACCACAGGAGGATATGTGACGCACCCGGTCAATGTGAACGGCAACTGGCGCACCGACGGCACTTTCAGCACCAATGGACAGTTTGGTGCGAACAAAGCTTTCGATTGGAGCAACCAGTCCTCTTTCTCTTACGACCACAATGTTGATATGGCCAACGTGGTCGGCAGCACCACACATGAGTTGAGCACCATCGGTAGTCTTTATCTCCGTGAACGACTTTCGGTCAACTATTCGCAACGCGATTGGCACTTGGGAGCAAAAGTGCAAGGCAGCTACAATCGCATGACCGGCCAACGCAGTGACTTCAAGGAGATCAGCGCGTGGGACTACAGTTACGGACTGACTGCACGCCTCCCATTGCCGGGTAAGGTGGGGCTGAGCACGGACTTCACCGTATTCAGCCGTCGAGGCTACACCGACACGCAGCTCAACACCAACCACTTCATTTGGAACCTTCGCCTCGAGCGCAGCATTCTGCACGGAAATCTGACCTTTGCTCTCGATGGTTTCGACCTGCTGCACGAACTTTCCAACGTGACACGCACAGTCAATGCACAAGGCCGCACCGAAACCTACCACAATGTCATTCCTTCCTACTTCATGTTGCACGCCATCTATAAGTTCAACCTGTCACCTAAAACACGATAAAATGAAGACCAGCAGATACAATCTCTACTTACAAGATTCAACAGGCATAGTTATATACAATGCTAAGTCTGATGAAATTGTTGCACTCACCCCTGGACTTGCAAACATTTTTGAAGAGAAAAAATGTGATTATAAAGAGTTGCAGACCTTGCACCCTGAATTATGTTCTTATCCACCTGAGTTCGGTCTAAGCAATTCTCCTTTCTCTTTCGATGATTTCTATTATTGCCGTTTTGAAGTTTACCAGACAGCAATAAAAAGTAATAAAAACATTTACCCCCTCACGAATCTTCTGCTGAGCCGTTCTGGATGACATGAAGATTCCTATGAGCAGGCAAGACCAAATTATCAAGAAGATTTTGAAAATCTATTTGCAATGGAGGATCGCTTCCGATGGCGTATTTTCCAACCGGTCCAGATACACCAGAAGACGGCGATACCTATTAAAAAGATGTAGAAGATGCTACCTGTGCCCAGAAAAGTATAGATACGTCCCGTGTGTATTTCTATGCAGACGTTGCGCAACGACATCGGTAGCGAGGCCATCCATTGAGGCATCGGAAAGGCGTTGGTACCTCGATGGTAGTCGATGACAATGTCTGCCGTGTCGAAGTCTGAACTATAGCCGGATGTGGCATGCGTTCCGATGGGCTTTCCTGTGATCTGTCGTGCGGGCAAACCTGTATAGTAGTCTGTCACTATGCGGTTTTGCCTGTCCCATTTGTACATGCCACTGAACGAACCGATAAGCCATCTGCCGCCCTTATCTTTCTCTTCTACGTTGACTCCCATGACGCTCACCGGCGGCTGAATGCTCATCGGCTTCGGCCGTGTATAGAGATTCTGTAGGGAATAGAAGCCTTCTGATGAGTAAAGCAACCAGTCGCCGACCGTAATATCGTAGCGGAGCGTGCGCAACTTGTCGTGCCATGGATTATTACTATCCATCGTTGTGAAGGGTAACGGAGGTATTTTGCCCGTGGCAATGGCTAATAGTGCAGGCGGTCGCAGCAACCAACCGGTTATACAGAGGAACAATGTCAGAACAATCGTCAGTCTGCCTGCTTGGTCGTGCCATGCGATGAAACGACGAATGAGGCGTCGTCCACGTCCGTTACCATTGTGGGGAACGAGCCAGTAGATGATGCCCGTGAGTGTGAGAAAGATAAGAATGAATGCGATAGCATCGACGACGAGGATGCCTATTGTGCCGAAGAGTTCGCCACTGTGCAGAAGCCAAATGGTACGAAATAGCGAAACCTTGCCGTCGTCGCCTTCTGCCTGCGGCAAAGTTAGTTTTTCAAAGTTCTTGTAAGGCGGTATAGAAAGATATACGTGCGACCGGCCTGTAATCACAAGGCTGTCGCCCAGTATGGCGATGTCGCTTAGTTTCTCCTCCTGATGGGGAAGTGCCACTTCGTACCAGCTGTTGCCGGCTTGCAGGCGATACAATCCATATTGTCCGAGTGCGAAGAGCATGCCCGAAGGCGCAACCGTCATTCCACGGATCTGGCGGAAATCTGCTCCATCGGGCAGCCCTTTATTGAAGTCTGTAAACGAAGAAGCCGCACTATCAGTCAACCATATTCCGCTGTTTCCATAAGCCAGCACGTGTCCCTGCCATCTTGTTGTGCCCCGCAGCAGCCCTCGGTTCCAGTGGTTATACTGATAATCTGAGGGCAGCACCGATCGACTGATGTTGATTTTCGCAAATAGGGAAGGATGGTTCAGCACCAGTCCCGACAGCGAAAACATGATGATGAAGAATCCCAGCACCAGTCCGAGCCACTTATGATGCTTATGCCAAACCGCTTTTTTCATTTTTTATTGAAGGAGAAGTGCGTATATCGGTCGCGGATAATTACTCTGTCTTTCTCACAGAGCCCTTTTTCCACAGGAAGATACCCAATATAACGAATGCCACCAGAATAGAAATCATCTGGAAAACATACTTATCGGGCTCCACCCAAAACTCGTGGAAGAAATTCATTCGGCCCAATATCTCCACCGGAGTCCAGAATATGATGACAGTGGCAATGGCCATACGGATGTTGGCTCCCCATGCCGCAATCTTCAGTTCGCGCTTAAACATGAATACCGCTCCTATGAAACAGCCCAGTCCTATAAGGAAAGTTGCGGGGTGATGGTCGCCAAGGAAGTTCTTATCATAGCAGAACATCAGCAGCAGATACATCGCCCACAGGATCATGTTGATTTCCATGAAGGTGACGATACTCGTATGGCGCGTCATGGGTTGTGTGACGATGACGCGCCGCTTGTCCTTAAAGCCTACTTTCTGTATCCACGTAATGAAGTCGCATCCGTTCTTCGTGCTGAATGTATACATGACCATTGTCATCATCCACATGCCGAACGATGCCGGCATAATAAGATATTCGGGCTTGGTCACGACTACGCCATGCTCTATTTCGGGCTGCACGCCGTAGCGACGGGCATAATAGAGGAAAAGAAATTCCACCCAGCCCGTCCAGAAGAGCAAGCCTCCGAATAGCCCCCACAGCGTCTGCCGCGTGTCGCCCTTGACGAATACGCCCGTTATAACCATGACCAATCCTGCCAGTCCCAGCATGAAACCGGCGACGTGCATCGCCCCTTCGCTCATGAATTTCTCCATGACAATCATCAGCGCATGCCCCAGCGGCATGGCAAACAACACAAAGAGGAAAGACACGATGGGCTTTCCCC
>ERZ773197.433-NODE-433-length-33294-cov-15.792954_pt1 | contig 33294 bp, 29 predicted proteins | sample MGYA00580999_ERZ773197 | MGnify/ENA primary metagenome ERZ773197 (study PRJEB29015, sample SAMEA2738166) | human oral metagenome | biome: human oral; feature: human-associated habitat; material: saliva | place: China | collected 2185 ...
TTTTGCGTTGTAAAAGTATGGGTTTTAGTATGCAAAAACCACACTTTTAGCTTGCAAAAACTACCTTTTTAAATATCGAAAGTATGTCTTTTGCATTTCAAAGTAAAAACCTTTGATAACAAAATAAAATATTTTAGAAACATAAACAAATGCTTTTCACACTACATAACAAAGCAAATATGCACAAAAAAAGGTACTCCGAACAAAGCAGAATACCTTCTAATAATATGGAAAAATCTTTAAAGTTCCAATTAACGACATATAAAGTTGAAATCGGAATCGAACTGTTTGGGGTGCCGCCCTATAAGAACGGTATTCAATAGACAGTTAGCAACAATCTCTTCTTTACTTAAATCAACCTTCGGATCTATACGTACATCTTTCCCTAACAATACCTCCCATGGTCCGTTAAAGTTACTATCATCGGCACCAAAGAACATTTCGTTCGAGTCAGGATCCTCCATTAACTGGTAATGAATGTACTTTTTCGATGGAACAGGAGTGATATTTAATAGCAATTCATAGGCATTCTGGAAAGCATTACGCTGATGGCGTGCCTTTGGAAACATTAATCCGATGTATGGAAATATCTCTTCGAACTCGTAAGCTTGGAAGTATTCTTTTAGTTTCATCGTACTATTGCCTATCCTAAACTTAGAACTTAGCCATTTTTATAGCTACAATTGCACATTCATCGCCCTTATTTCCAAGCTTTCCACCACTTCTATCCTTAGCTTGTTGTAGGTCGTTTGTTGTAAGTAGACCATACACTATAGGTATTTCTGCCGTAGCATTGAGGCGTGAAATGCCATAAGTTACTCCCTGGCAGATATAGTCGAAGTGTGGAGTTTCGCCTCTAATAACGCTCCCAAGTATGATAATAGCATCATAACCTCCGTTTAGCGTCATCTGGTGAGCACCATAAACCAATTCGAAACTACCTGGAACAGTCTTCACATGTATATTTTCAGGAATGGCACCATGCTTCTCCAGCGTTCTAACAGCACCATCAAGGAGTGCCCCAGTGATATCTGGATTCCATTCAGACACTATTATTCCGAAGCACATATTACTTGCATCGGGGACTGAAGCGAGGTTGTAGTCAGATAAATTGTGTAATGCTGTAGACATTTCTGAGTAGAAATTAGTTGCTTGCACGCTCAATGTACTTATCAATATCCTGATACATTGGAGACGTTACATACTTTGTTTTAATTTCTTGATATAGTTTTAGGGCATCGGCTTTCTTGCCTTCGCTTTCTAAAATGATACCTGCCTTTCTCAATGCCAATGGTGCTATGCTGATATTAACACCTTCAAAGCCTTTTGCATTTGCCATATCGGCAGCCTTTTTAAAGCTTTCTACTGCCTTATCGTTCTGGTTATTGTTGGCATAAATATCTCCAAGAGCCATCTGAGAGGCAGGACTAATAATCTGATCGTTAGATGTTGAGAACTTCTGAACGTACTCTAAGGCTTTCGCCCAATTGGGTTTTTCTTGGTGAGCATAGCATAATCCGACATAAAGATTAGCAAGATTGCCTGCATCGGTACTACTATAATCGCTTTGAACCTTCTGAAAAGCCTTGAGAGCTTGGTCGTATTGCTGTGCTTGGAAGAGCTTTTGAGCTTGTGCTAACTCGGTACTTGCATCTTCTTCCTGTGGTTCTACGATGAAAGTTCTATATAAGAAGAACCCAGCAACTACTACAAGGACTGCTACTATAGCAATGATTGCGGTTTTTCCGTGCCTCATAAAGAAGGCTTCCGACTTGTTGAGGGTGTCTTCGTATGTGCCCTCTGCTTTTTTGTTTACCATGTTTGTTTATATTATTTTATTATTTTCGCTTTGTCGTTGCAACACTATTGATTGCTAAAAGTTGATATAACGTGGCAAAATTACGTATTTTCTTGCACATATTGAAATATATTTCGTTTTTTTTTAAGGTTGATATTAAAAAGAGCGCCCTTCTATTTTAGGACGCCCTTTTATATTGTTTAATATGCAATATTCCTTATTTTACTGCTATTTTCTTTGTTATTATTCCGTTAGTTGTTGCTATTCGCACTACATAGATGCCATTTTGTATGGGCAAGTTAATGGTATTTGCAATGTTAGATGTGCCGAATAGCTTTCTGCCAGCTATGCTATAGACATCTATACGACATACTTTCTGTGTATTGTTAATGCAAATTGTGTTGCCGTTTATAGTGCAATCTAGTTCTGTTTCGTTGGTTTGAACATTTTTTACACCTGCTTTTGTATCTATATAAACGGTTTGTGTGTTGTTGCCAGCAAGGGGAACTTCTTGTCCATACGCCTTTCCTTTGGGGCGATATTCGGCATAAAGCAGATACGTACCGGGCTTTAATGCAGCATCGGGAGTTAGTGCGAAGGTGTATTCTGCGCTTTTTCCTTCGTCTAAACTTATTGTTTTCATAAACGCTAACATACCTCCTGTGCGAGTAAGAGGGCGCAAACGTACATAAAGAGGTACTCCCTTCACTGTTTTTCGTGCTGTTATTTTAATCTTAAAGTTGTCTGTTCGCTTTCCATTTTCTAAGTCTGTGGTTGGAATTGTGAACTCTGTGCATGCTATTTCTATGGCTTCGTTGTCGAGAACCTCTAGTGTATATTCTTTCTTTTTACCTCCCATAGGTGTTTCTACACCGTTTACCACATAGTAAGGGACTAGCAAATACTTTCCTGGAGCTAAGTCTAAACGAGACGAATATACCCCTTTTGCCAATTCCATCTTCTTATAATTAGCTTCTTTAGTCTGCACAATATCGTACATTTTACTATGGTCGGCAACGTCTATTGCCTTCATTAGCAATGCCGAAGTGCCTGCTGCACCGTAGTTTTGTGCGTTTTGCAGAATGGCAATAATATCTCCTTGCTTTACAGCTGCATTATTTTCTTTATTGCTACTGCTTATCCATAGCATCTCACCGTCCTGATAAAACACCGGAGTTGTTACCTCTTCGCGTACCTCAAGTATATTTTCTTCGCTAAAACCAGGTACGAATGGGTAGTTCTCCCACATTGCAATTCGTTCTCTGTAGCGTTGTTTCTCTTCTTCGGTAGCATCGTCTTTAGGTTTAGAAACATTCACATTCTTTTCAAAAGCCGATACTTTGTATTTACCAGAAGGCATATCTTCTGGTAGTTCGCATAGCAATTGTATAGTTTTTTCGCTATTATCGTAAACCTGATGGAATGTTTTTTTGTCGTCCTCGTGCACGTAATAAACTTTCGAATCGTTGTTTACGTCTGTGAATTTGAGCCATATATGGTTTAGAATAAAGTCGTTGCTATTATTCTTTAGCACGAGTGTGAACTTACCAGAACCTTTTGCGTGCAATTCGTTTTCTGCCGTAATAGGTTTCACAAGTGTTACATTTGGCACAGGTTCGTTTTGTTTTACGCTTACAATAGTGTTGTTCTTCACTGTTGCTGCGGCATAATTTGGCAGGTTGTTAGGGCAAAGCACCAACTGCCAATCGTTACTATTGTCGGCTTTAACGGCAAATTGTATGCTGTAATCGCTACCATCTGGCACATTATTTTCTATGTTTTTATGTATCCAATTACTAATGTAGTAGCCTGTAGTATAGAGATTTCCGTCTAGCTTTACGGCATCAAACACTTTGTCGTCTTGCTTTAAAATGGCTTTTACTTCTTTATTTTTATCCAACAAAACAAGTGCAACTTTCCCTGTAAACTTATCGCAATCGTGGCTATCAATGCGTTGCATTCCAAGTATTTGCCCTTCTGCTTCAACCACAGATAGTCTGCTCGAGCCAAAAATAGCCCATTGTTTTTTGCCTGGATTGGCACTATCGAGAGGCTTTATACCCGTAATTATTTCTTGCTGAAGGTTATATCCGCCGCCATTAGCTCCAATTCCGAGTGCATAGGGTTCGAGAGCGTTCACTCTAAAGTATCCGTTACTCTTGCCATACCAGCCCCAATTAAAGTGGAAATAGTCTTCGCTGTCGTATCCATCGCACACAAAAGCGTGTCCGCCTTTACCATCTTCGTTCGAAGCTGAGTAGAAAACGGGACGTCCTGCATCTAGTTCTGTCTTTATCATAGCTATCCATTGCGGTGTAGAATAGTACTCGCGCTTTTTATAGGCTATACCTGTGTCGTATCCAAAGTGGTTTACCAGTGCGCCAGTAACGGCTTGCGAGTAGGCTCCAGCCTCTCCACTGGGCATAAAAGACATGTGTACGCTAAATGCTGCAAGGCTGCTTAGTGTGGCAACCATATTATTTTCGGTTTCATCGGCATTATCAATCTCTAACCGTTCGGGCATTTTTGTCCAATCGAAGGTGGCTGATGCAAAATCTACAATGTGTTTTTTACCAAGATTGTCGGTGTAAGTCATATTGCCAGTTCCCTGCATTGGCCATTTATAGTAGCGCATAATTTGTGCCATTGCGGTAGCTACACACCCCACATAATATCGTTCTTTTGGGTTGTTTTCGGTTGCTTTGCGTTCTGGCATCTTGTTAAAGAATGGTGCATCTTGCCCCCATTGAATGTTTTTTAGTAGTGGTTTCACCTTCACTTCGCCGTGTGGTGCCACTCGTTCGTCTTCTTTTACGAAGTCGGTAGAGCCTGTACGCTGTTGGTTTTCAATGGTACGTGCAAACATTTGCATCATAGTTACAACGTTATCGGGTGCTCCTTCCAAATCGAAGGTACCATTATCGCTATATCCTATGATGTTTCCGATGGCGTCATCGCCTGATACAATAACAAATCCGCCGTTGTTTTCTACATTATAAATATAGAAAGGTGCATACGAAGGTGTGGTGGGTGCACTGGGCAACAACCTTTTTGGCAGTGCCATTAGGGTTGTTTTAACATTCCGTTGAAGTTTTTTTGCAAAGAAGTTTTGTGCTATGCGTTGTGCCTCTGTCCGTGAAATTCGTTCGGCAAAGGCAGGTATTGCGAGTATCGCAAATAGCAGCAAAAGATTTAAACTACGTTTCATGCTTTTAAATTTAGTTGTAACTATTTGGTTTTATGATAACTATTGTGAATTGATAAGAGCTTTAAGTCTGTCTGTTTTGCCTTGTGTTTAGGTTTGTTTTAGCTCTTTTCTCGTTCGTTAAAACGTGCGTTCTCTCATTGTTTCAATGCCTAAGCACAGCTAACATTGTACGTTTTTTTGAACGAAAACAATTCTTTTAGCCAATGTAAGTCTTGTTTTTGCAGTGCTCAAACAAGCTTAATTGCAAAAAATTGCCTTATACAGGTTCTCAATCTGCGGTGCAAATATAACCCTTTATTCTTAAATAAGTATAACATAAGGTAAATAAAGCATTATTATAAGTGTTTTTTAACATTCCAATAAATTGAATATGAATATATAAAATTGTTTTCGTGCATATATGCAAATACACGTATCGTTGCGCTATAATATATCCTTTTGAAAGTCAAATAGTTACAAAGACATTTCAAAAAGTAGGTTTTTGGCGTGCAAAAAGGGGGTTTTTATAATGCAAAAAGGGGGGTTTTGCAAGGTAAAAACCTATCTTTTGTTTTTCGGTAGAGTATCTTTCACAATATATGCACCATAAATATGCAGAAATGTGCTATTGTTGTTGCTGAATAAATTGGGTACTATTGTCTACAAAATAAAATAAAAATGCGATGCATTCGTTCGGAATACATCGCACTACTATATATTGTTTCACCACTATTGAGGCTAAAACAATGAAATGAAAAAGAGTTGTTAATAAGCGTGATCGTCGTCCTCAATCTCCTGGCGGTCAATCTTTTTGCTATCAATACTGCGCCAAGCACAGAAGATATAACCCAAAACAAATGGTGCAATCAGGCTTGCATAGAACATTGCATTGAGGGTAAACTCGCTCGAACAACTGTTCTTAATAGTTAAAGAACTCTGCAACTCGGCAGTAGATGGGTAATATGCTGTGTTGTTATAGCCTGCTATAAGGAACAAAACTATTACAACTAACACCACGCCAATGCCTGTTGGCCAAATGCCTTTTATGTAGTTTTTTTGCAAAAGTGTGCGTACAATGCCAAAAAGCACCAACAACACGCCCACCAAAAGCACAAGAGCCAAGTACCACATATCTATAAGATTGTGCAAATACTTCATTTCTTCCATTACTATGGCACCTTCTGCGTTTACCGCATAGCCACTACCAAGAAGGGTTTTGCCCAAGAATGCAAGGAAAAACACAAGGAACAGTATGGTGTTTACAAGCAATTGCGGACGAATGCGTGCACGTATGGCATCGTCGGACACATTATTATTAATATAAAGAATGCCCAACACGCGTGCGAGAAACACAACGGCAATTCCAAAAACAACCACCCATGGGTTCAATAACACGTCTAATCCGCGTGAAGCATTAGCCCAATGAGAGATAACAGGCTGCATACTGTTTACTATATTAGCCTTCTCTACTATGAAATTAGACCCTGTAAAGAAGGTTGCAACGGCACCGCCAAGTAACAATGGTCCTACTATACCATTTATAATTAGGCACGTTTGGAAGGTTTTTACACCCAAAAGATTACCTGCTTTGTTCTGAAACTCGTAGCTAACAGCCTGAATTATGAACGAGAAAAGAATGATAATCCACACCCAATAAGCCGAACCGAAGCTGGTAGAATAGAACAATGGGAACGAAGCAAAGAAGGCTCCGCCAAACGTTACCAGGGTAGTGAAAGTAAATTCCCACTTACGTCCTGTAGAGTTTACCACCATACGGCGTTCTACATCAGTCTTTCCTAATTGAAAAATCATAGAGTTTGCTCCCTGCACAAACATCAAGAAGACAAGCAATGCCCCTAAGAGTGCAATTAGAAACCACCAATAATGTTGCAAAAAATCGTATGTCATAGCTGCGGTCCTTTCTTTATTTGTTTACACATAATACTTATTTCTACTAGAAGCATAGCCGTAAATAGGAATAAGAACAAGAAGAATGTAAGTGCAACACTCCCACTATTGAGGTCGCTAACAGCTGCCCATGTAGGCAACATATCCTGTATTGTCCAAGGCTGACGCCCAAATTCGGCTACCAACCACCCACATTCGCTAGCAATATATGCCAACGGAATAAGTGCAACGCCCACAATTTGCAATAGACGTGGACGGCTTATATCCTTTCTATAAAGCACAAACAAGATAATGGCAAACACCAAAATGAACAATGCTCCTAAGCCTACCATAAAGCGGAATGCCCAGAAATTGATACCAATAGGTGGCACAGTTTGGTCTGCATTCTTAATGTAGCCATAACCAAAGTACTTCATGTTCTCCTTCAAAGTCTTTATGTTGGCATCTGTTTTCTGTCCTCCACGATAGGCTTTAAGGGCTTCTATGGCTTGTTTTCCACGTATAATTTTCTCTTTAAGTGGTAGTTCTACCGTGCCATCGTCCTTTGTGTAACCATTAATAATGTTACGAATACCAGGCACATAACCGTTAAAATCGCGTGTAGCAAGGAACGAAAGCACCTTAGGAACAGCAATTTTCATTGGTGGTTCTGTCTCTTTTGTGTAGTCGGGCTGTGCAAATGGATTCACAAGAGCCACCCCCGTAAGAGCTTCTCCCCTGCCTCCTTCGTACAAAGCCTCCATTGCTGCAAGCTTCATAGGCTGATGTTGTGCCACAAGATAAGCCGATTCGTCGCCAGCAACGGCAGTAAGCAACGACGCACATAGTCCTACGACAGCGCCAACCTTTAGACTTTTGCGCGCAAAGTCTACATGTCGCTTCTTCAAAAGGTACCAACAACTAACGCCAACACAGAAAGCTGCACCCAAAACCCATGCAGATGTAACGGTATGGGTAAACTTATTCACAGCCATAGGGCTTAAAGCAACTTCCCAAAACGAGGTCATTTCGTTACGCATGGTGTCTGGATTGAATTCACAACCCACAGGATTCTGCATCCAAGCATTGGCTACAAGAATCCACCAAGCCGATATTGTGGCGCCAATACCCGTAAGCCAGGTAGACGCAAGATGGAATCCGGGCGACACTTTCTTCCACCCAAAGAACATAACAGCCACGAAAGTAGATTCCATAAAGAAGGCTAACATACCCTCAATAGCTAGCGGAGCACCGAAGATATCGCCTACAAACCAAGAGTAATTACTCCAATTGGTTCCGAATTCGAACTCCAATATAATGCCAGTAGCTACTCCCATAGCAAAATTAATACCGAAAAGACGTTGCCAAAACTGCGCCGTCTTTTTCCAAAACATCTCTCCCGTACGATAATAGTACGTTTCCATAATCCCCATAATGAGAGCAAGACCAAGTGTTAGCGGCACAAACAGCCAGTGATAGATGGCTGTTAGCGCAAACTGAGCACGCGACCAGTTCACAACATCGGGGTCGATGGTTAATAATAGATTTCCCATTTCTTAATAATATAACTGTTAGAATTTATTTATAGTTCCCTCGTTTATTCTCATTTCTACACATAACAGATGCTTAAACACACCATACAATTTACTATATACACCATAACCAATTCACATATTCTATAATAGTAGGCTTTAAAAAGTCTCTATCCATAACATTTAGTCGCGCTTTAACATTTCCTTTTCAACGAATTTTGCTTCATCACTACCCTTAGAATGCTCTTTTATAAAGTTCGGAAAAAAGAACAATTTTAGGACAAAAAACATAATAAAGAGCTTTATTAATATTACAAGCCATAGCGTTTTGCCAAGCGTCATACTACGAAATCCATCGTAGTATAAGTCAAAAACCCTATATATAAAGCCTCTTTTGCGCATTTAATGTAATTGTTTCGTAATGTGTACTATATACAATTGTATGGTGCAAAAGTAAGAAATAAAAATAAAACTTAGGCATTTTTTCTTTTATTTTACCCACTTTAACGAAAATAAAGAAATAATAAAGCTATTTATTTGGGGCGATATTACAAATAGTTTACCTTTGTATTAAGTTACAGAAGATAGTACTATCAAGTGCCAAGCAAGGTCTAATTTAGTACGAATTAAGTTTTTTGAACTACAAAATATAGGTTGCTTTAAGGTACAAAACCAACTGTACGAAATGCAAAAACCATACTTTGGGAATGCAAAAACCATACTTTGGGAATGCGAAAACCATACTTTGGGAATGCAAAAACCATACTTTTGGAATGCAAAAACCATACTTTTGGAACGCGAAAACCATACTTTTGGAATGCAAAAACCATACTTTGGGAACGCAAAAACCATACTTTGGGAATAAAAAAATGGCAGTATTAGATATAGAATAGAACTTTATGATAAAACGGACGTTGCTTTTCAGCATATTTTTAGGTGCTGTTAATTTTGTTTTTTCGCAAGAAATGGCTTCTATTATACAGGAAAAGCCACTGAGAAGGCTGGAAATACAGCCCTCAATTGCGCAAGAAACAATAGGCGAAAAACATAAAGTGCAAACTTCGATGGCACTAGAAAACACTGCTACAACGCAGGAAACAGCTGCCGATAAGATGGAAAACGGAACGGCAGAAAGCCAAGAAGTGATTGCAGAAAGACGCAATGTACTGTCGTTAAAGCGTTGTCGTGAATTGGCTTTGGCTAATAATAAACAGCTGGCAATATCTAAATTGACTGCTCAAATAGCCGAAGACACACACAAAGCAGCCAAAACTAAGTATCTACCACGTGTTACTGGTATGGCAGGATACGAGCATCTGTCGCGCGAAATATCGCTTCTGAACGATAAACAAAAGCAAACTCTCTCTTCATTAGGGTCTACAACAGTAGGTCAGGTAGGCAGTCAGATTGGTCAAACCATTGGTCAGCTGCAACAACAAGGCTTCATTTCGGCTCAAGCAGCCCAACGATTAGCCGATGTTTTAGGGGGTATTACAACGCCACTCTCCCAAGCTGGCAACAACATAGGTGAGACAATACGACGCGGATTGCGTACAAACACAAAGAATATGTATGCTGCTGGCATTATGGTTACACAGCCTATATATATGGGAGGAGGCATAAAAGCACTCAACGACATAGCTACCATTGGCGAAGAGTTTGCTCAAAACGATATAAAACTAAAGCAACAAACGGTTCTTTTCGCTGTCGATAACGCTTATTGGCTTATTGTTTCGCTCAAAAAAAAGTCGATATTGGCTATACAATACCGCAATCTAATAAGCAAGCTGCACGATAATGTAAATAAAATGTACGATGCCGGTGTTGCAACAAAGGCTGACGGACTGAAGGTTTCAGTAGCTGAAAACACCGCAAACCTTACCATTTCGGAAATAGAAAATGGTATTTCGTTAGCGAAAATGGCACTTTGTCAGCTTTGTGGACTACCTCTTGATGGCGATTTAATACTCGAAGACGAAGCAACAGACAATCTTTCAGGTTTTGTTCCTACACATTATAATAATGTAGATACTACTTTTAATGCTCGTCCAGAGGTACGAATACTACAAAATACAGTAGATATTACCAAACAAAACACCAAAATAATACAAGCACTTTATCGTCCACACCTAGCCTTAACAGCAGGTTATACCGTATCGAACCCCAATGCTTTCAACGGATTTGAGCAGAAATTCAAAGACATTTGGAGTGTTGGACTGGTGTTACACATACCCATTTGGAACTGGGGAGAAGGCAAATACAAGGTGAGAGCCGCTCGAACAGCTACCCAAATGGCACAAATGGAACTGAACGACGTACGAAACAAGATTAGATTAGAGGTAGAACAAACTCGTTTCCGCCTTAAAAACGCCAACAGTCGCCTGGCTACGGCTAACAAGAATATGGCTTCGGCAGAAGAAAACCTACGTGTTGCCAACCTCGGATTTAAGGAAGGAGTAATGACTGTTACCGATGTTATGCAAGCACAAACGGCATGGATGGCGGCAAAGACTGCCATTGTTGATGCCGAAATAGATGTTCGAACCGCACAAGTAGCACTTAAAAAGGCACTCGGAGAACTGTAGAAGCTTTAGCAAACAACCACTATTGTTACACAAGAAAGTGGATCTTCAAGCTGAAAAATATTATTTTAGAACTATAATAGAAACAAAACAAACATAACAAAGACATTCATTATGTCAGCAAAATCGCAACATAACAACATTCTTTTAGCCATTCTGGGTTTTGCCAGTGTAGTAATACTAGTGGCAGTAATAGGCTATTTCACCTTAGGAAAGGACGAAGAGATTATTCAAGGCGAGGTTGATGTCAGCGAATATCGTGTAGCTTGCAAACTACCAGGACGTATTACAGACATCAAAGTAAAGGAAGGCGACTACGTACACAAGGGACAAGTGCTCGCTGTACTAGCCATTCCTGAAATGAATGCACAGGAAAACGTAGCCAAAGCTGCTGCCGGTGCAACCGAAGCTCTAAGCGATTTGGTGGAAGAACCCAATAGACAAGAGCTGATTACAGCAACTTACAATGTTTATCAGCAGGCTATTACTGCCAACGAAATAGCAGGAAAGACCTACGGACGACTACTTCGACTTTTCAACGAGGGGGTTATTTCGGCTCAAAAACGCGACGAAGCTGAAGCAGCATATAAAACTACGCAGTCAGCAGTGAACGTTGCGCGTGCTCAATACGACCTTGCAAAGAGCGGAAAACGTAAGGAAACCAAACAAGCTGCCAAGAAACAGGCACAAGCAGCACGTTCTGCAGTAGACGTTGTTAGGGCTTTTTTAAAGGAAACAGTACAAAGAGCTACTGCCGATGGGGAGGTTTCTACTATCTATCCAAAGGTTGGCGAGTTGGTAGGACTAGGAAGTCCGATTATGAGTATTGCTATGACGAACGACGTTTGGGTTACCTTTAACATTCGCGAAGACCAGCTTAATGGTATGAAGGTGGGCACAAAGCTGAAAGGTTTCCTACCTGCATTCAACAAAAATATAGACTTACAGGTTACGTCTGTTAAGGATCAGGGCTCGTATGCTGTATGGAAAGCAACAAAAGCAAACGGACAATACGACCTTAAAACCTTTGAAGTAAAGGCAAAACCCATAACAAAAGTAGATGGAATGCGCCCTGGAATGTCGGTTATATTAAAGAAATAGCATCGTAATAAGATAGAAATTACATCTTAAAAATACAGAAGCTACTATACCAAAAGGTGGAAGTCTATATATAATAAGGTGGAAATAGTTTTCTAACAAAATAGATATAACTCTCCCACAAAATAGAAAAAGCAACCAAACCTACCTACATTGGTTTTGCATATAGCTTGCTTTTGATTTTAAGAAAGAGAGAAAAACAAAATAAAAAAACGGCTCAATCGTGTTCCGACGCATTATAAACATAGCGGCAAGAGAGGTAGATCAGCTTGTACATACGCCCATCTACCTGTTCTGTATGGTGATTTTTCCTATTATCATTCTTATTTTTTTCACATCGCTAATGAGTTCTGGGCAACCCGAAAAGATGCCTTGTGGTGTGGTAGACAACGACAATTCGGCTGTAACACGTACACTTATACACCGATTAGATGCCTTCCAAAACACAAAAGTAGTAGCCCATTACACAAACGTAAACGAGGCGCGGCATGCCATTCAGCAGGGAAAAATATACGCATATCTATATATCCCAGAAGGAACAACTGCAAAACTTGTTAGTGGAAGACAGCCTACAGTGTCGTTTTATTATAGCAACGTTACATTGGTAGCAGGGTCGTTGCTCTTCAAAGACCTTAAAACCATCACCACACTCGGCTCGGCTGCCATTGGTTCGGCTAAGCTTCAGATGTTAGGAAAGACCAATAGAGAAATAAAAACTACCCTTCAACCTATAGCACTCGACGTGCATACCATTGGAAATCCGTGGTTAAGCTACAACATTTACCTCTCTACCATTATGGTGCCAGGTGTGTTTATGCTATTCATGCTACTAATTACGGTCTACTCTATAGGCACTGAACTAAAGTTTGGACGGTCTAAAGAGTGGATGCAAATGGCAGGAAAGAACATTTTTATAGCACTTTCGGGCAAATTGTTACCACAGTTTCTTGTATTCTTCAGTATGTTTTTGGGCTACGAATGGTATGTTTATGGGCACTTAAACTTCCCCCACCCCGGTGGAATTTCCAAGATGTTGCTTATTGCTTTGCTCACCGTTACAGCGGCACAAGGGTTTGGTGTGTTCGTATTTGGACTAATGCCATCGCTACGTATGTCTATGAGCGTTTGCTCATTATGGGCTGTTGTGGGTTTCTCAGCGTGTGGAGCAACCTTCCCTTTGTTTGCTATGGATTCGCCAATTATAGCTTTAGCGCAGCTCATACCCCTCCGACACTATTATATGGTATACCAAATTGCCGTCTTCAATGGCTATCCTCTCATTAACGCATGGCCACATGTGGTGGCTCTCGTTGCCTTTGCGGCTCTGCCATTGCTTACTGCACGCAACATAAGGAGGGCTATGTTAGAGTATGTTTACATTCCTTAGTGCACATAAAAGTGCCATTCATTGTATGCTACATTGTACAAACGAACAGAAAATAGATAGTAAAAGATTCAACAAAAAGGCAAGTTTCCTATTGTAAAAGCAAGGAAGAAAAACGAGCTTATGGAGAAAAAAACAAACAGTAGGCGTACAAATGCCAACAGCAATTTAATTGTTTCTATCTGCTACATTTGGTGGATTGAAATGAAGAATACCATTAAAGACGAGGGTGTTCTTATATTCTTCGTACTCGTTCCGTTGCTCTACCCGTTGCTTTATTCATGGATTTACAATAACGAAGTGGTGCGCAATGTGCCCGTTGTAGTGGTAGACCAGTCGCATACTGCTACTTCGCGCCAGTTTGTTCGTATGGTTAATGCATCTCCCGATGTGGAGGTGGCTTACTATTGCAACAGTTTGCCTGAAGCAAAAACCGTTGTAGAACAACAAAATGCCAATGGTATTATATATTTACCAAAGAACTTTGAGCAAACATTAAACCGAGGAGAGCAAGCCCATATAAGTGTTTATTGCGATATGAACCTTATGCTTGCCTACAAAGCAATATACCAAACAAGCCTTGCTGTAGCCCTTGAGATGGGAAAAGAACGGCAAAAAGATATGATAGGAAATATTACCGTACGCGACGAACAGGTGAACACACAACCGTTAGAGGTGGTAGAAGAACCCATTTTTAACGTTACTGGAGGTTACGGAAATGCCATTCTGCCGGGTGTGTTAATACTTATTCTACAACAAACCCTGCTACTTGGCATTGGTCTTTCGGCAGGTACAGCACGCGAAAACAATCGCTATCAAGACCTTGTCCCCATCAGCAAGCACCATAATGGCATATTTAAGATAGTTCTGGGAAAGTCGCTTTGCTATTTCATGATATACTGTGTGGTGGCTGCTTACATTACTTTAGCCGTACCACACATATTCCATTTCACCATGTTGGCACAGCCTGCCGACCTTGTTGGGCTGCTTGTACCCTACCTTTTATCGGTTATTTTCTTTGGAATGACACTCTCGTGCCTTGTTCGACACCGCGAAAACGTAATGTTACTTGTGGTGTTTACGTCCATTCCTTTCCTATTTTTAACAGGCGTTAGCTGGCCTCGCACCAACATTCCTGCCATTTGGGAAGGCATAGCATGGCTCATTCCTTCAACATTTGGCGTACGCGGCTTCCTTAGTTTGTCGTCTATGGCAGGCACGTTAGACGACATTCGCACCGAAGTGTTTGCACTTTGGACACAAGCCATTGTCTATTTCTTCATTACGTGTATGGTGTATCGCTACCAAATTATTAGTGCACGGAAACACGCTATTGCCCATGTGAGACGAACAAAAGACAAAATTGAAAAGGCACGAACGGTACGAAAGCAACAGGTTTCTGACAACAAAGGCACACAAAACGCACACAGCGAGGAAACACCAAAATAGTTATTGCAACCGAGAAATACACACTATAGAAAGCAGCTAATACATCGCAACATTGTAAGAGTGCCGAAGCCAAAATATAAAAACCCCCTTTTTGCAGTGCAAAAACCATACTTTTGCAATGTAAAAACCCCCTTTTTGCACGCCAAAAACCATACTTTTACACGGCGAATATGTAACACACAGATAACGAACACGTTGCGAACATTACATAAATGTGTTTCAAACGGATTGCAAATGCATGTCGAATATAGATATGCGGGCACGATAAATCGGTCCCCTACAGCTGCTGACGGATTGCCAAATGTGCCCCAACGTTTTACGAATGTATGGCGAACACGTATACACGGGCACGATAAATCGGCCCCTACGGCTGCTAACAGCCTGCCATTTCGCTGCGAACGGATTGTTAATAATGCAACGAACACCCACGAAATAACCACGAAACACTCCGTAAACACCCAACATACACCCACGAAATAACCACGAAACACTCCGCCAGGCGTAGGGGCCGATTCATCGCGCCCATATTCTGACATAAACAAATACACATATCCATTTCACCGAATACGCATTTCCACATTATTGTATACGTGTATCCATTTCACCGCACACGTGTTTCCGTTCGTCATTTTGTGGGTGTATTCCGATATGCGGGCACGATAAATCTGCCCCTACAGCTGCTGACAGCCTGCCAATAATGTTGCTGACGGATTGCAACAACACAACATTCAAAAAACAAAAACCATACTTTTGCAATGTAAAAACCCCCTTTTTGCACACCAAAAACCATACTTTCGCAATGTAAAAAGGGGGTTTTTGTTTTTCTATTAGAAACCTTAGGAAGAGAGAGAAGGTAGAGAAGCATAAAAAAACAATAGCTATAAGCTGCTATATGCCCACATAACAAACTGAATTACAGTATTATAAACAAATTAAAAGATACGAAAACAGAAGAAACAATTTACAGTATAGAAACATAAAAACAGCCCCCATTCTAACAAAAAAATACAAAAAGATATACTTTCTTTCAGCATTTCTTTTTTTAAAACCAAACTTTCTATATCTTTGCAACGGAGTTTAGGGTAACAGAAGAATACACCTTTCAATAGTAAAAAAAGCACATTCGTTATGCTATCCTTGTCTACCACTAAATAAAAAAGGTAATATCACACAAATAAAAAAAGGATTTAACATGACGAAAGAGAAGTTTTTTGAAGCTATGGGTTGGGTAGGTATGGTAACATCTATACTAATGTACGTGTTCTATTTCCCGCAAATATGGAACAATTTGCACGGCCATAAAGGTATATTCATACAGCCTTTTATGGCAGGAGTAAACTGTACGCTATGGGTTTGCTACGGTTTGTTTAAGGAAAAACGCGACTGGGCACTTGCCATAGCCAACACTCCAGGCATTATTCTTGGGTTCATTGCTGCATTTACAGCACTCTAAAACAAAAGTTTGCTATGATTATTGCATAGCAAACAACCATTTATAAAAATACATTCGGCACCTTCTAAAAACAGAATTAGCCGAAAACAATAAAGGCAGGCTCGTTTGTTTACACCTTCAGAGTCTGCCTTTCGTTTTGTCTTCTCCTATTCTGTATAAAACTTTATTAGCTTTGTAATGGCACGTTGGCACACCGGACAGAAGTTAGGATTTTGGTTTGTGCGCATTCTACAGTCGGGATAGGCGCGGTAAACCCCGTGTTTTGTATATCCAGCAGGCTCGTATGCACCTATTTTCCATAGCTTTTGGTTAGCATTAGGCTTATCAAGGTCGGCTGGTTGTGGCGTTGGCACGGGCGTACCAGGTGTTACCATATCACTCCACTTAGACTTAAAGTCTACCAAAGTAGTAAGATTGGCTTCCCATGGTTCTATATCGTGCGGATACATAGGTATATCGTCGTAGCCATACTCATCGCCAAGCCCTGCAAAAGAGTGTCCAAACTCGTGCACCACTACAGGTTTAAAAGCAGAATGTCGTACCATTGAGAGGTTATACGAGTTAAGAATGCCACCGCCACCATAGTTTTCGGTGTTCACCAACACTATTATGTGTTCGTAAGGTGTACCTGCCAACCAGTTGTGAAGGGTTTTAAGGTGCAACGTAGTAAGGTATCTGTCGCTATAGAATGTATTAAAATTAGAGTGCAAAGCCGTGTTTTTCCAAATGCCTTTGCCCGGATTTGACGTACCACTTTCAGCCGATGGCGATTTAACAGCTATTACATTGAAACGGTTTCTCAATGCTTTAAACGGCTCGTGAGCAAACAAAGCTTCCATAGCCGTGCGGCAATCGTTCAAAAAGGTAGGCATTTCAGCCTCTGTATAGCCCTCTGCTATGTAGGCAATATGTATGCAACGTGTAGTGTCGGCAGCCTTTTGCAGTGTTTCGTAGGGGGTTACGTGCTTTTCTCCAATACGTCTTATCAAAATATCGGTGGGCACAACGGTGTGCGTAAGCGATGTCATTACCTGTCTGCGGTTGTCAAACAGTTCAACCGTAACATCTACAGTATCTTTAGGAAATGGCACTAAAAAAACATTTTCAAACGACTTTGAGTTTGTTTTAGCCTCGTTGTAGGTAAGCCATTCCTGGAAAAGTGTAGAAAAAGAATTACGGTAGAGCACCTTATTTGTACCATGTTGGCGCACCGTAATATGTCCGTTGCCCTCTACAGGCAGTTCATTTAACCTTTGTTTCTTACCATACCAGTGTGGAATACGGCAGAGTTCGTCTACAGCAATGGCTTGATGGCGTGCGTTTCCTGCGAAATTGTAATCTAAACGCAACGTTGCATCTTCAAAATAACGTTGAAAATCTTGCGCAAAAGCAAATGTGCTAATAAGCAAGAACACCAATAGCAAATTTATTTTCCTCATATTTTAAATAGTATTTTCGTTTGTTTGCAAATTTAATAATATTTTTCTTATTCTGTCTTCACCTTATATATATTTATTAATAAAGGCACTTTTATTCGGTAAAAAATTGTATTTTTGCACAAAAGAATTAGCAATGAAGCACATATCTTGGGGATTTATAGGTTTAGGAGAAGCCACAGAACACAAGTCGGGAGCAGCTTTTAACGCTGTAACCGAATCGAATGTGGAAGCCATCTTCAGCGAAAATGCAGCCGATGCACGCACGTACGCCAACCAATTAGGCGTTCCTCACTGGTACACCGATGCACAATCGATGATAGATAACCCCAATATTAACGCCATATACATAGCAACTCCCCCTATAGCACATGCAGCATACGCCATTATGGCTATGCGTTCGGGCAAGCCATGCCTTATAGAAAAGCCCTTAGCAGCATCGTACGAAGACTGCGTTCGCATTAATCGTGTGTCAGAACAAACGGGTGTTCCTTGTTTCGTAGCCTACTATCGGCGCTATCTACCCTACTTTAAAACGGTGAAAGATATACTGCAACGGCACGTCATAGGTAAGGTTTTAAGCATACAAATACGCTTTGCCGTACCTGCAAACGAACTAGACGACGATGAAAATATAGACGAAAAGCCATGGCGATTGCAGCCACAAGAAGGCGGACGAGGCTACTTTTACAATTTAGCTCCACACCAATTCGACCTGCTTCAGTATCTTTTCGGCATCATTGTAAAGGCACATGGCTACACAGCAAACCGCACAGGGCACTACAAAGTGGAGGATACGGTGAATGCAGTGTTCCGTTTTGAAAGCGGACTTTGTGGGAGTGGATCGTGGAGTTTCGCCGCTCACGAAAGTGCAAAAGAGGATAGTATTGAGATATATGGCACAGAAGGACGCATTGTTTTCTCGGTTTACAACTACAATCCCATAACACTTTACACCAGCGAAGGTATGGAATGCTTCGATATAAAGAACCCACACTATGTGCAAGAACCACTTATAAGGGCTGTGGTACAAGACCTTCAGGGATATGGAAAGTGCGAAATTAACAGCATAGAAGCTACTCCCACCAATTGGGTAATGGACAGAATTTTAGGTATATACTAACACAATGGTTGGCAAAAATACTACTATTTGCTTACTTCTGTTGCTTTTTGTTAGCACAATAAAGGCAGAAAACAGCAAAGATACAATACCAAACAGGATAACAAAACTATGGAGCGATAGCACCATGTGGCAACTATCAGACTCCATTAAACACATGCCTAAACTACATTTGCACCAAACAGAGAAGACTATAAACGTGGTAGGTGGAATTGATACTACTTATATAGAACCGCAAAAATATAACTTTACGGTTATGTTACAGAACACTAACAACTTTGAAATGTATGCTTTAAGTAGTAGAGAAAACTACCATCTTACACTCGCACCCGAACCAACGGTACGCATCGGACCCTATGCTGGGTGGCGATGGTTATTTCTTGGATACACGCTCGATATAAAACACCCTTTCTTTAACGGCTCAAAACAAAAGCGAAAAGAGTTCGATGTAAGTCTGTATAGTGCAAAAATAGGAATAGATCTCTACTATCGTAAGACGGGAAAAGACTTTAAAATACGCAGTTTATCGCTAGGAAAAAAGATAGAAACACACCCTATGGAGGGCATGGAGTTCGATGGTGTGGAGACAACAGTTAAGGGATTCAACATCTATTACATATTTAATCATAGACGTTTCTCCTATCCTGCTGCCTTCAGTCAGAGTACAATACAACGCAAATCGGCTGGAAGTCCGCTCATTGGCATAGGTTACACAAAGCATACACTACGCATAGACTGGCCCGAATTCTATCAATTGGTTTACAAATACCTAAAAATGGAAGGACGATACGAGGACATTAAAGAGTCGTTAGAACGAGAAGAGCTACGCTATACTAACTTTACTGTGAGTGGCGGATATGCCTATAACTATGTGTTTGCACGCAATTGGCTGCTTGCAGGGTCGGCAATGCTGGGCTTTGCCTATAAACACAATCGAGGAAAAATAGTGGAAGAAAACTCCTCAAAGCATCGAATTATATCCGATAATATCGATTTCGATGGCATTGTACGCTTCGGAATGGTATGGAATAATATGAAATGGTATGCGGGAACAAGCATCATTATGCACGCATTCAACTACCATCGTAACGGATTTTCTACCACAAACCTATTTGGAAATATGAATATCTACGTGGGAATGAACTTTGGTAAACGTGGAAAAAGAAAGAAAATATAAACTTAAAACTACATTAGTATGAAGACTTTAAGGTTAGTTTTCTTGCTCGCAATGCCCATTTTGCTTTGGACAAACAGTATTGTTACACCCACTAATTATGGTTATCGACACATAATGGGTACTGCACAACAAAACGAACAAGGGGCTAAAAAAGGCTTGCAAACCGACTCTGCCAAAATAGAACAATTACTTTCATCGCTAATTCCGCTACGTTCAGAACTAAAAAAAGAAGACTTAATAATAAAGGTAGCACGCATTTTTATAGGAACTCCCTACGTTGCACACACGCTAGACCGTAACAACGAGGAAACACTCGTGGTGAATATGCGTGGTATGGACTGTACTACCTATCTAGAAAATACCATTGCCGTGTTGCTATGCGTAGATAAAAAGCAAAGCAGTTTTGCCTATTTTAAACAAATGTTACAATACATTCGATATAGAAAAGGACAACTTTCGTACGAAAACAGACTACATTACTATGAATGGAGGGTAACCGATAACCAGCAAAAAGGTATTCTTCGCCAAATAGAAACGCCAAATCCGCCCTTCACAGCCACGCAAACGCTGAAGATAAACTATATGAGCGAAAACTATAACAGCTACTATATGCTGCAAAACAAGCCCGAACGAGTGGCAGCACTAAAGAAAATAGAAGACCAAACCAACGGAACAAAGGTGCAATACATACCCAAAAGCCAGCTAAACAACACAGAACTGCTGCGCAAAGTGGTGCGCAACGGCGATATTATAGCCATTACCACACGCAAATACAACCTTGATACAACACATTTAGGCTTCGCTGTGTGGCACAACAACGGACTTTATATGCTCAATGCATCGAGTTTGAAACGCAATGGTAGGCAAGTGGTAGAACCAAAAGAAACACTTTACCAATATTTAATGCAACAACCCAATAGCACTGGTATACGTTTGGCACGACTAATATTACCAAACACAAGATAGATACTATAGCTAATCTTTGTTAATTCTTCCTAATTCGAACCCCGTAATTATCACAAACTCCACCTTAATAAAAAGAAAAAGCGTAACTTTGCACCGTTTTTATGCCGTTTAGGCTCGGGTAAGTGCGAGATAGATGCCTCGCCGCCTATCGGTCAAACCGTTTACATTAAATAATATGTACGCAATTGTAGAGATCAACGGTCAGCAATTTAAGGTTGAAGAAGGTAAGAAACTCTTCGTCAATCATATAAAAGATGCTGAAGAAGGAAAGACCGTTGAGTTTGACAAAGTTCTGCTTTTAGACAACAACGGAACTGTAACAGTGGGCGCACCTACTATAAATGGTGCAAAAGTAGTGGCAGAAGTGTTGAATCCTTTGGTAAAAGGCGACAAGATTATCGTCTTCAAAATGAAGCGCCGCAAGGATTATCGCAAAAAGAATGGACATCGTTCACACTTCACACAAGTAGAGATTAAAACAATTAACGCTTAAATTTAGGAGGACAAAGAATGGCTCATAAAAAAGGTGTCGGTAGTTCTAAGAACGGACGCGAATCACATTCAAAGCGTTTAGGTGTTAAAATTGGAGGAGGACAGAAGATTATTGCAGGCAACATTATAGTACGCCAACGTGGCAATAAGCACTATCCTGGAGAGAACGTAGCACAAGGTAAAGACGATACACTATATGCTCTTGCAGACGGAATCGTTTATTTCCACAGAGGAAAGTACAATAAGAGCAAGGTTTCTGTACTCTCTGAAGATGCTTACGCAGCCAAAAACAAAACACCAGAAGCGTAAAGCGAAACAAACAAAACTATTCCAAACAAACAACATAATCCCGAATTTCCAATGGAAGTTCGGGATTTATGCTTTATAAAAAAAGATATACCACACACAGAAAACAATTCAGGCTAAAAGTAAAAAGGTACTTTTTGCAATGCAAAAAGGTGGTTTTTGTGTTGCAAAAACCACCCTTTTACCTCGTAAAAATAGGGTTTTTCAAATGCCAAATAATGAGCTTTGCAAAGCATTGAAACAAAAATAGTTACATAGAGAGCATATCTACGAAAAACATTTGTACCAGTTTGAACATTCTTATAAGCCTAAAACAAAATGTAGAGAAGCCGTTCGCTATAAACGGTTACCCTCTTTTGGGAATACTATAGTGGGCTTAAAAGTCTTCGCTTCCTCAAAATCCATTAGAGCATAACTTATAATAATAACCGTATCGCCCACCTGAACTTTCCGTGCAGCAGCCCCATTCAAACAAATACAACCCGTACCACGCTCACCTTTTATTATGTAAGTTTCGAGCCGTTCGCCATTATTGTTGTCCACAATTTGCACCTTTTCGCCAGCAATCATATTGGCAGCGTCCATCAAATCTTCGTCGATTGTAATACTTCCCATATAGTTAAGGTTTGCCTCAGTAACCTTAACACAATGCAATTTGCTTTTTAATACTTCAATCTGCATACTAATTTAGCCCTTATATTTAATATGGTCGATAAGTCGGATAGGTGTTTTACCACAATAAACGGTTATGCACCCCACAATGTAAGGCGTATCGTCCCACGATTTTACTGGCAGCAACGTATTGCCATCTACTATATCAAAATACTCCACTTCTAGCCCATCAACAGCATTAATGTCGGCTATTACCTTGTTACGAAGCTCCTGAACACTAAGTTTTTCCACCTCGTTAATACTTGCCTTCAACACCTTATATATATAAGGAGCTATGGCACGCTCGTCAGCAGAGAGCAAAGTGTTACGCGAACTCTTTGCCAGTCCATCTTCATCGCGTACTATCGGACATTCAACTATGTCTACATCAACATTTATAAAATCTACTAAACGTTTCACAACAGCTATTTGCTGCCAATCTTTTTCGCCAAAATAGGCACGATTAGGACGCACTATGTAGAACAAACGGCTAACTACTTGGCATACACCATTAAAGTGTCCAGGTCGTTTAGCCCCTTCCATAACTGTAGACTGTGGGGGAAATTCGAAGTGTCGGGTATCTGGTGTAGGATACATTTCGGCTACCGATGGCGCAAAAACATAGTCGGCACCACTCGTTTCTGCCAATTTGCAATCAGCATCTAATGTTCGCGGATAGCGTTCTAAGTCGTTTTTATCATTAAACTGGGTGGGATTAAGAAACACCGACACCACTGTTACATCGTTTTGCTGTGCACTCCGCCTAATCAGCGATGCATGTCCATCGTGTAAAGCACCCATTGTAGGCACCAATCCAATGGTTTTTCCTTGCTTGCGGAGATAGAACAGCTCGTTCTTTAAATCGACAATCCTTTCAAATACTTTCATTTTGATGTCTCAATAATTTGGCTGCAAAGTAACAACAAATTTATTTAAAACTCGTAAGAAATAGCTAAAAAGATGTTCAAATGCCACCTTTTAGACACTATTTCCACATTTTTAGCCTACAATTCCAATTATTTTTCGTACCTTTGCACACAGTAAAGCATTTATAAATGGGAAAGAAAGTATTGTTTATCAACCAAGAAATTGCACCGTATGTCCCTAATTCGGAGATGGCAAACTTTGGTGCTGATATGCCACGATGTATGCAAGACGCAGGGTTTGAGATAAGAACGTTTATGCCTAAATGGGCTGCTATTAACGAACGGCGCGGACAATTGCACGAAGTAATACGACTTTCGGGTATGAATCTTGTCATCGACGATATGGATCACCCACTTATCATCAAGGTAGCAAGTATACCACAAACACGCATTCAGGTCTATTTCATTGACAACGAGGACTATTTCCAGAAACGTTCTGCTATGACTAAGGACGAATTAGGCAACGATTATCCTGACAACGGAGAGCGTGCTATCTTCTTTGCACGGGGTGTTTTGGAAACAGTAAAGAAGCTTCGATGGGCTCCAGACGTAATTCATTGCCAAGGTTGGATGTCTGCTGTAATACCATTCTATGTAAAAACAGCCTACAAAGACGAACCACAGTTTGCCAAATCAAAGGTTGTTACATCGCTTTTTACCGAACAACCACGTGGAAGTTTGGGCAAAAAGTTTAAACAATGCCTCGAATTTAAAAGTGCAGAACTAAGTTTGATAGAGAAATATGGCGACAATTTCGACTTCAAAGAGTTAGGAAAACTCGTTATCGACTACTCTGATGGTATCATTCAAACTAGTAACAACGTGAACAAAGAGCTTATACAGTACGCCAAAGACAATAAAAAAGAAATACTGTTGCAGCCCGATAACGAAGAAGAAGTAAAGACAAAATACACCGAGTTCTACAATAAGATAATAGAATGAAAGCAAAAATATTAGCTTTTGGGCTAGCTTTTATGGCATTAGCCCTTACTGCTTGCGATGATACAACCGATGGAATAGGAGGTTCTCTCACCGATCAGACAGACAAACTTAACGTACAAGCCGATACATTTAATATTGGTTCGCACAGCGTTTTGGCTAGTAACATACTCTCACGAGCTACCGATGGGTTTCTGGGAAAGCTAAAAGACCCCGAAACACAGTCGGATGTAACAGCCAATTTAATGTCTCAGCTCTACGTATTGCCTAACTATCAAATGCCAGAACAAAGCAAAGTAACAAGCAAAGACCCCAACGGGAAAATTATTGCAGACTCTTGTGAACTGCGATTGTACTACTATTCGCACTACGGAGACTCATTAGCACCTATCAAAATCACTACGTACGAACTTGATAAACCAGCAGAAGAGGGACGACAGAACTATTCTAACTTCGATCCACAGGCAGAAGGATATATCAGAACTGCCGCTAACAACGGATTAGAGGTTAGTACTACGTACACATTAACAGAACTTGCGGTGCCCGATAGTGTGAAGAAAGACAAAAATCACACACCAAATATACGCATAAAACTTAACCAAACATACACAGATAAGTCGGGAATACAATATAATAACTATGGAACATATATGATGCAGAAGTTCTATGAGAACCCAAATAACTTCCAAAACATATACAATTTCCTACATAACGTGTGTCCGGGATTCTACTTTAAGGTAACAAATGGGATAGGTTCCATTGCCAATATAGCAGCTGTTCAGCTTGTAATATACTATCGTTACAAAGATGCAAAGGACGGAAATAAGGTGAAAACAGGCGCAACCCACTTCACAAGTACCGAAGAAGTGTTACAACTAACTAACTTTGTATTCGACAGAACTCAATTACAAACACTCGCAAACAATCCAAATGCATCGTATTTAAAGACACCTGCAGGTTTGTTTACCGAAGTAGAACTACCCGTAAACCAGATTATGCATGGGCACGAGAACGACACTTTGAACTCAGCAAAGTTCGAATTGCAACGCTATATTAGTCATACCACTTCATCTTACAAGATGAATATACCCCAATATGTGCTATTAATACCTACAGAATTGGCAGAATCGTTCTTCAACGAGAATAAGGTTCTCAACAATAAAACATCGTTCTTAGCCCGCTATAACTCCCAAACAAACAGCTATAAGTTCGATAATATGGCTGGAATAATAAACTATTTCGCTCGCAACAGAGCCACTTCTGCCAGCAATACTAACTGGGGTAAGGCGCTTGTAATACCAGTAGAGGTGAGAACATCTAAAGATGAGCAGAACAACGAGGTAGTAAATAGGATATCGCACTATATGGGATTGTCGAGCGTAATGCTACTTGGAGGAAATCAATCGATGGGCAATATAAAAATATCGGTAGTGTATAGCAAATTCAATGGCAGATAACTTTCTCGAGAAACATTACGAAGAGTACGAACAACGCAAGGCTGAATGGTTACGAAAGAAGCGACACCTGCAAATAAAAAAGGTGAGAAACATTCGTAAACCAGACGATGAGGCATTATAAAAACCACAATGGCAAGATGAAACAGACTCTGTTTCGCTTGCCATTTTTTTTGTTTGGCACACCATTTGCACTATAAACCAAACAAGGTACATACCTAATTATATAAAAAGAAAGGTACAACATAAGTATGATAAATCAGTTTTCACCCAAAGTTTCAGAGGTTCTGTCGTACAGTCGAGAGGAAGCCGAAAGGCTATTAAGCCATTCTGTAGGACCAGAACACATTATGCTCGCCATCTTAAGAGAGAGAGAAGGCGCTGTCAGCAATATGTTTGGGAAATTAAACCTTAATTTAGAGAATATAAAAAGCCAGCTGGAAGAACGCATAAAAAGCGAAGACCAAAGCCAACTGACCTACTCTAACGACATAATGCTGAACGAGCAGGCTAGTAATATACTAAAATTGGCAGTACTCGAAGCACGTATACAAAGTACACAAACTGTTGATGTACAACACATTTTGCTAGCTATTCTACACGATAATACAGAAAATGGAGCAAAAGAAGTGTTGCAAAACAACAATCTTAACTATACAACAGCTCTCGAAATGCTCCAGCAACCCACCAAACCTGTACAAGATGGTATGGGAATGGCTGACGAAGAGGAAGAAGAAGACCCCATTATGAACCGACACAGCGGTAGCAGCAGAGGCACAAAAACGACACAAGCAAATATGCCTAAGAGCAATACGCCTGTGTTAGATAACTTTGGAACCGACCTTACAAGGGCGGCTGCAGAAGGTAAACTCGACCCTGTTGTTGGACGAGAGAGGGAAATTCAGCGAGTAAGCGAGATTCTAAGCAGACGCAAAAAGAACAATCCTATTCTCATAGGAGAGCCTGGCGTAGGCAAAAGTGCTATTGTTGAGGGACTTGCACAACTAATTGTGAACCGCCTTACATCGCCTATTCTCTTTAATAAACGTGTTGTAATGCTCGACTTAACGGGGGTTGTAGCAGGCACAAAATATCGTGGACAGTTCGAAGAACGTATCCGTGCACTTATAAAAGAGATTGAACAAAGCCCTGATGTAATTATTTTCATCGACGAGATACACACGCTCATCGGGGCAGGATCTACTCCTGGATCTATGGATGCCGCAAATATACTGAAGCCTGCCCTAGCACGTGGAACCATACAGTGCATTGGTGCCACTACGTTAGACGAGTATAGGAATTCCATTGAAAAGGACGGTGCATTAGAACGACGCTTCCAAAAGGTGTTAGTTGAGCCTACAACGGTAGACGAAACCTTGCAAATTCTTAATAACATTAAGGACCGTTACGAGGCGCATCACCACGTTTCGTACACCGATGATGCTATTACGGCGTGTGTCAAACTGACAGACCGTTACATCACAGACCGTTCTTTCCCAGACAAAGCTATTGATGCTATGGACGAGGTGGGGGCTCGTGTACATCTACAAAATGCACAAGTGCCACCAGAAATAATAGAACTGAAGAAGCAGTTAGACGAGATTACACAGGAGAAAAAGGACGCAGTGAAGAACCAAAACTTCGAACTTGCAGCCAATTTCCGTGATAAACAAACTGCTTTAGAGCGTAATTTGCAAGAAGCACAGCAGAAATGGGAACGTGGAGACGATAGTAACCGCGTGGAAATTGGTGCCGACAAAGTGGCTGATGTGGTGTCTATGATGACAGGTATACCAGTTCAGCGAATGCAGGAAAGCGAAAGTGCACGACTTGTTAATATGGCTGACAACCTGAAACACGAGGTTATAGCACAAGATAAAGCCATAGAGAAAATGGTTAAAGCCATTCAACGTAACCGCATTGGGCTAAAAGACCCTAACCACCCTATAGGTGCGTTTATGTTTCTTGGACCTACTGGAGTGGGAAAAACCTACTTAGCTAAAAAGCTCGCAGAGGTTATGTTCGGTTCAAAAGATGCTCTTATACGCATAGATATGAGCGAATATACGGAGAGTTTCAACACTTCGCGCCTCGTAGGAGCACCTCCGGGATATGTAGGATACGAAGAAGGTGGGCAACTTACAGAGCAAGTGCGACGCCACCCCTACTCTATTGTGTTGTTAGATGAGATTGAAAAGGCACACGGAAACGTGTTTAACATGCTGTTGCAGGTGTTAGACGAAGGCAGACTGACCGATGGTAATGGACGATTGGTAGATTTTCGTAATACAATCATCATTATGACATCTAATGCAGGTACCCGTCAGCTCAAAGAATTTGGGCAAGGCGTGGGCTTCACAGCTACCAATATGAATGCCATTTCGCATAACGAACAAGACAAAGAACGTGCGCGCGCCATTATACAAAAGAGCTTAAGTAAGCAATTTGCACCCGAATTTCTTAACCGTTTAGACGAAATTATCACCTTCGATCAGCTCGATCTCGCTGCCATAAAGCAGATTATAGACATAGAACTGCGTAGTTTGTTTAAACGAATAAAGGAACTTGGCTACAACGTAACCATTACAGACAAAGCCAAAGAACTGGTTGCTAAAAAGGGATACGATGTTCAGTTTGGAGCACGACCGCTGAAACGTGCCATTCAAAACTACATTGAAGATGGCATTTGCGAGCAAATTCTTACAGGAAAAGTGCACGAAGGCGATACCATTTCTATTGGAAAAAGCCCCAATGCCAACGAACTTACATTTAAATAAGAATACCTTAGCAGAATAATATCTGCACATGCACTCAACCTTCTACACACCGCAGTATAGCCACATCTATACTGCGGCTTTCTGTATATACCCATTATGCTAACAAGCTATGTATCAGCCAAGTACCAAAACGCCTAAAAAGGTTTTTCAAAAAGGGGCTTTTTGCAATGCAAAAAGGGGGTTTTTACACGCCAAAAGTATGGTTTTTGCATTGCAAAAACCCCCTTTTTGGAAAAAGCAAATAGGGGTTTTAGAAAAACTAAAACCCCTATCCCATTAAAGGAAACCAATTTCTTATTGATTCACAAACTTAATTTTCTTATTCATATCGTCTATACGCGATTGCAGTTTAGCTATTTTCTTTTGCATTTTGCTTAGTTTCTTTTGCATTTTAGCCAACTTTTTGTTCGCAGCTTTTGTAGCTTTTAGCTTCTTAATAGCGTCTTTTGCATCTTTCACAGTGCCAGAAGCATCAGACGTATTGAAGTCTGTTGTAACCATATTTGCCTCTGCATTTGCATCAGCAACCTTACTAATAATATCATCATAGTCGGCTTTCGCCTTCTCATAGTCTAACTGAAGCTTGTTTAATTTAGAGGTTAAGTTCAACACTTTCTGCTGTTCTTTTAGGGTTTGCACCTTTGTTGCATCTTGAGCAAACCCACTAATAGCAGACAATACCATAATTCCTATTAAAATAAATCGTCTCATAATCTGTCTAATTTAATTATTATTGCAAAGATAAATAATTTTCTTTGTATCCCCAAGACTTTTGTAATAAAAACAAAGAAGGGGGTGATACTTATTTAGAATATTATATTTAACTTTGCAGGGAAATTGGTAAAAACAAGCAAAACATATATTTTAGAATGGTTCAGGGAACACTAACAAGGTTTAACGCCCACCATAAAGAAGCGAACAAAAAGGTTATTCACCTGCTTATACAAAGGGTTTTCTACTTTTGTAAAGGCATAGTGAGCATAAAACAATGTGCCTTTCTCGTGTTTTTTATGGCAATATCGCTCCATACAAATGCCCAAATGCTTTTCTCAGAGAACCTTACTATAAATATAGATAGCACGAAAACCATACAAGGCTCCCTACAACCTGAGTTGGATTTCAAGACAGAAAAGGAAAACATATTCACACTAAAGAACACAGCCAACCTTAATTTGCTAATTAAAAAGAAGCGTATTATCAACCTTATAAACAAGTTAGAGTTTTCTACTTACGGTAAAGATATAACAGTAAGTGGTGGCTATGTGCACTTAGAATATCGCTATCTGCTCCACCGAAAGTTCGAAGTTTATCCCTATATGGAGTCGCAATGGGCAGGCAGTAGGGGTATGACGTTTAAAATTTCTAGTGGTATTCAGGCACGTTATAGATTTTTAGAGTCTAAACATTGGCTACTTTTTGCCAACACAGCCCTATATTACGAATTTGAAAAGTGGGAATATCCCACTCCACCAGCAGGCACAAAACCCCACGCTTATAGTCGCTACATAAAGCATCACCTATCGTTTAGCACTAAATATACGTTCGGACCGCATTGGGATATCATAGCAACAGGCATCTATCAGGTGCGTCCCGATAGCTATTTTAAGACACCCCGATTTGGTGCAGCAGTAGATTTGGCTTACCACATTACACCAACTATCGGCTTAAATTGTGCCTATCGGCTCATTTACGACACTACTCCCATTGTGCCAATTCGTAAGAATTACACCACAGTGAATGCAGGAATAAACATTGCTTTTTAGGAAAAATGGCGATAGAAGCCCTAAGAAAACTAAACATTCTTGTGGCTTTAGTATATAAGAAATACCTAAAACACCAAACAAAACATTAAAACAAGCCGTTAGTCTACTCTACCTTTAAAATGTAAACATCGGGCCAAATGGTTACATCTACATGCACTGCAACACCCACTTTACGGAACTGTAGCACGTTAGATGCCGTTTGACTATTGCCAACAACAAAGCCAATATTGCGCAATTGTTGTGCAAAACGGCGATAATAAGCCTTATCCCAAAACACAACTTCGGTACTTCCACCCTGCGTATCTATAACAGCAAGCGACGATTCGTCGGTTTTTCGGAAGAGTTTATACAATGGTTCCGAACTCTGATACTGCTCGTTTGGTTGCAAATGCCACCCCCAAATATGTCGTAAATCGTTGTTATCTAAATACTTTGTTGCCATTATTCGGCGCAAACCATATCGCTTAAAGGGTTCAACAGTTGGCATTTTGCGTAGCTTTTGCTGCTGATATTGCAACAATTCTACCACTGTTAGTTGTAGATAATTGCCATATTGAGCTCTTCCCAATATGGCAATAAAGAATAATATAAGTATTAAAGAAATTCTTTTCATTCGTTTTTATTACTCGAAACCTACGTTTCAGAGCTGTTCTATCTCTGCTAACCAGTCGGTAGAATTGGCATCTGACGGCATACGCCAATCACCTCGAGGCGACAAACTCACCGTTCCCACCTTCGGACCATCGGGCAAACAAGAGCGTTTGAACTGATTTTGGAAGAAGCGAACTACGAAATTGTAAAGCCATTTCTTTATTTCTGCATCGCTATATTTACCTTCAAAGGCGTGTTTTGCAAGGAAAAATATCTTAGAAGGCTGGAAGCCGTGTCGTAAAAAGTAGTATAAGAAGAAGTCGTTTAGCTCGTATGGTCCAACAAAATCTTCTGTTTTCTGTTGAATTTTGCCCTCTTTATCGGCAGGAGTAAGCTCTGGTGAGATAGGTGTTTCTACAATATCGCGCAATGCTTCTGCCACTTTCTCGTTGTCTGTAATGCTTGCCACGTATGCAACAAGGTGTTTTACAAGTGTTTTTGGTACACTTGAGTTCACTCCATACATACTCATGTGGTCGCCATTATAGGTGCACCAGCCCAACGCAAGCTCGCTTAAGTCGCCTGTTCCCAGTACCATTCCATTGTATTCGTTAGCCAAATCCATTAGAATTTGGGTGCGTTCGCGTGCCTGTGCGTTCTCAAATGTAGAGTCGTGAGTAACTGTATCGTGTCCAATATCCTTGAGATGCTGAACCACCGATGGCACTATGCTTATTTCTTTTGTATCTACTCCCAACTCGTCCATTAGGGCAACAGCATTGGTATGTGTACGTTCGGAGGTGCCAAAACCTGGCATTGTTACGGCAAGAATACCCTTTCGGTCTAGTTTTAGCTTGTCGAACGCACGCACACATACAAGCAATGCAAGTGTAGAATCGAGACCTCCGCTCACTCCTATTACCACTTTCTTGCAATGGGTGTGTACTAATCGTTTTGCCAAACCCATTACCTGAATATTGAAAACCTCTTCGCAAGCAGCTTCCATATCTTCACTTTGTATGAAAGGTTGTGGGTTTATTTTGCGTGTAAGGGTAAATTCGCGTTCAGCATTCTGCCTTGGTAAGCAGTTAATGTATGTTTTTTCGGGCAGCACACCCCCTATTGGGTCCACATACATATCCTTTTGTGCATTCACAAAAGTGGTGTTCGAGCGTCTTTCTGTACGTAGTTTCTCTACGTCTACCTCACCTATTACGAGTTGAGGGTCTAGCGAAAAGCGTTCGGCTTTGGCAATAAGCCCACCATTTTCGTATATAAATGCGTTGCCACCGAATACTACATCTTGCGAACTTTCACCGAAACCGCAACTGCTATATACGTATGCCGATATGGTACGAGCACTTTGTTGCGCCAGCAAAGACTCTAAATAGTGGTGCTTACCTATCTGTTCAGTGCTTGCCGATAGGTTAAACATTATTTCAACACCTGCCAACGTTAGTGCGTTGCTGGGTGGAATGGGTGCCCAAATGTCCTCGCATATCTCTATTCCGAACTTTACTCCGCCGTCTGTTCTGAATATTTGGCGAGCCGGTGTTACCAATATGGTTTGTCCAGCATAGTGTATTTGTGTTGGACAAAGGTCGCGAGCCGATGCAAACCACCGCTTTTCGTAGAACTCAGCATAGTTTGGAAGGTATGTTTTTGGCACTATTCCTATTATCTTTCCATGCTGAACCACAGCGGCACAGTTTAGCAATAGTGGTCCAACACATACTGGAATGCCTACTATTGCTATGATATCTAGCTGACGAGTAAAGTCGAGTAGCATCATCATAGCGTGCTCTGAGTTGTCGAGTAATAGCTGTTGTCGGAACAAATCTTGGCATGTATAGCCTGTGATACAGAACTCTGGGAAGACTATTATCTCTACTCCCTGCCCTTCTGCAGCTATTATTTGCTTTTCAATAGCATCGAGATTGAACTTAGTGTCGGCTATTCGCACTTCTGGAATTGCCGTTGCCACTTTGATAAATCCGTATTTCATTCGTTTTAAAAGTATGTTAGGTTATTATTGTTACTTGTGTTGCGCCATAGCCGTACTCACGGAACGACGCATCTTGAAAATGGTATTTCTTGTACTTATAGTTTAGTTCGCGGATAATAGAACGGCGCAAAACGCCTTCGCCTTTACCGTGAATGAATACTATTTTCTGTTGATTTTTATTCTTATACTGTTCTAAAGTGCTGCGGAAAATGCCCATCTGATATTCTAATATATCGCCTGGCGTTAGCCCTGCAGTGGTTTCCAACACCTCTTCAGCGTGCAAATCTACAACAATTTTATCGTTTTTAAGAATTTGTTTGG
>ERZ773197.434-NODE-434-length-33234-cov-3.084843_pt1 | contig 33234 bp, 26 predicted proteins | sample MGYA00580999_ERZ773197 | MGnify/ENA primary metagenome ERZ773197 (study PRJEB29015, sample SAMEA2738166) | human oral metagenome | biome: human oral; feature: human-associated habitat; material: saliva | place: China | collected 2185 ...
CAATATTCCGGCGAGGGGCAGCCGCTCACGGTTCCGTGACAATACGGCTATCCGATGGTACGCCGCTTTGAGGGACGCCCCGTGTGATTTTGAGCTGTTGCTTATTTGCGAGGCGGATTGAGGTTTGTATGGATGCATTCTTACATGATTTTTTAATGAACTCATCGGTTATACTATCGTTGATTGTACTTGTGGCAAGTTTGTTTACGCTGAGTAAGGGAGCGGATTGGCTGGTAGACAGTGCGGTTGCTCTTTCGCTGAAATGGGGGATGCCCAAAATGGTGATCGGCGCGACGATTGTCAGCCTCGGTACGACATTGCCTGAAGCATCGGTTTCTACCTTGGCGGCAATTAAAGGCAATGCGGAACTTGCGCTGGGGAATGCAATCGGTTCGATTATTGCGGACACTGCGCTTATTATTGGACTTGCCGCTATGCTTGGTACGGTGCCGGTTGATAAACGGCTTATCCATCGGCAAGGCACTGTTCAGTTTTCGGCGGCGCTGCTGCTGACGCTTGTTTCGCTCCCGTTCTTTTCCCCGGGTAGGGAAGGAAAAATCTATCAGTGGATGGGGTGGATTTTTGTCGTGCTGCTTGCGTGTTATATGTACATATCGTTCCGCTGGGCAAAAGAATCGATTCAAGACAGCGAACAGAATGGCGCCGACGAAAATCAAAAACCGCTGTGGTTGCTGCTTGTGTGGTTGGTTGTCGGCATTGCGGTGGTTGTAGCGTCGTCTAAAGCGCTGATTCCGGCGGTAGAAGTGTTTGCGACAAAAATCGGCATTCCGCAGAGTATTATCGCGGCGACACTCGTTGCGTTCGGCACGAGCGTACCCGAATTGGTAACTGCGATTACCGCTGTTCGGAAAGGACATGGTGAACTTGCCGCGGGCAACATCATCGGGGCGGACATTTTGAATGTGCTTTTTGTATTGGGCGTAGCGGCTGCGGTAACCCCCGCCGGTATCCGTGTACCGGTAGATTTTTACTATCTGCAATTTCCGACCATGCTGTTGGTACTCGGCATTTTCCGCTTTTGTTCAACACGCCAGCGCAGCGTCATAACCCGACTCCAAGGCGCATTCCTTTTTGTCTTTTATGTCATCTATGTTATTCTTAACTTTACATTACGACATATTACGGGGTAAAAAGACGATGCCGCTCACACACGAGCGGCGTGTTGAGAAGCTGCACAATGAATTGAACAGATAGACTGCCATGAATATTATTCTATTACGGAAAGAAGAACTTTCTGCCGGGAATTTTTCTTTTATCAAAACTGATGAACGGTTTTTGCATATCAAAAAAGTGTTGAAGCTCGGTGTGGGGGCGGCATTCAAGGCGGGTATCATTGATGGAGAAAAAGGAATGGCGGAGATCATCTCCTTTTCTGATGCGCTGTTGACTGCACGGTTTACCGCAGCGGAGAATACGGACCGTAAAGACGGTGGCTCCGGTTTACCACCCATTAGACTGATACTCGGTTTTCCGCGTCCTATTCAGCTGCGCCGTATTCTGCGCGATGTCGCGGGGCTCGGTATTGAAGCGCTGTATTTGACCGGCACCGAGCTGGGGGAAAAGTCCTACTTGCAGGCGGATATTGCTGCGGAAACGGAGATAGAGCGGCTGCTTATTGATGGATGCAGTCAGGCAGGGGATACGCATATTCCGAAAGTGTATCGCGCGTACAGTGTCCGGCATTTTTTTGAGCGGTATGGGGATACTATCCGTCCGGAGCATCTGCGGGCGGCGCTCGATGTTCCATTTCAACTTGAGCAAGAACACAACAGCAACAGCCATAATCAAAGGAATGATACACGCATTGAGGTGGGCATTGAACGCAATGCGAGCAATACCTGCAACGAGTGCAATGACATTGAAAGAGCCGGTACGCTGCGCTTTCCTGCGATGTATCCGCTGCCACAATTACCGTGGGATGGGCGGCAAACGCTGTGGCTTGCCGTAGGGAATGAGCGGGGCTGGAGTTTGAACGAGCGATTGCTATTTGCAAAAAAACAATTTGCGGCTTATACTATGGGGCAAAGAATTTTGCGTACGGAAACCGCCGTTACGTCTGCCATTGCAGTGTGTCTTGCGGTATCCGGCGTATGGAATACGGGAAATACGGAGTCGTGATGAACGGTGACGGCTGACCCGCGTTAGGGATTGCAGCGATAGCCTTTTTGCCGTTTGTTTTAAGCAGCAGCAACTTTTGCAGTGAATACGGAAAAACGTTGCGCCTGTAGAAAGTAACGGCAAAAAGCTACAAGCGGAAAGCCTGACCCTGTTGTTTTACTACCATTTACAAAAATAAAAATAGTAAAACAACAGGGGAACGCCCTCACCCTCCGCCAAGAATAACAAGAATAAATAGTAAAATAAAGCTGTACAAAGCGAAATGCCTGTGATAGCATAAAAATGCATAGCGCTATGCACGATTTACACGAACTTGTTGAAAATCATATTATCTATACGGAGCAATGATCATGAAAGAATACCGGAAATTGTATGTCAAGGTGATTTTGTTATCCATACCGGCAATCATACTTGGTACGGGTATTCCTTTTTTGGTTTCGTATATTGTCGATTCCATCATAAACGGAAAGACAGAAGGCTTAGCGCCGTATCTTGCGGCATTTCTCGGCTTGCTGCTGCTGAATAAACTTACCGATCTTTTCAGCAACTATCATTTTAATATGCTTGCACGAACTGTTACTGCAAATGAACGGGAAAAGTTTGCGGAAAAATTCCTCTTTTCAAAATCCAATTTGTACGGTCGGTATTCCGAGGAAAAGATCACTAACCGTATGCTGAAAGAAATAACGGCATTGGGCATTATATACGGCGAAGCTCCCGCCATGCTGATATTAAATATCCTCATGCTGATTGTATCTTTTATCGTGCTTGCAGTAATCAATATCCGTCTGCTGATTGTTTCCTGTTTGATTATTCCGCTGGTGTATGTGTGCGGAAATATCTTAAAAAAGCGGATTATCGCTGCTTCCGAAGCGGAAACATTAGCGCATGAAAAACTGCTGCACCGTATTACCGAACTGGTACGGGGCTTTTGCGATATAAAACTTTTTAAGGCTGAACGGAATATCTTTAATGTACTGCATAAAACAAATCTTGATTTTTTTAACGCACAAAAGAAAGTTGTCTTTGCAGACCGGCTCTATCATGATATTGCAGATATTATTTTTTCCGTTTTGCCGCTGCTTTGTATGATTATCGGATTTTGGTTTTCTACCATGCAGCAATCAACACTCGGTTCCGTTGTCTCTTTTTATATGTATGTTCCGTACTTTATCGAGCCGATTAATACTTTGACTAATTTACGTTCCAATATGCTCAGCGCCCGTAAAAAGAACGAACTGATTGCAGAATTGGAACAGGATTTTCTTACGCAGCTATCCGGCTCCGAATCGCTCGCACATGCGGAAACGGTTACGGTTGAACACATCAATCACAATTACGGGAAAACAGTCATTACCTCCGATCAAAAACTCAACATAGCGAAAAACGGTTTGTATGGAATATCTGCCGTTTCGGGAGCAGGTAAAACAACGATCTTAAAAATTATATCGGGATTTTTGGCATCGCCTGATTCTTCCGTATTTTTATCCGGTAAGGATATACGCACATTAAATACCGATGACATAAATGATGCAGTTTGTTATGTGTCCGATAAATCCTTTATTTTTGAAGGCAGTGTAAAAGAAAATATCGAGTTGTCGCCTAAATTAGCATTTAATGATGCAGCGCTTTCATTTTTATTTGATGCCGATGAACATATTACGGCGGAGACGCTCTTGGTATCCGAAGGGAAAAATATTTCGCTGGGACAAAAGCAGCGGATTATTATGCTGCGGTTATTCTCACTGGTAAAAAAACCGGACGTGCTGATTTTAGACGAAGCCTTATCGGGAACGGATGAAAAACGGGAAAGCGCTATCCTACAGGAGATAAAAAAGCATTTTGCCCAATCAAAAATTCTGTTTGTTACGCACCGGTCAAGCTCGTTCGATTTTTGCGATTTTATGATAAGGCTGTAGGAGCCATCACACACCGGTATAGTAGGCAATCGACACACGGGATGCAGCGCATCCATCGCTGAATGCTGCGGCAACTCGACAATCTGCATATTTTCAAAAAAGACAGGTAGTAATAAACCGCCAAACCCGCTATACTGACATAATGAGTGAATTGATACAGCCGAAAGTCCTAAAAGGATTTAGAGATTTTTTGCCGCACGACGAAATCCGGCGTGCGCTTTTAATTGAAACCGTTACCACCGTATTCAGAAATGCAGGATTTGTCCCCATCGATACCCCCGCTTTGGAATATTCCGAAGTTCTGCTGCGCAAAAGCAACGGGGAAACCGAAAAGCAAGTATTCCGTTTTAACGATAACGGCGGACGCGACGTTGCGCTCCGGTTTGACTTAACCGTCCCGTTTGCCCGCTTTATTGCGGAGCACCACAGCGAATTATATTTTCCGTTTAAACGCTATCATATTGCAAAAGTCTGGCGCGGCGAAAAACCGCAGGCGGGCCGCTACCGTCAGCTGCAGCAGATGGGTGTGGAGTCCATCGGCGTGGATGATCCTGCCCTGGATGCCGAGGTAGTAGCACTTGCGGACCGCTGCTACAAGTCAGTGGGCTTGACCGGGTACCGTCTGGAAATTACCAGCCTGGGCGACAGCACCTGCAGACCCGCCTACCGACAGAAGCTTCAGGAGTTTCTGTTTGCCCTGCCGCTGGACGAGGAAACCCGACGTCGCGCGGAAATCAACCCACTGCGCGTGTTGGACGATAAGCGCCCTGAGGTGCAGGACATGACCGCCGACGCGCCACTGATGCTGGATCACCTCTCGCCGGAAACCCAGGAGCACTTCGAGACCGTCACGGGTCTACTCGACGACATGGGCGTGGCTTACGTGATCAACCCCCGCATGGTGCGCGGCCTGGACTATTACACCAAGACTTGTTTCGAGTTTGTGCACGATGGGCTGGGTGCACAGTCTGGCATTGGCGGCGGTGGACGTTACGACGGCCTGATGGCTCAGCTCGGCGGCCAAGAACTCTCTGGCATCGGCTTCGGGTTGGGCATTGACCGCACGCTCTTGGCTCTCCAAGCTGAGCAGGCTGAGACTGGCGACACTCGGCGCGTTGATGTGTTTGGAGTGCCCATGGGTTCGGCTGCGAAACGCGCCATGGCCGTTTTGATCAACCAACTGCGCAGCAACGGTGTAAGCAGTGACATGTCCTATGGTGACCGTGGACTCAAAGGTGCCATGAAAGGTGCCGACCGTGCCCACGCGCGTTTTGCACTGATCCTGGGTGACCGTGAATTAGAAAACGGCACTATCGCAGTGAAAGATCTTGCTGCGCAGACACAGACTGATATGGATCTTGCCGCTGTGGTGCCGTATCTTGTGGACGAGTTGGGCTAGCTGCTCAAACCACCGTTTATGGGGCGGCATTCCAATCGGCAAGCGGGCCATAATGCAAACCCGAAAGGTACAGACTAACCAGTCGGTGCACAATATCTGGATCAATTGCTGAGACCCCAGGGGCCGGGGCACGCGCAACTGTAATGAGGCCGATGATGAAGGTCTCATGGCGAATGCCTTCCACCACAAGTCCGTGCTCTTGGGCCTTCGCCATGATCTGGCTGCCGTGGCCAGATGCCACCGCGCGGATGCGCGTGATTTCTGCCGGAATGTCCTGAAAATCATCCGGTGCCAGCGCGGACACCAGCGGTGCGATTCCCAAATCCACCAGGGTTTTCACATAACGGAACCACTCGGCCTCGGGGTTGGAATCGAATCGTTCCAACACCGATTGCTGTAGCTCAATCACTTTGTCGAACATGTAGGCAGCGCAGGCGTGAATCAGAGCGGTACGATCAGGAAAATTGCGGTAGAGGGTAGCAATGCCCACGCCAGCTTTGTCTGCGATGGTCTCTAGTGGAACAATGTCAGTGCTGGTGCGGAAGATCTCACACGCGGCCTCAATGATACGAATGCGGCGGGCGAGGGCATCTGAACGCACGAGACTGATCAACTCCTGAACAGGTGGGGCGGGTTTTCACCATCATAACTAATAGTTGCCTCTCCGTTTTGATGAGGCACTACACAAGGAACTGGATGTGGATAAACGCACTCTCCACGATGTCCTCGGACACGCCGATGAGCTTATTGCGCTGCGGGAACACGTACACTCCCTCCTGAGCACACTAGATGCGCACGCTGTCGTGGAGGGCGTGGGTGTGCAGGGCGTCGATACGCGGTTTTTTCCAGCGTCACGGGTGCGGTGGCCGCAGCACATTAATGCTCACGCTGAACTAAGTAGTCGGCCCGGCGCGTATGACACGTTGCGGTGGTTTATGGATGACACAGCTGCCGTTCCACAACTGCGGTCCAGCGCCGCCGATGCCACCGCCGGTTTTTTGCGGCGTTTGTTCGGTGGGGTAGATGTGAACCGTGCGATAGCGGATGCCAATGCTCTTGCGCAGCGAGTCAGTGACCCCGTGCGGTATGCGGATGTTCGCATGCTTCTTGGTATTGCCTCCACAGCCGATGCACAGCCCACCGACCCGCTGTCTGGGCCTGGCCCACGGGCCATTGGTCGAGCCTTGAACATGCCAGGTGCACAGGTGGAATCCTACGACGGATATGCGATCTTCCAGGTGCAATCGCAGGTTCGTGCGCTGCTTGATGACCCCAACTCTGAACCTAACCTACGCCGTGCAGCCGACACTCATGTACGTGCGTTGAATGAGGGTCGCGCTCAGGAGCTCATGACGCAGCTGCCCGTAGATTCATTGAAAACGGTGACAAAAGATCGCCTGCGATTTGGCAACCTACACAGCATTGGTGTGACCACCGTTGCGGACGTGCTACGTGCCTCCGCAGCCGCGCTAACCGCAGCAAATGGGGTAGGGGAACAAACGGCAATACGCATGAAAGCCGCAGCGCAGACCTTGCTGAATGAAGCCATGAGCACCTCCACACCACTGATCGGCGACGCACCGACACCCCCGGCCGTGGCGTTGGTGCGAATATTAGCGCGTTACGAACAATGCGCCGACGTTCTGGGCGAAGTGGAACGTGATCGGCGCGACCGCTTAGTGGAGCTGTGCGCGCAGCTTCCGCCTTCCTTTGCCACCGAACCATGGCTTGTGGCGTACACCGACCCCACCGCCTATGCGCAAATACACGACGACATGGCATGGATGATCGCCAACCCCAGCCTGTTCCAGCCGCGCTATCCGGTGGATCCTGGCGACGATGTGTGGCAGGACTATCTGCAGCGTCCCGCCCACTACCAGAGCTTATTGGGGTCACTGCTGCGAATTGAGGCCGAGGGGATAGATGAGCGTCACGACGCCGCGACTCTCCAGCGCATCCGTTCGTTGGAGATGGATACAACCCACGTCAAAAATCTTTTCCTCCGCGGCTATCAGTCCTATGGCGCGCGCTTCGCCGTGGTGCAGCAAAAAACCATCTTGGGCGATGAGATGGGTTTGGGCAAAACCATTCAAGCCATCGCCTTTGCCGCGCACCTGTACGCCAACGGTTTGCGACGCATTGTCGTGGTGTGCCCGGCGTCGGTAATGGTCAACTGGAAACGCGAACTGAACGCCTTCTGCACTATGGAAGTTTTCGTCGCACACGGCCCTAGTAAAGAGTTCTACCGTAACTCCTGGGCATCAGCTGATTCAGGTGGAGTACTGCTATGCACGTTCGATGGTGCACGAGTGCTGGACCTTTCCGACTCTGACGTGGTCATTGTGGACGAAGCACATGCAGTGAAAAACCCGCGATCCAAACGCGCCCAAGCAGTAGCGTCAGTGATCGCACAATGCGAGTATGCGTTGCTGCTCACCGGTACCCCAATGGAAAATCGCGTGTCCGAGTTCGCCACCCTGGTGGGGTACGTCCAGCCAGAACTAATCACACGCGGCATGGAATCCATGAACGCTGAACACTTCCGACGCCGCGTCGCCCCCGCCTATTTGCGCAGGAATCAAGAGGACGTCCTTGACGAACTCCCGGCGCGCATCAACAACGACGACTGGATCACCCTCACTCCCGCCGACCAGCGCATGTATACCGCAGCCGTGGAACAAGGCTCCTTCATGGACATTCGCCGTGCTGCCTTTCTCGCGCCGGGTGAGCCAGCCAAAATCACCCGCATCAAGGAAATACTTGACGACGCCCGCGACAACAACCATCGCGCCATCATCTTCTCCTACTTTCGCACAGTACTTGATGCTATCGCCGGTGCACTCGACCCTGAGTTGGTCGCAGGGGTCATTACGGGGGCGACTCCTCCAAACAAGCGGCAAGACTACGTTGATGCCCTGGGTAAGGCACCGGCTGGCAGTACGCTACTCGCCCAGATAACTGCTGGTGGGGTGGGGCTGAACATTCAAAGCGCCAGCGTGGTGATTATTGCCGAACCGCAGCTGAAACCCACGATTGAAGACCAAGCGATCGCCCGGGCGCACCGCATGGGACAAACCACCGCAGTCAACGTTCACCGCTTGATCGGCGACGATACGGTGGACGAACGCCTCTTGGAACTTCTCGCTGGAAAACGGCAGTTGTTTGAGCACTACGCTCGTCCTTCTGAATCTGCGGGTGTTGCCGATGCTGTGGATGTGAGCGAACAGCAACTCGCGGCAGCGGTGATCAAGGCTGAGCGCCAACGATTGGGCATTGATAATGAATGAACGTGATGGGAATGGAGATGTGGCCACGCTCGTCGCCAACCTGCGCGGCATGTCTTTCCAATACAAACTCCATGTGGGTGAGCTGCCCGACGAATCTGAGATGGTACTGCTTTCCGACCTCGCTGATGCCGGTAAAGCACGAGAAGTTGCTCAGGTTTTCCATGCACATTACGGGACTCCACGGCTGCGCTTTGCCGGGTCTTTAAGCTTTCAACGCTGTGCCCACCGCCTTGTTGGCATTGTGGTTGGCACATGGCTGCTCACGGGTAACGTTCCAGTACTTGCGCCAGATGAGACAGCGCTACGGATAACTCATGGCGGTGCGACCGAGCTGCACGTGGCCTCGTGGCACACGGTTCATGGCAGCGCCGCTAAGTGTATGCATCACGTATCCACGCTTATGGAACCGCTGGTGGATGCCTTCCGTGCCGGAACTGGGCTGGGGCGTGCCAACCTTCATGGCAATGTAGCCGCAACGGTTGGTGGGGTTGTGCGGAATGCGCGGCGTCGTCACGAGCATTGTGGCCTTCATGGGGCAGTGGGAGAAGACCTGTTAGAGCACGCAATTGGTGATGGGCGACCGCTCAGCACTTACGGATGGTTTGAGGACGCACAGTTTTTCCGGGCGTCGTGCTGCCATTGGCACACCACGGGCAACGACAATTGCGATTGGTGCACACACCGAAGCGTGGAGGAGCGAAGAGCAAGGTTCGCTCAGAACGGTTGACAGCGGGCTACCCCTGGTAAGCGCCGCGTTCCAACGTGTCGCAGGCGCTCATAGTGCCCGCACGGTATCCCGCCAGGAAGGCTTGCTGGCGCTGATCAGACGAGCCGTGGGTCCAGGTATCGGGGCGGACACCGCCGCCGGAGCGCTGTTGAATGTTGTCGTCGCCAACCGCGCGGGCAGTATCCACGGCATCCTGCACCTGCTGGTCGGTAATCGGCTCCAGGTCAGCATCAGGGCCTTTTTGTGCGTGGTGCGCCCAGATGCCGGCATAACAGTCGGCCTGCAACTCAATTTTCACGGCGTTGGAATCCTCGCCCGGGTCGTTGTAGTTGCTCAGGCCCAGCGTGCTTTCCAATTGCTGAATGTGGTGGCCGAATTCGTGCGCGACAATATATTCTTGGGCCAATGGGGCATTCGCACCACCCAGTGAGGTGAGCTGCTCAAAAAACGATACGTCAAAATACGCGGTTTTGTCGCTGGGACAGTAGAAGGGGCCAGTGCTGGAGGACGCGCGCCCGCACCCCGTGTTCGTGGAGTTGGTGAACATAGTAAGCCCAGGCTTTGTGTAGGCAATCCCCGCTTGTTGGGGCAGAATGGATGACCACACGCGGTCCAAGGACTGTCCGGTCAACTCCACGCGGCAATCAACGTATTTGTTGGCGTCGTCACCCGTTTCGCAGGGATGTTGCGAACCTTGAGGGAGCGCAGGCTGGCTTTGTTGCTGCTCATTACCAATGATCTGGCCGATGTCGGAGGGGTTTCCGCCCAGCAGGAGGAAAAGCCCGACCAACACAAGAGTGCCTATGCCGCCGCCAACGGCGATGGTCCCGCCGCCACCGCCCCCGGTGCGTTGGGCACGGTCGGAGGTTTTGCGTAGATCACCACGAAACGTCATAGTGCTGATCTTGCCATACTTACCAAAGGGGGCAAATGCTTACACTCTGCAGTAAGGCAGGTAGAATCGCCCGGCAGAGACTTTTTACAATTCCGATGGGAAGGAACCAATTCACGTGCTGCGCACACATCTCGCGGGTGATCTGCGTAAAGAAACAGCAGGTCAGACAGTCACCTTAACTGGCTGGGTTTCTCGCCGACGCGACCACGGCGGCGTTATTTTTATCGACCTGCGCGACCGTTCTGGTATCGCCCAGGTTGTGTTCCGCAACAGCGATGTCGCTGAGCGTGCGCACCATCTCCGCAGCGAATTCTGTGTTCGTGTCACCGGCGTGGTGGAGCAACGCCCCAAAGGTTCCGAAAACCCCAACCTTGCCTCCGGCGATGTAGAGCTCAACGTCACCGAATTGGACATCCTCAACGAATCTGCCGCCCTACCATTCCAGGTAGACGATGCCGCGTCTAGCTCCGGTGAAGTCGGTGAGGAAACGCGTTTGAAGTACCGCTACTTGGATCTTCGTCGCCCCACTCAGGGTGAGGCTTTGCGCCTGCGGTCTGCCGCCAACCGTGCCGCCCGAGCCGTGTTGGATTCCCATGACTTTGTGGAAATTGAAACCCCCACTCTCACCCGCTCCACCCCGGAGGGCGCCCGCGACTTCCTGGTTCCGGCGCGCCTGAAGCCTGGCACGTTCTACGCGCTACCGCAATCTCCGCAGCTGTTTAAGCAGTTGCTCATGGTTGCAGGCATGGAACGCTACTACCAGATTGCACGCTGCTACCGTGATGAGGATTTCCGCGCCGACCGCCAGCCGGAATTCACCCAGCTGGACGTTGAAATGAGCTTTGTGGACCAGGACGATGTGATCGCCCTGGCTGAGGAAATTTTGGTGGCGTTGTGGAAGCTCATTGGATATGAGATTTCCACCCCGATTCCACGCATGACCTATGCCGACGCCATGCGCCTCTATGGTTCCGACAAGCCCGACCTGCGTTTTGACATCCAGATAGTGGAATGCACAGACTTTTTTGCCAACACGTCCTTCCGTGTGTTCCAGAACGACTACGTGGGGGCCGTAGTCATGGACGGTGGTGCCTCCCAGCCGCGTCGTCAGCTTGATGGCTGGCAAGACTGGGCTAAGCAACGCGGCGCAAAAGGTCTGGCCTACATCCTTGTCGGTGAAGACGGTGAACTGTCCGGCCCGGTGGCTAAGAACATTACTGAGGAAGAACGCGCTGGCATTGCCGCTCACGTGGGTGCGAAACCTGGTGACTGCATTTTCTTCGCCGCAGGTGACGCGAAATCATCCCGCGCATTGTTGGGTGCTGCCCGCGATGAGATCGCGCAGCGCCTTGGCCTGATCAAAGAAGGGGAGTGGGCATTCACCTGGATTGTCGATGCACCCCTGTTTGAACCTGCCGCCGACGCAAAGGCATCCGGTGATGTGGCACTGGGACATTCTGCCTGGACCGCCGTGCACCACGCCTTCACCTCCCCGAAACCGGAAAGCTTGGATACTTTTGACACCAACCCCGGTGACGCTCTGGCCTATGCGTATGACATTGTGTGCAACGGCAACGAAATCGGCGGTGGCTCCATTCGTATTCACCGCCGTGACGTGCAGGAACGCGTATTCGCCGTCATGGGTATCACGGATGAGGAAGCCCAAGAGAAGTTCGGATTCCTCCTTGATGCCTTCGCCTTCGGTGCCCCGCCACACGGCGGCATCGCCTTCGGCTGGGACCGCATTGTCTCCCTGCTAGGTGGCTTTGAGTCCATCCGTGACGTGATTGCCTTCCCCAAGTCAGGCGGTGGTGTTGATCCGTTGACGGATGCCCCCGCTCCAATCACTGCGGCGCAGCGCAAAGAGGCGGGGATAGACGCGAAGCCAAAGCCAAAGGCCGAGAAAAGCTAAACACAACACGGACACCATGAGGTGGTGAAAGGCATGGCGGCCCACAGGAGTGCACGGACTTCGGGGCCGCCACTCACTGTGCTTGGTCTCTGAGCAGTCACTCACCCTCGCAGTCCTGCGTGTATCGCTGCTGCGACATACACCACAAGCTTTTCATGCATATTTTTGATACAAAATAACGCTGCTGTCGTATTGTCACTACAGTGGCTGGTAGTGGTGCGTTCACCTGAACTGGTATGTACTGCGTTTATTTTTGACAAGGAGACGGGTTGATGATGCGTGGCACCGATGAGATCGTGGCTGTCGCCGAGGAACTGCTATCCAAACGATTCGGCGGAACCCAGTCACTCACGGACATCGAAAAACTCGGTGGATCCGGCACCGCCATTGTGCTCCGCGCCCGCGTCGCCCCCTCACCATTCCTTCAACAACGCTCCGTGGTACTGAAATACACTCCTGCCACCAACGACAGTATGAACGACGCCGCCCTGATCAGGGAAGTAGTGTCCTATCAATTCACCACATCTTTGCCCAAAGACGTCCGCCCGGGGCCCGTCCTTTTGGCCTATGACATTGACAGCAGACTGCTTGTTATCTCCGACTCTGGGGAAGGCGAGACGTTTGCCGACCTGCTCAACTACTCAGGGCCTGAACAGCGCCTGCAACTCCTGCGTAACCTTGGGCAGTCCATCGGACGCATGCACGCAGGCACGGCCGACCGAGAACAGCATTTTGACATTCTGCTTACCCGCATGCTCAGCCGATACCCAGACACCGCTGAACTGCACGAAATGCGTGACGCCTCCCTGCTGGTCTCTATTGACAATGGCATCGAGCTACTGAGCAACGCTGACGTGCAGGTGCCACATGTTGTTCGGGACTTCGCCACTGACGCGCAGCGTCGATTAGCGTCCGGCCAACACCGAGCCTTCACACCCTTCGACCTGTCACCCGACAACATCATCTATGCCGAACGCACGCAGTTCCTCGACTACGAATGGGCCGGATTCCGGGACTCTACCTTCGATGTCGCTTGCGTTGTCGCGGGATTCCCACAATTCCTGTTCCCGCACACCATTACGGATGTAGAGGCAGACGCCTTCATCGAATCCTGGGTGCGGGAAGTCAACGGAATCTGGCCCAACGTCAACAACCGTGTTCGCCTCCAAGCGCGCATCGTCACCGCACTCATCGGCTGGGCATTGGCAAGCATCTCCTACCTCTACTTCGGATCCATGAACCAGCTGGTCTCCGAGCTGGGAAACCGCCCAGACTCCGACTCCGACATACCCGACGCAGCCACCGAAGCCCTGGCAACTGCCAACATAGACCCCTTCGACGACGTGCTCTCCAACCCAAGCCTCGGTTCCATCGTCGGTGAAGGAAGCATCGCACGCCAAGACCTCCTGGAAACTTTCGAAGCGCTCACTCGTTACGCTTCACGTGGCGACGATCCCCGCTTCCCCGAAGTGGCGGCATTCGCCAACTCAGTGGTAGAACGCCTACAAGCAATGGAGCAGTAATAAACCAGGGAAAACAAACCAGGAAAAACAAATCAAGGAGGCGGTGCCAGGCCATGAACAACACGTCATCCCAAGACTCGCTGTTCCCCAGCACCCACACCAAACCTCCCCAACCCACCAGCGACTATTTCCACCCCGGTGATCACGCGCCGCTGGCGGCCCGCATGCGGCCCCGCAGCCTCGACGACGTGGTGGGACAAGAACACCTCCTCGGCGAAGGCCGACCACTACGACGGCTCGTGGAAGGCTCCGGCGAAGCATCCGTCATCCTCTACGGGCCACCCGGCACCGGAAAAACCACCATCGCCTCACTTCTAAGCTCCGCCACAGGACATCGCTTCGTGGGACTGTCTGCGCTCAACTCCGGCGTCAAAGAAGTCCGCACCGTTATCGACCAAGCCCGGCGCGACCTCATCCACGGAATCCGCACCGTCCTCTTCATCGACGAAGTCCACCGCTTTTCCAAAACCCAGCAAGACGCACTGCTTTCTGCCGTAGAAAATCGCACCGTCCTGCTCGTTGCGGCCACGACCGAAAACCCTTCCTTCTCCGTCGTGTCGCCGCTGCTGTCCCGCTCTCTGCTCCTGCAACTCCACTCGCTTGACGACGCCGCGATTCGCACCGTGCTCACCCGCGCCCTCACCGATCCACGTGGCTTAGACAACCGCATCACCGTCACTGATGAGGCCCTTGACCAACTCGTTCTCCTTGCAGGCGGGGATGCGCGCCGGGCGCTGACATACCTGGAGGCCGCAGCCGAGGCGGTCGTCGATAGTGGTGAGCTGGATGTTGCCACCATCAGGGATAATGTCAACCGTGCTGTGGTTCGCTACGACCGGGATGGTGACCAGCATTACGACATCACTAGTGCTTTTATTAAGTCCATTCGCGGTTCCGACGTGGATGCGGCCCTGCATTACCTGGCGCGCATGATTGTGGCCGGTGAAGACCCTCGTTTTATCGCCCGTCGTCTTGTCATTCACGCCAGCGAAGACATTGGAATGGCGGACCCTACGGCGTTGCAGACAGCCACTGCGGCCGCGCAGGCTGTGCAGCTTATCGGTATGCCTGAAGCTCGTTTGAATCTGGCGCAAGCCACCATCCACCTTGCGACGGCGCCAAAATCCAACTCCGTATGTAAGGCTATTGATGCCGCGATGGCCGATGTTGCCGCAGGTAAAGGCGGCGCGGTACCTGCGCACCTACGGGATGGGCACTATTCCGGTGCCAAGGAGCTAGGTCACGCGGTGGGCTATAAGTATCCCCATGATGATCCGAGGGGAGTGGTGGAGCAGCGCTACATTCCCGAGGATCTTGATGATGCCGTGTATTACGAACCCACCGAGCATGGGGCGGAAAAACGTCAGTTCGAGTTTCTTGGTCGCCTACGCCGTATTATTCGAGGTCACAACTAGAATGCCGAGCGTGGTAAAGTAATCCGCTGTTAGAAAAACGTCAACTCATAGCGAGGAATTCTGCCGTGCAGACACATGAGATCAGAGACCGCTTTATTCAGCACTTTGTCAACGAGGGACACACTGAGGTTCCCAGCGCGTCGCTGATCCTGGATGATCCTAACCTCCTGTTTGTCAATGCTGGCATGGTGCCCTTTAAACCGTATTTTCTGGGTCAGCAAAACCCGCCATTTCCGAATGGTACGGCCACGTCGATTCAGAAATGTGTGCGTACCCTGGACATTGAAGAAGTGGGCGTCACTACCCGCCACAACACGTTTTTCCAGATGGCGGGCAATTTCTCCTTTGGGCAGTATTTCAAAGAAGGAGCAATTAAAAACGCCTGGTCGCTGCTGACCTCATCAGTTGAGGATGGTGGCTACGGGTTGGATCCTGAACGTCTATGGGTCACCGTCTACCTTGAAGACGACGAAGCTGCCGACATTTGGGAAAAGAAAATCGGACTGCCCGCTGAGCGAATCCAGCGTTTAGGCATGGCCGATAACTACTGGTCCATGGGCATTCCTGGTCCCTGTGGTCCGTCCTCGGAGATTTACTACGACCGTGGCCCGGAGTACGGAAAGGAAGGCGGCCCCGTCGTCGACGATTCCCGGTACATGGAGATCTGGAACCTCGTGTTCATGGAGAAGGAACGCGGCGAGGGTACTGGTAAAGACAACTTTGAGATCGTCGGTGACCTGCCAAAGAAGAACATTGATACCGGGCTTGGTGTGGAACGCGTGGCCTGCCTTCTCCAAGACGTGGACAACGTTTACGAAACAGACCTGCTGCGCCCAGTAATTGACGCTGCCGAAAAACTCAGCGGCGCGACCTATGGGAAAAAGCACGAGGACGACGTGCGGTTCCGTGTTATCGCCGACCATTCCCGCACCGGAATGATGCTCATTCTTGATGGTGTTACCCCTGGTAACGAGGGGCGTGGCTATATTCTGCGCCGCCTGCTGCGACGTATCATTCGCTCTGCACGCCTGCTTGGCGCGCAGGGAGAGACGATGAGTGTGTTCATGGACACCATCATGGATACGATGACACCGTCTTATCCGGAGATTGCTGATAACCGCGAGCGCATCCTCAAAACTGCTGTGAATGAGGAAAAGGCGTTCCTTCGTACCCTCGAATCCGGTACCAGCCTGTTTGAAGAGGCCGCAGCCTCAGTCAAAGCCAGCGGTTCCACCACGTTGGCTGGCGCGCAGGCGTTCACGCTGCACGACACCTATGGTTTCCCCATTGACCTCACCTTGGAAATGGCTGCTGAGGCTGGGCTTGATGTGGACCAGGAAGGCTTTAACGCGTTGATGGCTGAGCAACGCGCCCGGGCCAAGGCGGACAACAAAGCTAAGAAGCACGGTCATGTGGATTTGTCCATCTACCGTGAGTTTGTTGACGAACACCCCACCACATTCACCGGCTTTGACGAGCTGGAGAGTGATGCCAAGGTTTTGGGGCTTGTGGTGGACGGTGAACTGCGGACCGAAGCCCACGAAGGTGAGTCCGTTGAGGTTATCGTGGACATCACGCCCATGTACGCTGAATCGGGTGGGCAGCTGGGCGACCGCGGTGTAATCACTGCCGGGAATTCGGTGCTGCGTGTGGGCGATGTGCAAAAGATCGGCAAGAAGCTGTGGGTTCACAAGGCCGTAGTGGAGCGTGGTGGAGTGTCCGTGGGGGATCAGGTACACGCGAGCGTCGATAAGCAATGGCGACATGCGGCACGGCAAGCGCACTCAGCAACGCACCTGATCCATGCCGCACTACGGCAGGTCCTGGGGCCGACCGCTGTGCAGGCAGGGTCGATGAATAAGCCAGGTTACCTGCGGTTTGACTTCAACTACACCGACCCGTTGACACCAGATCAGCTGCGGGAGATTGAGACTATCACCAATCAGGCAGTGGATTCTGACTGGGACGTGAACACCATTGAAACCACCCTGGACGAGGCAAAAGCCATGGGTGCGATGGCGCTGTTCGGTGAAAACTACGGCGACAACGTGCGTGTTGTGGAGATCGGTGGACCGTTCTCCATGGAACTGTGCGGCGGCACCCACGTGAAACACTCCTCGCAAATTGGGCCTGTGGCGGTACTGGGCGAATCTTCCGTTGGTTCTGGAACGCGCCGCATCGAAGCTTATTCGGGGCTCGATTCCTTCCAGTACCTGTCCCGTGAACGCGCCCTCGCTGCGGGGCTTGCTAGTTCGCTGAAAGCCCCCACTGAGGAGCTTCCCGACCGCATTGCACAGCTGACCGACAAGCTTAAGCAGGCGGAAAAAGAAATCGCCGAACTCAACCGCCGTCAACTTGCGGCGCTCAGCGGGGAATTCTTTGCCGCAGCGTACGATGTCAATGGCTTCAAAGTGATCACGATGACGCTACCCGGCCAGGTTAGCGGCAGTGAACTGCGCACCGTCGGTACAGACCTAAAGAACCGTTTGAGTGATCAGGCCGGTGTGGTGGTGCTGGTGGCCAATGACGGTAACAAGGTACCGTTCCTGGCCGCAGCGACGCCGAAAGCTATTGAGCGTGGCGTGAAAGCTGGGCAGCTTGTGGGCCTTGTTGGCCAGTACTGTGAAGGACGCGGCGGCGGCAAACCCGACATGGCTCAAGGTTCCGGCACCAATATTGACGGTGCTTCTGAGGCTTTTGCCGCTGTGGCAGATGAGCTGAAGAAGCTGTAGTCAATCTGCTCACCATAACCCTGATGCAGGGGCGTGCGGTATATGACATCCGACACGCCCCTTGCGTATTCCCACACCTGGAGTAGATAACGGTTAGGTTAAGGGAGACGGTGTATGCGGCTACAACGACGAACTACGACTATAAGGGGCAGTTTTATTGCTACGTTCGGGCTTCGTCAGCGTGATGCCATAATGATGTCGTGACAACAACTGTGGGCGCATAAAATTTGCGTGACACACCAACAGCAAAGGAATCGAAACCACATGCAGCCAACCCCAGACAAGCCAGGCAGGGACGATCCGGGACAGGGGCGAAGGCTGGCACTGGACGTTGGTACTGTGCGTATCGGAGTGGCAGTCTCTGACCGGGGCTGCATCCTGGCAACGCCGGTGGAAACCATATCCAGGGAAACCATGTTCGATGACGACGATAAAGCCGATATTGACCGCATACTGCGCTTGATCAATGAGTACGACGTGGTAGAAGTGGTTATTGGCCTACCTCGCACGCTGAAAGGAAAAGGCTCTTCCAGTGTCAAACACGCCACAGATATTGCTTCTAGGGTTAGCCGCAGGTTAGCTGGTGAAGAAAAATTAATCCCCGTGCGCATGGCAGATGAACGGCTCACCACCGTCACCGCTACGCAGGCATTACGTGCCAGCGGGGTAAAAGCGAAAGCAGGACGCACCATTATCGATCAAGCCGCTGCGGTGGAAATACTGCAAAGTTGGCTTGATGAACGGAATAATTACTTACAAGCATGCGACTCAGCTAACGAAGTAGGTGACTACTGATGCCTTCCAACTCCAATCGACGTCGGTCCCGTACCCGTAGAACACGCCGCATGGAACCTGTGTACGTCAAACGCCGCCAACGCGGACTTGCAGTACTTATTGCTTCACTACTTCTGATTATTTTTACCATCATTTACGTGGCTAGTCAGCGTGTATTCCCCACCGGAAACTCCACCGACTACGAGGGAAATGGCAATGGCGTTGTGCAAATGGTGGAAATCAAAGAAGGCTCCACAGTCTCTGAACTCGGACCGGAATTGGTCAACCGTGGAATCGTGAAATCCAACAGCGCCTTTCAAACCGCTGCAAACAGCAGTACCAAAGCCTCCGCGATTGAGCCCGGGTTCTATCGGCTTCAGGGGGAAATGAGCGCAGCCGCCGCTATCGCGGCACTGGTCAACCCAGCAAATAAGGTTGAGGCCCTCGACATTGTTGGTGGTGCCACGCTCATGGATATCAATGTGGTGGGTGGGCAAACCCGCTACGGCATCTACTCCCAAATCTCCAAAGTCACCTGTTACGAAGGCAGCCGCAACTGTATCAACGCCCAAGACCTGCAAAACATCGCCGCAACCACCGACCCTGCGGAACTGGGGGTGCCCGATTGGGCTCTCGACGCTGTGCGCGCCCACAACGGTGACCCACGACGTCTCGAAGGGCTCATTGTTCCCGGACAGTACATGGTGAACCCAGACCATGATGCCCGCGCGGTGCTCACCGACCTGATCACAAAATCCGCAACCGCCTACAACAATACGGGCATTGTCGAACGTGCCCAGGGCGTGGGGCTGAGTCCTTACCAGTTGATCACCGCAGCCTCTCTTGTGGAACGCGAAGCACCTGCAGGTGAATTCGATAAGGTGGCGCGCGTGATTCTGAACCGCTTGAAGGCACCCATGAAGCTGGAGTTCGACTCCACCGTCAACTACGGGCTTACCTCCCAGGAAGTGGCCACCACCGACGAGGATCGCAAGCGGGTTACGCCCTGGAACACCTACGCGAAGGAAGGACTGCCTGATACCCCGATTGCATCGCCGTCTATCCAAGCCATTGAGGCCGTGGAAAACCCTGCACAAGGCAACTGGCTGTTCTTTGTGACCATCGACAAAAAGGGTACAACCGTATTCAACGACACCTACGAAGCCCACCTGCGCGACACCCAACAAGCCATCAGCAACGGCGTGCTGGATAGTAACCGCTAATGCTCCAGGGCAAGGCAGGGTAGGTGAGGCATATGAACAGAGCAATCACGCACCGCGCGGCAGTGTTGGGAAGCCCGATTGGGCATTCCCGCTCGCCGCTGCTGCATAACACCGGTTACCGCGCCGCAGGACTGGAGCACTGGAGCTATGGGCGATTTGAGTGCATCGCTGAACAACTGCCAGAACTTATCGGTGCCTTGGATAACAGCTACCGGGGTTTCTCTGTGACCATGCCGGCAAAATTCGCCGCGCTGGATTTTGCCACTGAACGCACCAACCGTGCTGAGCGCATTGGATCCGCCAATACGCTGGTACGCATTGGTGAGGGAGTTCATGCCGGGTGGCGGGCAGACAACACCGATGTGGATGGGGTATTTGGTGCTCTTGCTGAGCTGGATGTCAGCGCTAGTCTGATGGGCGCTCACGCCACTGTCATCGGCGGTGGCGGTACCGCCCGGCCAGTACTGTGGGCCCTGGCTAGCCTCGGCGTGGCACAGGTGACCGTAGTCAACCGCACCGACCGGTCTGAAGAACTTGCGCCACTCGTGGAAGCCCACGGTGGACGTTGCACCTTTGTGAACTACGAGGCAGCCCTGCGTGACCTGGCCGAGCAATCCGCTGTGCTGGTGTCCACCGTTCCCTCTGCGGCAATCCAGGATCATGTGCAGGATCTTGCGCACACCTCGGTGTTTGACGTGATCTATGAACCCTGGCCGACTCCGCTGGTCACGCAGACCCAGCGCAACGGACACAAGGCTGTTGGCGGCCACGTGATGCTGGCCAACCAGGCATATGGGCAATTCGAGCAGTTCACCGGAGTTCCTGCGCCACGTGAGGCTATGTGGCAGGCACTGATCAACGACCTGCACTAGAACTGCTACAATCAAGCCTCATGTGGGGTGCATGTGTAGTTTTTTTCGGGGTGTGGGCAAGTCTTCTTGTTGGTTGGGATGTGTGCTTTTCACGGCTGCCTAATGTGCTGACCTACACGGGATTCGCGGTGGCTATCGTCGTTGCCGTCGCTGCTGGTGACCCCTTGGCGATACTTGGCGGGGTTGCCTGGAGCGCCCTCTATATAGCATCTGGGTACATCAGTGGGGGAGTCGGAGGCGGTGACGTGAAACTAGCTGCCAGCCTGGGGATTCTGGCTGCCATGTGCGGGTGGCGGGGGTGGCTCGTGGCGGTAGGAGGGGCGTCGCTTAGCACCGTCATCCTTTTGCTGATAACCAGGCGACACGCCATGCCACATGGCCCCGGAATGATCGGGGCGACGGCGCTTGTTGTGTTGTGGCACCACTACGCAGGGGTGATGTAACACCAGCGCATGTTTTCCTCCGACCCAGGTTCCGTGACACAATAACTAGCATGCTTCGATGGACAACTGCAGGTGAATCCCACGGTCAAGCTTTGATTGCGCTACTCGAACACATGCCGGCAGGGGTGCCCATCACCAGTGATGACATTTCCACGCAGCTAGCCCGCCGCCGTCTCGGATATGGCAGGGGAGCGCGCATGAAATTCGAGGCCGACGAGGTCACCATGCTGACGGGTGTTCGACATGGGCAGACCCTTGGCAGCCCCATCGCCATCATGATCGGCAACACCGAATGGCCCAAATGGACCACCATCATGTCCGCCGACCCCATCGACACCAGCGACCCCGACATCGCCGCTGCCATGAACTCCGGCCGCGGTGCAAAACTCACCAGGCCACGCCCAGGGCACGCCGACTTCGCCGGAATGCTCAAATACGACATGGACGAGGCCCGGCCCATCCTGGAACGCGCATCTGCCCGTGAAACCGCAGCCAGGGTGGCCGCCGCCACCGTTGCACGCAACTTCCTCCGCGAAACACTCGGCGTGGAAGTATTGTCACACGTCATCTCCATCGGCGAGTCTGAGCCGTATCAAGGCCCCATTCCCACCTTCAGCGATCTTGATGCCATCGATGCCTCCCCGGTTCGCGCCTATGATAGCGGCGCCGAACAGGACATGATTACCCAGATCGAAGCCGCTAAAAAAGCAGGTGACACTCTCGGCGGTGTTGTTGAAGTCATCGTCCATGGTCTTCCCATCGGACTGGGCTCGCACGTCTCTAGCGATGACCGGCTCGACGCCCAACTTGCCGCAGCGCTTATGGGTATCCAAGCCATCAAGGGCGTCGAAATCGGCGACGGTTTCGCCGAAGCCCGACGCCGCGGATCCCAAGCCCACGACGAAATCATTCGCACCGACACTGGTGCCATCACACGCACCAGCAACCGCGCCGGTGGGCTTGAAGGCGGCATGACTAACGGCCAACCACTCATCGTGCGAGCAGCTATGAAACCCATCTCCACAGTGCCCCGTGCCCTGAAGACTATCGACATGGCTACCGGAGACCCTGCCTCGGCAATCCACCAACGCTCCGACGTCTGCGCGGTCCCCGCAGCGGGCGTTGTTGCCGAAGCAATGGTCACCCTCGTTCTTGCACGCGCCGTGTTGAATAAGTTCGCAGGTGATAATATCTCAGAAACTAGCCGAAACATTAATAGTTACCTTGCAAAAGTCACAGAACGTTTGGAGTTTAACAGTTGATGTCTCAACCCCGAGTTGTCCTCGTCGGCCCCCCAGGGGCGGGAAAAACCACCATCGGGCGTCGACTAGCCCGCGCACTCAACACCACACATGTTGACTCCGACGCCCTCATCGAACAAGACCAAGGAAAACCATGCGGCGAGGTCTACTCGGACCTCGGTGAAGAACAATTCCGCGAACTCGAAGCCCAGCACGTGGCCCAAGCACTCCAACATGACGGCGTGGTCAGCCTTGGCGGCGGGGCCGTGGTCACAGACTCCACGCGAGCGCTCCTGGCCAACCACGAAGTCGTCTGGGTGGATGTTTCCGTTGAAGAAGGCGTGCGACGCACCAACCAAACACCCACCAGGCCCGTTGTCACAGGCGCGCCAGGAATCGATCCTGCGGTGCGCTACCAGCAGCTTGTCGATGAACGCGCACCCTTATACCGCGAGGTTTCCGGTTTCAAAGCTCGCACCGACCACCGCACACCCCAGAAAGTGGTGGCTGATATTTTGCGATATCTTGAAACCATCAGCTGAGTTTTCCATCTTCTGTGAAAGGACGGCGCGTGCCCACCATCGACGTCACCGGACCGAACCCCTATAAGGTAGTCATTGACCACGGGCTTGACGAGACCATCGCCCGCACCGCCGCCGCAGCTCCCGGCGCCACACAGGTTGCGCTTATCTACCAGCCAGCACTTATCGACGCGGCGACCTCCCTCGCCAATGCCGTGTCTGCTGCGGGCCTGGAGACGACCCTGATTGAGCTGCCCGACGCTGAAAATGGCAAGACTCTGCAGGTGGCAGGCCGTTGTTGGGATGTGCTGGGGGAGAAGAACTTTGGCCGCCGCGATGTGGTGATTGGTCTTGGTGGCGGTGCCGCCACGGATCTTGCAGGTTTTGTCGCTGCGGCCTGGATGCGCGGTATCAAGGTTATTCAGGTGCCCACCACGTTGCTGGCCATGGTGGATGCCGCTGTGGGGGGTAAGACGGGTATTAACACTGCGGCGGGGAAGAACTTGGTGGGGGCGTTCCACGAGCCGTACGCCGTGTTTGTTGATCTGGATCGGTTGCGGTCGCTGCCAGAGGATGAGCTGGTGGCGGGCTCTGCGGAGATTATTAAGACTGGGTTTATTGCCGACCCCGCGATTTTGGACCTGTACGAATCCGACTCGGCTGCGTGCCTTCGTGTGGATGGTCATTTGCCGGAGCTGGTTGCCCGGTCCGTTGCGGTGAAAGCGCGAGTGGTGTCAGAGGATCTGCAGGAGGCGGGGCTACGGGAAATCCTCAACTATGGTCACACGTTTGGTCACGCCGTGGAACTGCGGGAGCATTTCACCTGGCGTCACGGCAACGCTGTGGCTGTGGGCATGATGTTTGTCGCCGAGCTAGCACGCCTTAAGGGGCTTATCGACGCCGCGTTGGTGCAGCGTCACCGCAGCATCCTGGCATCCGTTGGCCTGCCAACCAGCTATGAGGGTGGTCATTTCGATGAGCTCATCGCCGGCATGCGGCGGGATAAGAAGAACCGTGATGGGCATATCCGTTTTGTCGCATTGACTGGGGTGGGGGAAACCACCCGACTGGAAGACACCAGTGACGACGAATTACGGGCAGCCTACCAGGCGATTTCTGAACCGTGAGAGGGGAAATCATGAGTAATACAGCAGTGGTGGTGCTGAACGGGCCAAACCTGAACCGCTTGGGTAAACGTCAACCCGACGTGTACGGCACAACCACACTTGCCGACGTCGAGGCGACTCTGCGGAAACGCGCCGAAGACTATGGAATTGACCTGGACTTTAAGCAATCCAATTCTGAAGCCGAACTGATTGACTGGGTCCATGATGCTGCTGATCGCCGCGCGGCTGTGATCATCAACCCCGGTGGGCTCACCCACACCTCTGTTGCCTTGCGGGATGCGTTGGCGGAGATTGCCGATGGCGCAGGGTTCATTGAGGTACACATTTCCAACGTGCACGCCCGCGAAGAGTTTCGGCACCATAGCTATCTCTCGCCCACTGCAATTGGTGTGATTGCGGGCCTTGGGGTGAAAGGCTACGAACTGGCCTTGGAGTATTTCGCTGGACCCGTCTGGGGTTCGCTCATCTAGATAGTAGAACATCAAACCAAAAAGAAAGAACGACGCATCATGGCTACGGCTGATACTCAGTACCCCGACCGGCGACGCGCGGTTGCTGACGAACTGGCCGCACAGAACGTTGACTCCATACTGGTAACGCACCTCACCCACGTGCGATACCTGTCCGGGTTTTCCGGTTCGAACGCGGCTCTGTTACTGAACAAAGACCATTCGGCGCGGATCAGCACTGACGGACGCTACACCACCCAAATCGCGGAGGAAGTTCCCGATATTGACTGTATCCTCGGACGCCCCTGCGCGGATACAGTACTGAAGGAGATTACCGGTCCGCACCGAGTGGGTTATGAAGCTGACTACCTTACCGTTGCCGAGTATGAGCGCTTGCAACAAGCATGCGGCGAGGGCGTTGAACTGGTGCCGGTGCGTGGCATCATCGAAAAATCTCGGCTGGTGAAAGATCCAGGAGAGCTGGACGGCCTACGTAGTATCGCCGCGCTTGCATCTCAGGCGTTCGAAGACATGCTGGCCGCTGGGGAAGTGGCCGTGGGCCGTACTGAGCGCGATATTGCCGCAGACCTGGAATATCGCATGCGAAAACTCGGTGCTGAGCGTCCCAGCTTTGACAGCATCGTTGCCTCTGGGCCGAACTCCGCCAAGCCGCACCACGGTGCCGACGACCGCGTCATCAAAGCCGGTGATTTGGTGACCATCGACTTCGGTGCCTACGCCAACGGATTTAACTCCGACATGACCCGCACCCTCATCATGGAGCACACTACGGACTTCACCAAAGAAATCTATGACACGGTGTTGCAGGCGCAGTTGGCGGGCGTGAAGGCAGCGACTCCCGGGACGTCGTTACGCGACGTGGACCGTGCCTGCCGCGACATCATCAAGGCAGCCGGATACGGTGACTATTTTGTGCACTCCACAGGCCACGGAATCGGCCTGGACGTGCACGAACTGCCCTACGCCGCCACTACCGGAACTGGTGAACTTGCAGAAGGCATGACTCTGACCATTGAGCCGGGTATCTATGTGCCAGGCAAAGGCGGAGTTCGCATTGAAGATACGCTCATCATCACCTCTGGTGAGCCGGAAATCATCACCAAAGTAAGTAAAGAACTACGTGTGGTGTAGGCTAAAACAGCTAGTCGTATAAAACTCAAGGGAGAAAACGCGTGGCAACTACCGCCGATTTCAAAAATGGTCTTGTGCTGAAGGTTGACAACAAACTGCAGCAAATCATTGAGTTCCAGCACGTCAAGCCGGGTAAAGGCCCAGCTTTCGTGCGCACCAAGCTGAAGGACGTTGTGTCCGGCAAAGTGGTGGACAAAACCTTCAACGCTGGTGTGAAAGTAGAAACCGCAACCGTTGACCGCCGTGACATGACCTACCTGTACAACGACGGCACGAACTACGTGTTCATGGATGCTAAAACCTATGAACAACTCGAACTCGAACCGCACCTGGTTGGTGAGGGTGCCAAGTTCCTACTCGACGGCAGTGTTGTGCAGGTTTCCTTCCACGAAGAAGAGCCACTATTCGTGGAACTTCCCGTATCCGTAGAACTGCGCGTTGAACACACCGACCCCGGCTTGCAGGGCGATCGCTCCACCGGCGGCACCAAGCCCGCCACTTTGGAAACCGGTGCTGAAATTCAGGTTCCGCTGTTCATTGAAACCGGCAACGTGCTCAAAGTGGACACCCGCGACGGATCCTACATCTCCCGCGTCAACAACTAAGTTTCAACAACAGTTTTCAACCACAAGGTGACCGTGAGTAACACCCGTCAAGACAAGTCCCGGCGCCACGGGTCGCGCTACCGCGCCCGTCGGCGCGCCGTGGATATTATTTTCGAAGCCGAGGCGCGCGACATTGACCCCGTGGCCATCGTCGACGATCGCATCGAGTTATCCCAGCAGCCCGACCCGCCGGTGAAACCAGTTGCCCCCTACACCCAAGAGATCGTGGGCGGGGTCGCCGTGGAACTTGACCGTGTTGACGAGGTTATTTCGCGTTACCTCCTGGACAACTGGATGCTGGAACGTCTTCCTGCCGTTGACCGTGCCATCCTGCGGGTGGCCACCTGGGAGCTACTGTTCAACCCCGATGTTCCCGTTAAAACTGCCGTGGTTGAGGGCGTGGAACTGGCCAGCGAATATTCCACCGATGCGGCAGCGCCGTACATCAATGCAGCACTTGATGCTATCGCGGGTGCCGTGGACGACCTCCGCGCCGAAAACACCGCCATACAACTCGCGGATAGCGTTGTGGTGCTTGACTCTGCTGAAGAGGGTTCGGGGTTGGGTCACGACGAGGCGGAGGCACCGCGTATTGCGCGGCTGCGGTGGCTGCCCTAAGGTTCGCTAGGGCATTGACATCGTCAAGTGTGCTTATACTCAGGTACAAAAATTCCCTGTTTTCAAGCTTGAAGATAAGCATACTTTTATGCAAAGTTTGCACTAACGTTGTTCAATGGTCATTTTGTTGCCGCGCTCTATCACGCTGCTAGAGGTAGAGCACGACATTCACCGGCCAACAACGCTCACCGCCGCTTAGTTATCGGTGTCTTTTGCTTCTGATTCTGTGTTGCCGTTGCCCTGCAACGATGCGGCAAGTTGCGCCACGTTCTCCTGCGCAGCCAGCACATTGTCCACGGAACTCTTCAGGTATGTCTTCAGCTGCTCGTGGGTGAGGCCAGCGGCCACAATGAACTCGCATTCCGTGCGAATGATCACCATTTCTGTGCGGTTGACGGCGGCCGCCTTGGTGCTGTGCACATATGCATTGAAATGATTGCAGGCCAGGAAGAAGGTGGGGTTGCCGTCGGCAACTTTTTCCTCCGTGGTTTTATCTGCCCGCACGATCACTGCCGTGTTGTTGACCAGCGCGAACGTCACGTTATATCCGTTGAGGTTGGCGCTTCCGATGGGTTCATCGTCGGCGAGGGTGAGGGTAACCCCGAACTCGCCCATAACACTAACAACGTCATCAAAGGTGACCGATGTGACTTGTTCACTCATCGTCGGCTGCTCCTTCAGTCTCGGTTGCTTCTGTTGCGGGGGTATCCCAGGTGACAAGTTTGGGGAATTGCTCTTCCAGCCAGTTGAAGCACGCCAGGGTGTTGTGAATTGAGGAGGTGATGAAGGCACCGAGCTGGTTGCGGGAAACGCCGCCTTCTGTCAGCAGTTCACGGTGCACAATGAGTGCCAACGTCCCAGGGGTGGTTTCCACAAAGTGAAGTGCCGGCATGATCTGCGTCAGATTCCATTCGTTGACCACGGCCAAAATGGTTGGTGCGTCAGTGGATGGGGGTTCTCCACGCCATCGGCCCTCAAATTTGAGAGTGTCGCCGTCAATAATGAGGGCAACGGCGGTGTTGGGGAAACCGCTGAGCAGGATGTTTGGTTCGTCGCCGATGCGATATTGCAAATCTTCGTTGGTGAAAATCTCGGCAACACGATCAATGATAAGTGGGGTCACTGTGTCAGGAATGGCCAGGCTCCTTAGTCCTTGGTTGGGTCGGGCAACAATTCATCGCCGCCGAGTTCATGCGCCAGCGCCTCCTCAACCGTGGGGAAACGAAACACATGTTCTTTGCTTGATAGTACAGCGGGGGAGACGCGTTGGTCAGCAAGGGAAATCTCGGCTGCACCTTCTTTACCGCGCAACAGCTTCGGTCCCAACGATGGAATAGGCATGAGAGCTGGGCGGTTAAGTTGTTTCGACAGCGCCTTTGTGATGTCGCGGTTCTGCACCGGATTGGGGGCAACAGCGTTGATCGGACCGGATAGTGTGGGGTCAACGACTGCGCGAACATAAATGTCACTGAGATCGTCAAGTGAAATCCACGACACCCACTGGCTTCCGCCGCCGACATTTCCGCCCAGACCAGTAGAAAACAGCACGCGCTTGATCGGAAGCACACCGCCGCGCCCGCTGAGTACCACGCCCGTCCGAATATTCACCACACGTTTGCCAGCCTCAACAGCCGGGGCACAGGCCGACTCCCACTCCTGAGTAACCTCCGCCAGGAAACCCTCGCCGGGTTCCGACGCCTCGGTCACCGCCGCCTCGCCTGTGTGCGGGCCGTACAACCCAATGGCTGACGCGCAGATGAATGCCGTGCACTGCGGTGACGACGCCGCGAGTTCCGCAAGTTTACGGGTCGGAACGATGCGGGAATCGCGGATGGCTTTCTTGTGGTCGTCGTTGAACCTGCCGAGCATCGGCTCGCCCGCCAAATGCACCACCACATCGATGCCGTCCAATAGGTCTTGTGCTGGATGAAAAGGCTCCCACAAACGCCTACCAGGGCGCATTTTCTCCCGCACGATCTGTACTACCGTGTGTCCCGCAGTACGTAGCTGGGCTGTCACGGCGCGACCAATCAGACTTCGGGAACCGGTGACGCCAACGGTGAGGGGCGGGGCGTCGACAAGCGCTGCTATGCGGGACAGGAACGATAAATCGCCCAGCAGCTGATGTTGACGGTAAGCCAGAAAACTTTTGAGTGGGCCGCTGGGGGCGCGGGTGTGAATATCGTCGGTGATGAGGGTGCCGCCCTCCACGTCAGCGAAACTGTGGGTGTGGCGCCAATCGGCAATGGAGCGAATCGGCGACGACACGCAGACCTCTGAAAAGCGGTGGCCACGACGATACGCTGAAAGGTCGTGACGCGAAACCCAGCGCAGACCAGCCGGAAGAGAATAGGTGGTGGTGCCATCCGACAGCCGTTTCGCCTCCTTGACCGGGTGCATGGGAAAAAATGGCGGAATCAGCCGCGCAGCCGCTCCTTTACGGGTGTGCCAATCCCACACAAGCTCCCGATCGAACGGCAGAACATGGCTGGTGGTAAAGCTCATTGACAATCCCATCTGGCTGGACACGTGTTGTTATTCCAGCATAGACATGTCTGGGCGGCTTGCTGTGGAACAGCCGCCGAGCGCTGGGCTAGAACAGGGATTCTTTGCCGAGTTCGTGTGCAAGAGCAGACCGAAGAGTGGGGTAACGGAAGGTGTGATCATGATTGGTTATCTTGGCGGGAAGAACCTTCTGATCAGCAAGAACCAGTTCCTGCGTGCCCTGCTTACCCACAAGCAAACCAGGTGCCCATGCTGGAGTGGGGATAAGGGAAGGTCTGTGCAGAAGATGTGCCAGTGTGGTAGTGAACTCACTGTTGCGGACCGGTGTTGGGGCGGTAGCGTTGACGGGTCCGTTGAGAGTGGAATCGACGATGGCGCGAACATATATGTCGGTGAGGTCATCCAGCGCGATCCACGACATCCACTGCTTACCCGAACCCAAACGCCCACCCATACCAGTAGAAAACAACGCAGCCATCGGTGGGAGAACACCGCCTTGTGCACTGAGCACGATGCCTGTTCTCACGTTGACAACGCGTTTTGGATGAGCCGGAGCGCAGGCGGACTCCCACTCGGCGACAACATCGGCAAGGAAACCATCGCCTTGGGTACTAGTTTCAGTGAGACCGTGAGTGGTGTTGTGCTTCATCGTGGTGAAACCGTAAAAGCCAATTGCCGACGCACACACCATGGTCGAACACGATGATGACTGGCTGACAAGCTTGGCGAGGGCAAGCGTAGGAATAACGCGTGAGTCCCTGATCTGAGATTGATGCTTCTGGCTAAATCGCCCAAGGATTGGCTCGCCAGCCAGATGAACCAGCACATCAACGCCGTCAAGGAGGTCAGGCGCTGGGTTAACGGGGTTCCAGAAACGAGGAAGAGAGTAGTGGGGATGTGCTGCATGTTTGGTGGTGGAGGCGAGATGAGAGGCTTTGCGTACAAGTGGAATAACCGCGTGGCCGAGTGTGGTCAACTGTGCTGTCAGGGCGCGGCCCACAAGGCCCGACGCTCCGGTAACCGCGATGGTAAGTGGTTTGGTAGAAGGGCTAGTAAGAGCTAGCGACGATGAAAACGTGAGATCGTGGTAGAGCTGGTGTTGCCGATAGGCAAAAACGCTGCAGAGCTTTTTGTGTGAGATTGGGATGCGGGAATCTACATAGTCGGTAATGAGTGTGGTGCCCTCTGGGGCGTCGGCGAAAGTGTGCGTGTGACGCCACCCTCCGGCTCCTTTTACTACTGGCGACACACAGACGTCAGTAAAGCGCCGTTCGGGAATGTAGCCAGAAGGCTGGTGTTGCGCTACCCACTGAAGTTTTCCTGGAAGTAGGAACGTAGTTGTGCCATCTGCGAGGCTGGTTGCTTCCTTTTCTACTGACATGGGCACAAACGGTGGGGTCAGGCGCTTCACCGCGCCTGGGCGGGTATGCCAGTCCCACACGAGTTTTTGGTCAAACGGCAGAGTGTGGCTGGTGGCGAACGTCATGGGTCTAGGATAGGTGAGTTTTGGTGTCAGGCTTTGATGGCTTACACGACCAATGCACTCTAATGGTGGAAACAACTGGTGGTAGCAGTGTAAAGATTTTTAATACGTGACTCAAAGCGGCCTGATGGGCTGGCATCCTCATGAACACCTTGAAAATATTCAAGAATTACTCAACCTTGAAACATAGATTTTATTTAGGGTCGAAAATCTCCTTTTTGAAGATCTAGTCTAAAAATAATTTCATGATAGTCGCCAATATCTTAAAGCATGCCCCGACTTATACAACTCTATTAAAGAAATGATGGAGACAGTTGGAGATATTGGAGATGCTAATCCGCTGATAGGATGCGGTAATGATGTCGCTGGTATGATGTACACAGCTATACTTTGATGCGCGCCGATAATATAACCACTAGACCAGAGGATATACTTTGAAATACAAAGAAAAAATAAAGAAACAAATTTTGACATATTTAAGGTTGACGCCTCTGAGGAGGAAAGACTAACCCCCTTCAGCTGCATAGTTAATTATATCATCAAAAATCCCGAACTAGAATGCTACATTTTTGCTGACGGCTGCCCTGATTCTGTGCTAAAAATTTGGGATAAAGATAACTCAGTTGAAGTAATTTGGTCACAGACAATTAAGCAACCGCCGTCAAACTTTAGTTTCCTTGATGATTTGCTTCCCTTTAGGGAGGAACCTGCAAAAACTTCTGCAGTCATAAGAATTTCTTTCCCAATATCTCCTGCTAAACTATTTTCTATATACTACCCTGAGATTGAGGCTTGTCCGTCAGGCCTACTGGTCATAGCGAAAGAAGAGATTCCTAAAGATATCCTCGAGGCATATAAAAGTATATTTTATCCAAATGTCACAGACAAATCTGCTTTAAATTTTGCCTCTAAGGCGTTCGAAAAATGGGCAATATTTGGATACGTAAGAGAAATTGATCAAATGGGAATAGAGTATAGGTTTGAAAATATATTTTTGTCGTGCAATAGTAATTTAAGTAAATCTTTCATCACGTGGGGTAACCTATAAAATTTCAAGCGCTGAATTTTTACCTTTGCGACTGTATGAAAATTTGATATTAAGTTCGTATATCATAAGTATGAGATTAAGGAGCTTGATTTAGGTACTGGGGACATTTCGACGCTACTTTCGCCAGTGCAAGCCTCATCAAGGGCAAAAGTGAAGTAAGATTTTCCGCGTACGAGTCGATGATTCAAGTGGTCATCAACCATGAAATTGCTTCTATCTCAACAGTGCTTCACCAGGAATTACACGCGATCTCACCGCGCTTAGAGCTTCAGGATTGCTCCGATATCATCACTCCAGATAGCGCCCAACCGATAAAGAGTATACCGGATCAGGGTGTGTCACCTTGATCAAGTGCAATAGCGGGAAAGAATCGCAACAACCATGTTAGACAAGTTCGACACGTGATAGGGTGCTCTATTTTATATTTGAAACGTAGGCAGATTTTAAATCGCGGCTGCCGACTGTGCCGACAGCATAATAACAGTGATTAATATATTGCCGAAATTCTTTTTTGGACTTTCCCGTAAATACTTTTTGGTTCAAACTCGGTAATTGGAAAATCCAGGCGTGTGGTAATAAATGCCGTGGCCATCATACATGGTTGTCATCATAGTCTTTGTGATACAGCAAGGGCTCAGCCAGATGCGTGATGAAAACCAAAACAAGATTATGATGGTTACATGATTGCCTACCGGCTGACTGCCCTACAATATGGCCGAGTGATTCTTGAGCCAAGTCATCCCACTAGGCGTCCTGGGGCCGTAGAAACCAGCGTCAACGTCTATGATCCTGCGTTTACTAGCTATACAGAAGGTTCTGCATTAACGCAGCCGCTTCAGCATCTCAAAAAACACCTGACACAAGAGACCATCATCGAGCTTTCCTCGCTGATTTTCAGCAAATATCCGGGTGAGGTTGTTGATGAAAGCTATCCAGGAGGCCGGAGGCAGGCTAGGGCCGACTTTACCGCGTGGATGATCGATGATGAGTTCGCTGGTAGTTCCATGATCGAACATTCGTGGACAACGCTGCAGTTCGGCCCGGTAGCGGTGGTGTCAACCCTGCGATCAACAACGACCATGGCAGCTCACGGTAACGGACTTTACATGGAATGGGATAACAAATCGTCAGAACTACCAGTCGAAGTAAATATGCCTTTAGATCTGTTGCGCATCACAGTGGAACCCAATCAGATTGGCACCGTAGTTCAAGGACTTTTGAGGAA
>ERZ773197.436-NODE-436-length-33100-cov-3.173188_pt1 | contig 33100 bp, 41 predicted proteins | sample MGYA00580999_ERZ773197 | MGnify/ENA primary metagenome ERZ773197 (study PRJEB29015, sample SAMEA2738166) | human oral metagenome | biome: human oral; feature: human-associated habitat; material: saliva | place: China | collected 2185 ...
ACATCAAGTTCAATAGCTACTTTGCCTTCACGATTTATCCACAATTTTAGCTTATCATCTTTTTTGCTAAAAGTTGAGATCAGTATAGGTCTTAAATCTATGCCCAGATTGAATATTAAAGCATCAATATCATCACAAAGTAGCTGTAGTTTATCGTTAATAATGCGTTTGGCTTCTATCTGTGAGCATCCCATAATCTGTGAAAATAAGGCTGGCTCAAGATATTGCCCAATGTACTCGTCTTTAATATCCTTTATGTTTAATGTATCTACTACGTATGCTACACCTAGCGTGATGTTAACATCATAGTAGTTTTCTTCTAAACTCACTTTTAGACCCCAATCTAATAAGTGTTATTCCTTTTATTACCTATTCAAAAACAGAATCGTGCATTACAAGAAAACAGAAGGCATTATTAGATAATATTGGAGTAATGTATTGATCTGCAGGCAAAAAAGAATCAACAATGCTTGCAAAACTTTGTTCATCAATTATACCCGCATCTTGTTTCCCGATGAGGTCACTCAACTCATCGCTATTTTTGGCTTTATCAATCAAATCTTCCGATACACCAATTTCAAGCGCAAGATCCTTTAGAGTGTCATAGTCAAAAAAAGTAAAGAGTAAGTCGCTCAGATAAAAACGGTGAGTGTAACGGCTGTAGTTATCGACCAGAACAAGGTCGTATCCAATCTTTTCTGCATAAGAGTAAAGTGCTTCAAGATCTGAATCATATAGATTGCCCTGAATATCCAGCTTCTTGCAGAAATCGACAAATTGAGTTGCGCTAGTAATAGTTCTAAAAACGTTGATGCTCATTACTATCCTCTTTCTTAAATAAAAATAGAATCTGAAATGCAGACAAAAGTCCAATAGTTTTTAGTGAGGTAATACGTATAATCGTTGATTGATTCTATTCTGTTTATAGCAGCTAAAAACTCATCAATATCAACATAGGTTCTCACCATATAGCTAAGGTTTTCTAAATCAACATTGAGCGGATCAATCTCATCGCCCTTCTTGAGAAACCTACATTCAATAAGAAGTTTGTTTAGCAAGCCTATTCCCCAATAGCAATGGAGAATAGTGTCAATAGAAATCATTTCTGCAATCTCATCAGTTGCTTTACCAACGTGAATTCCAAAATGATTCATATCCGCAATGTAGTATACGTTTTTGAGTGCTTCGTCTGAAAGATTCTCAAAATAGCCAAACTTTCTACAATGCTCTACAAAGCCGTCTGCACTATTCTCTGCCCAGGAGTCGCCAACAACAATCGGTACTGCCATGTTTTTCTCCTTAATCATCAGTTCGATGACTGACTACAATAAGTTTAGTATTCTCTGGGATAGCAACCATTTCTGCCCGTCCAATATCTTGAAAACTCTACTTCTACAACTGTCATTTCCAGAATCGAACAAACTATAAAAAGCGTCCTCTACGTTTTCAATATCTTCGATGTCTTTTGTGTCAAAAATAAATGTTACACATTTTTTAATAACATACTTATCTTCATTTTGACCGAAGTAGACTTTCGCAATACACTCATCCATACAACCACGAAAAGGAATTCTATTAAATCTCGTCAACTCTTCAAAGTAATCGTAAAGGTTCTCTAGGTAATAGTCGTAATAATTAACGTCAGAGGGATTCTCTGCATTTTTTAACAGAAAGTCCGTTAACTCTCCTCCGCTTTCAATATCATTTAGTTCCTTTGTGTGCTTCTCATAAAAGTCACGAGATGCCTTGTAAATAGTAAACTCATAAACCACGTCAACCATATGCGTACTCATCGTGTTTCCAATCGTTGAAAGCCTTTTGTCTATTCAAGTTTATAACATTGCGCTCGACTATCTGTAACTCTAACTATTATAGATAGTCCTTAAACATTTCTTTGAAGATTGCTTCCAAAACTTGAACCACTATAGAATTTCCACATTGTATTCTGATTTGTCTATCGCTTACAATTCGCTTTCCAAAGCTATCAACGGCAGACATCTTTAAGTAGTCTTGATCCGTGAAACCCATTAGGCGTACGCACTCTCTAGGTGTTATTTCACGGACTCTATTATCGTCTGTTAAAAAGCAAATATCACCCTTAGTTGTTAGAGTACGTGTTACGCCATATTGTGAGAAAAATTGAGAGTATACAGTAGACCTAAATGACGATCCTTTTTCTTTGTAACCTCTGTAGTTTCCTAGTTCAACCAATTCTTTTGAATGGTAGGCACGTTTTAGATTTTCTGCGATTTGATTTTTTTTGTTTTGCAAGTTCATTTCCCCATCGCAGCGTGTCTATATATTTGTAGTCATCACGATCATCGAGAAATGAATCAAAGAAAGTTGTTAGCTTTTCACCTGTAGGAAAGGTAAAGTTTTCATCGCCTAAGATGGAAACGCCAAACACACGTTTTCTAGCTTGTAGAATACCAAAATCTCTTGCATCTAAAACGTCATAATAAGTCTTATATCCCAAACTATCAAGAACACTCACCCATTCTAACCAATACGGCTTAAATTTCTTATTGAGTAATGCCGGCACGTTTTCCATAAGCAAATATTTAGGCTTCTTTTCACGGATGATTCTTTCACATTCCCATAATAGAGAAGAAGATGTGTTTGACCCTTTTGCTAGACCAGTCCTACTTCCTACATTAGATATTTGCGTACAAGGAAATGAATAAGTAAATAAGTCAAAGTCTGGAAGTTCTTTTTCATCGACCTTGGTAATATCACCAAAGTTTTTAGTTTGCCCATGTAAAAGGTTGTATGAATTTTCTGCAGGCTTGTCAATTTCGATAATTCCAACACTTTCATAGTCCAAACCAATGTTTGTAAGTGCCTTTCTCTGTGCGCCAATTCCAGCAAATGCTTCCAGGACTTTGATACTCATTTAGTTAAACCACCTAACAATCGGATCTCCTGTAAAACCCTTTTCCCAAATGAACCAGCATAGAGCCATGGCAGATGCGTGGTAATTCTCAAAGTCGCCGTTCATAGCGCAGCAAAGTCTGTGACTAGGTACGTATACAACCTTTGGAGGGTGAACGTCAAAGAATTTCCTTCTTGCTACGCCCTCTAAAAACTGTAGGCGTAAAAACATAGCAACCTTATTCCCGTCATTGATAATCTCATATGAATGCTCTAGGCACTCTAGGGCAATTTTGTAAGGAGGATTTGTAATTACATCTCCGTCAAAATGCTTATAGTCAAAAATAGACTTAACCTCTCCATACCCACGATCAATCAAATCAGAAGATGTCACAATATGCCCGGCGTCTTTTAGAACGTTTGATATATGACCTTCTCCACAACACGGCTCTAAAATATTCTTATCGAATGTCTCCAAACCTAGCAACATTTTTACTGCCTTGGGGGGGGGAAGCATAGTAATCATTTTGCTCTCGTGTTTCTGACTTTGTTGTGGCAATACCACAAGTAACCTGTACATTAGATTGCGTTTTGATAATAGACAAAATAACACCCTTTCTCATAATAGGAAACATATACTATTCTACACTATAAGCGTTGTGGTATTACTTTGAATTGCGTGAATATTTTTTAGATATTTATTGTGTAGAAATTATGAATTACACAATATTGTAGTAATATGTTTTTAGCAAAAGTTAAACAACAAGGAAAGGAACTTGTTATGACTACCAACAAAGATTGTAGAAACGCAAAGACCGCAGAAGAGTATCTCCTTCAATGCCTTTTTAAGGCAGAAGATGATCGTGACAAGGCGATTGCTTATTGTGATGAGGTACGTGCAAAGGAAGATGAGCATAAGGCATATATTGAGAGTCTTGGTAATTTGCCTGTATATGACTATGTCCGCACAAATGCTGTTAGTGCGGAGATTACATCCGATTATCTACTTAACAACTTTAGTTTGGATTCTAAGTATAGTTTTGAAGATATGCTTAGAATGAACGATGAAGAACTTTTGAAGGTTGCGACCGACACTAAGTTGGCTTGTATTAAATATTATGGCGATAGAAAGCCATTTATTAAAATTAAGAAGGAAACTTTTGATATTTTGCTCTCATATGATAACGATGAAAAATATTATTCTGTAGCAAGAGCAGGTACTCCATATTCTTTTTATGATTTACTCACAACTACTGAAGAAGTATTAGACAGTCCTTATGATGCGTGGGTGAAGGAAGATCTTTTAGATGATGTACTGAAGGCAGCTGTTTCTCAACTTCGTATTTATATCAAGAAGGCAGTCGAGTACCTCAATGCTAAAAAGGAGGACTAGGCGTGGATATTAAGGATATTAAGGACAAGCGTCAAGAAGTAGCTTGTAAACTCCGTAAACTAGCTAAACAGGAATGGATGTCTATTGATATTGACGATATTCATCAAATGATTTTTGGTACTCGTCTACACCCTACAAAAGATACTACGGTAGCTGAATATGATGAGTATGACAGAGAGATATGTTCTGCCCTAGCAGACCTTATTGATACTACCTGCGACTTTTTGCCAGAGAGTTATGCCGTATGGTATGACGAAAACGATAATGAGCATCATGATTTTACCTTGGAAGATCCAAACAATCATGAAAATGCCTATTGCTCAAAGTGCGGTGGCATCATGATGGTTGGTGAGGAAGGTGAAGATGGTTGGTTTACCCGCAAGAAGGTTGCGCACGGTAACAAATTGATACCAAATTTTGATTATTGTCCTTATTGCCGTTGTAGAGTGAGGAAATAAGATGGCTATACCTACTTATGAAACGTTGCCCCGAGAATTGCAATTCGGCGTAAGCATGATAGTGTTTGCTATCTTTATGTTGCTCACAATTCGATGGTTAGCAAAAAGACACAAGCCTACCGAGCGTCAAAAAGATTATGCCTTGGTTGCAATTTATATGTCGCTTAATGCAGGCTTTATCGGCGTAATTTCTGTTTTGTATTATATCTTTTCAACTGTGCTTAAAGGATAAGTGAAGAAATAAGATGGAGAAAACATTACTTATCATTGTATTGTTGATATGGCTCTTAGTCCCCGCTGTAGCTATAGCTGTAGCTTTGACTGCATTTAAGCGGATTAAAACTAGGAAAAATTTGTTTAGCAATCAAGAGTTCACCGAGCGTTTTATGCTATTCGTTGCTTTTCTTATGCTCTTGATAGGTGTACTTGTTATCTTTTTCCTTTTGAATTTTGTACTTTTGAATATGTAAGGAGAATTCAATAAAATGGAGAAAACCCTATTTGTCATTTATGCACTATCGCTAGTTTTGCTTTTTGTTATTTGGTCAAATATATTTAAGCAAGTTAAATCTAAAGGCTTTTTTTCATTAAGTGAAGATGAATTCATGAGGGATCTTTCAGAAAAAATCATTCGATGGATGACTCCAAAGGCAATACTTTCTCTCTCTTGCCTTTTAGGTTTTCCACTCATTGATAAGCTATTTTAATAAGTAAATAAGAAAAACCCTCAAGTTGAACTTGAGGGTTTACTTTAACCTTAGACTTTAATACTCAGCGCACAAAAACCGCTCATTATCTAAATAGAAATTTTCAAAATCATCCCATCCGTACTCATCTGCTACAAATTGTCCGAATTCACTATAGGTTATAAAACCCTCTCTAACCGCTTCAAGCATATTTTTATACCTAGAGTTAGTGTTGGCATGATTGTCGTTCCTTTTCGACCAGTAAACGCCCAATTCCTTATAGCCATCAAGCAAGACTAGCTTTTTATAGGTGTTCTCATTAAGGAGAGCAGACCACTCCATAATAGACCAGCTTTTAATGTATTCGACAATATCTTTTGGCAGATCGTCTGCGTTTGTGTAGATTTTCATTTTCTCCTCATTTAACTCAAAACAACTACTCTACCGTCTAAAAGTACGGCATAGCGAGACTCGTCCCATGTCTGCGACAATGCCGTTCCAAGTGCTTGATAATCAATATAGTACGAGAGATTTGGTGCGCCGTGATAGTCAACATTTAAGTCTACGCAGCCAGAATACCAACCCTCATCAACCTCATAAATTGCATAATCTTCAAGACTATCAAATACAGTACAATACTCAAAATTATAGGTATCTAACTCAATCTTCTGCTCAATCTTCTGCTTAATATCTGCAGGAATCTTATCAATAATATATGTCCTTGCGCTATAGTCGCTCATTTTTAAATCTCCCTTGTTATAATGCCAATAAAATCCTCGTCATAGTCAACATAAATACCATGAAAGTCAAAGGTAGAAATAATTTTATCCTCGACACCTCTCACTTTGTAGCTGGCATCTGGATCATCTCTATCAACTACGAACGAAACAAGAAGGATTCGTCTTTGTCCCACATTTACTTTAGTATTGTCATCATCTCGTACATAAACCTTTACCATAAGAGAGACTGTCTCGTCCGTGATTTCTGCTCTCTCATAAAGATCCTGTAATTGATTATACAAATCACTAATAGCAGATTTATAATTTTTATCGTTATAGCTAAAATCCAAGTCTAAATTTTCAATCATAGAAAAAGGAATAGTGGCTTTCCCATTCTTTGCTAAGACTTTTTTGCCAAGCATATTATCAAATTCAGAGCGTTCAATATCACCGTCTGCATAGACTTTAACTGCTAGTGCAATTTTCACAAGTTTTTTAGGTACGTTATTAGAAAGTGGCATTACATCCTCCCGTCAAGTGGTGTTACAAGAACATTTACAACGTCCTCTGTAAACACAAAATCAAGATTGCGACTATTTTTAATAGCATGATACATAGTAGAGTTAAAAATGCGTTTAGCCATTTCTCTATCTTCAGATACGACAAACTGTAGATAATATGGCATCCGTTTTCTTACTCCAAAAAACTCTGGTTTACTGCCATGTCTAAAAACATCAATCATTACTTCCATTTCGTTACAAGGCTCAAACTCAACTTTATCGGCATTGTAAATTTCTGAAAGAATAGGGAAAACACGATGCCTAATATTTTCAGCATCTTCTGTAGCGACCGTAAAAGAAACGCCATTGATTTGATTAGGCTTAACAATTAAAGGACTTTCAAATGTAGCCTTACTACAATCGACCCCAGTAATCTTATTGATTTCATCCTCTGTATAGATTTCGTCAGAGTAAAAATCAAGATAGATATACGCTTCTACACCACTTTTAGACATCGCACTTTCCTTCCTTAACTAGAGTATATCCAGCTTCTTTAGTCATAGCTTTAGCAACGGTTTCTTTGTCGTAAGAATCAAGATCGCTCCAATACTCTTCAAAAGAATCGCCATCGCAAAAATTAGTAAGCAATGGAAATACCTCTCCACATATATGATCGCAATAATCTTCAATTACATCTTGTGCAAAACAGCTTCCACTCTTTTCGACTCCAACAAGGCTATTGCCCTGCCTTTCTACATCAAAATATCTATTGAGTACATTATCTGGAATAATTCCATCATCAAATTCAAATTCAATAGCTTCAGTTAAAACCTCATCAGATTCCTTAGCATAATGTTGACAAATTCCAAGGTCGTCATAAAAGAGGTCAATAGTGTAAACAGATGGATAGCTAAATTTTAGAGTAATAGCATTCGTATGTTGAACCTTGTCAACCGCACCAATCTCGTCAACGTAAATAATCTCCTCTTCACCAAGCACATCTAAATCAGCGCAGGTGTCTTTCCAGTCTGTTTCATCGTGTTCCATCCAAATACTCATAGTAGATTTCTCCAATCATTAAGTTGGTACATGAATAATTATAGAGTTGTTTATTACTTGTAGCCTGTTCAGAATAATCTACATTAAAAAGGCACACCATATATATGATGTGCCTTACGTTGCTCAAAACGGATAATAAAAAACTACTTTGTAACCCTAGCAAACTTCTTAGCAAGAGTTGAGATATAAGCCTTTGGATAGGAGTAAATCGATCCATCTGCCTTCTGCGAATTGTAGAACTTGAAGTTTACAAATGGATATAGTTTTACATCCTCGCCATCCTCTAGGTGAGAGTTGCAAACGTCAATCAGAGCATTGATATACTCCTCTGACTTAACGTTGGAAATGCCAACACGACTTGCAACCTCTTTAGCAATAGTTTTCTTGTTTGCATAAGGTCGGTCAATATGTACGCCCATATTTGCTCTCCATTCTGAATAAACGGCATTACATATTGATAGTATAAAAATTTTTGCAACGTTAGTCAAAAGCAACTTATTAAATAACTCTAATTATGCACGAGGATTGTAAGCACTCTTTCCGCTCATAGCACCAAATTCAAGACTCTCGTGCATTTGTACAACATATGCGTTGCGATTTGCATGGTGAGCAACAAAGTCGTCAAATGCCTGTACAGATAAATGTCTTAGATTTTGCCCCGCTCTAAATGCGTGTCCTGCGTCCTCTGAAAGCAAGGCTTCCTCTATTTGCTGTTCGTCATAATTGCCCTCAACTAACAATACGTCAAACTTCATATCAAGAGGAATTGCGTCCAATGTTTCTGTATCAATGGCATACAGTAGCTTCTCACCATATGAATTTGTTAAAACAAACGCTTGATTTTCAGCGTCCCCGTGGGGCATTTTGTAGGTTTCTACCTCATACAGTCCGTTTGTTGTACTAATGGTGAACCTTTCTCCTGCGCTAATAATGTTGTCAGAATTAAAGAACGTAAGTGTTTTGTTCGCCTTCTTTTCCATTGTGTTATAAGTATCTTGATTGATATATAAACCGCTTCTTAAAAGTCCTGGGCGATTCTTCACAAGAGCATTTAGCGCAGGCGGATTCATATGATCGCCGTGTCTATGCGTAATAAGGATTGCAGACAGCTTATCAATATATGGGGATAGAACCTTTGCAGGAACGCCAAAATCGAGAGCAATACAGCCATCAATAATTGTCATGTTGCCAGACGAACCTGTAGCCACAATATCTATATCAAATTTGGTGCAATTCATATCTTTCTCCTTTTTGTGTAAGAGTTTTGTTTTACACAAATATTATACACTTAAAAAAGTAGCTATTATGAAATTCATAATAGCTACACAAAGTATAATTTGCTGAAGCCTATTTAGCCATATCGCTGCCGTTTGGCATATAGACTATAGTTCTATAACTCTTTATGTCTGTGATAGTGTATCTACCATCGTTGCCATAGCTACGTCCTTCCATTTCCTGCTCAAAAGGAATGGTGGTGTCTTGCTGTGTATCTTGCTGTACGCCATGCGATTTCATGCAAATACATATGCTGCTAAGTATGGCGGTTGCAAGTGAAATAACGATTAGAAATGAAATAAAACCCAAGTGAGCAACTTCTAACACCTTGTTTTCTCTATCTGTAAGGTGCTTTTTTGCAAACACCTTAAACAGTCCTACTCCAATCGTAAAAATACACCACAAGACCATAAAGCAAAACAGTACATCCCTCAATGCTTCCCAGCCATCTATAGTAGAAAACATTTCATTCCTTTCTTTTAGGATAACTTTCTATGTCAATAGTATATATCAAGTGATGATAATATTGTGTAACAACACAACAATTACACAATATCATTTATGACTAAAAATTGAAGTTATAGATTTTATCGCAGCGCATAGAATAGCAGTCACTACGACAATCATTAGTATGGCAAGAATACCTCTAGTATGTATATCCAAAACTCCTCCATTAAGTGCATAATAAAGCTGCCCTTGTGTTGTCATAAGGGCAGCTAAAACGGCTAATGCTAATTTAATTTAGTGCAGCGGTGTTGAGTTTGTTGCAATAGATCCAACACCATCGAGGGACGTTGGTGCGACTGTGGTAGCGACTGCGGAGATAAAGCCGAAGCCAGCAACAGCAACAACACCAATAAGAACGGCAATCGCTAGATACTTAAAGCCATTCTTATAGTCTTTATCCTTGCGGAACTGGATAATAGCATCAATAATCATAAGTGCAACAAAAACTGCACCAATAATGCCAATAGCAACCTTAATCACGTTCAGAACGTCTGGTCCTAGTCCTTGCAAAAGTTTGATTACGCCATCCATATAAAACTCCTAACAAAATAAAATTCAACGTATTATGTACATTTTATACATAATACTTAGTGTTGTCAAAACTTAATAATAGCCATCACGATAGATTTCAAGAACTATATCAAAGCAAATTAGCTGCGATTTGTTGTACACATAAGCAGGTGTAAAAGAAATAAGTCTTGCTGAATTCTCTAAATCAAACGAACTTACCTTATTTGAGGTCGGTATGATGTACTCTCGTAAGCTGTAAATGCTAAAAAGTTTGTCGTTCAGATAAAAGCTAACCTTACATAGCATTTCATACAAGCCAGTAATTTTATAGGACTCTTCAAGACTTAACTCTTTGTAAATAACCTCAATAGGCTCGTCAAACCTCATTTTGCGAGTCTTTTTTATCCTGTCTAATTTGTGATTAGGCTTTAGATAGTTTAATTTGTTGTTGAGCCTAGAGGTATACATTTACTCACTTTTTTCTAGCGTGGCAGCATATTCTTTTACGATCTGTTTCAAGTATGTCTGCGAGGTTGTTGCCCTGGTAATATTGTCAATATCTTCCCACTTGTTTTTGCGCAGGTCTGTTTCCAGAATAGTATATGTTTCCCCATCAATCTCGCAAACAAGGAATACAGATGCATCGTGTATCTGCTCAACTCTTAAATGTACTAAAGCATATTCTGTGAGTTGCAAAATCGCTGTAGTCGAGTTTACTCTCTTTACCCTGCTCATCATGTTTTGTGGCAAAATTGATAAAGCAGAGTCTAGCCTATCTGCAAACATATCTCTCTTTTTAAGACCTCGCTTATTGTTAACAAACTTCTTTGTAGGCTTAACAATAATGTAAGGCTTTTTAATAACGTGATTCATGTCTACCTTTCTTAAAAATTATTTACCACTGCTACCAAAACCATTATCGCCACGATTTGTGGTAGACAGACTGCTACACTCCACAAGGTTTAGTGTTGGTATAGGAAGCACCATAAACTGTGCAATACGATCTCCGACCTTAATAACAAAATCATCCTTAGAGGAATTAGTGAGAATTGCGCCAACCTCTCCACGATAATTACTATCAATAACACCCACGCCGTTTGCTAGACCTATACCATGTTTAAGGGCATTACCACTTCTAGCGTAAAGAAGTCCGACCGCTCCGACTGGTATAGAAACCATGATGCCTGTATGAACCAAGGCACTACAACCGCTTTTAAGGGTAATATCTTCACGACTACGCAAATCTATACAAGCGTCCCCACTTCGGCTGTAGGAGGGCATTACAGACGGCTTCATGTCATTAGAAACCTCACTTACAAACGCAATTTTTAAGTTGAGGGTATTCATTAACTTTTTTGTGTTCTCTAGTGGAATAAGTGCCATAGTTTAATCAGTCCTGTTCATAATAAAGATCGCCATACCAATAACAAAAGTTGCAGCACAAGCACCTAACATAATTCCAAAGTTGCTTGCGTCCTCCCGCTCGTTAACTTCGTTTTGAGCCTTTTCTTTAGCACAATCAATAACCTCTAAAGTCACGTTGCTTTCTTCACTTGTTTCGTTAGAAACAGGCTCAACCTTTTGATTAGTGCTATCGTCTTTTTGCGATGTGGCATTGATATCTTTTTGATATACACCCGAGGAAATTTCCACGTCAGTCCTTTTCATATCTAATGGACTTTCATCTGCATAAACAGATGTACAGAATGTACCCAAAAGGCTTACAATGACAAAGAGAGTTGTCACGATACTTATGATGTTTCTTTTTTTAACAATCATTTTCTATCTGCCTTTTTACTGTTTCGCTAACAATAGCCGAATACAAAACCTTCTTGCTATTATCAACGCTAAAATCTGACAACCTGTCAACAACACTCATAAACTTATCTCTATCATTGATAATATCATTTACAGTAACTTCTCGTCTATAGAAATCGTCTGCTGTTTTTAGAATAAGGCTTATCTGTGGGGCATACGCTAGAGAAACTCTATCAACGCCCTGTACTCCTACTCGCAGAGAGGAAGCAACATCTTTCAAAGAACGGACAGAAAGACTTATGTTTTTATCTCGTTTGTATTGCTCAAAACGCTCGTCTACCGTCTTTTTATCTGTAGCAAAGTAGCCAAAGAAGTAGCCAAAGAAGTCTTTTAGGCTAATCTCGTGCTTTTCATCAAGTCGTTTTGCAGTTTTAATTTGCTTGTCGTCTTTGTTATTGAGGTAAATTCTTCTAACTGAAGCTGCGTGACTTCCACGTTTATACTCTTTAACAATCTCGCACTCAAACGGATCAAAGTGAATAAACTTTTTGCTGTGTTGTCTAATATCTTGATCCTCTTCGGGAGTCCACATAAAGGACGCATTAGCTGTACTAAACATGGACGATTCGTGCTTGTTTTCATCAAGCATATACGCCTGCAGTACATGAAGATACAAAGCTGTAGAGATAGCTTCAATATAGGTGGTATTAGTTGACTCTGCATACCTTAAAACAGAATCAATAGGATTTGTCTTTACGGGCATTCTTAACACAAAGTCAGCAATACTCTGATCCTTTTGCATAAGTCTAGCAACAATGCTGTATAACTCTTTTCGTTGCTGTTCATCATATGGGCAGGTAGCTATGCGTTTACAACCACGGGAGTGGATAAAGTCTACAATCAATTTTGCAGACTTTTCCTGCTTAAATCCACCCTCATAAGTTAGCACCTGCTTTTTGTCGGCTCTAGGTAATATGGGGTAGCTGGATAAAAAGAACATCTTTAGCGTTTCCCAAATATCCCGCTCGTCAACGATAATTCTTCTGTAGCTTCCCATAAACTTTTTATTCAATCCAAGAAATCTACTTCTACCGTCAACGCTTTGAACCGTTCTGCCGGGCAGTAGATAAAGATTCTTCTCAATATAGCTAGAAATCGTGTCTGTACACGGATTATCTTCAAAAATTTTAGTTAGAATTGCATCTTCTTCGGAAGTCCACTTCTTAGGTGCAGTTTTGCTCATTAGTTTTCCTCTAAGTTAAATGCCATTCCAATATTTGATGTGAAATTCTGATAGTTGTAAAACACAAAACTCATTACATCTTTTACTGGAATTTTATAGATACGGGCAAAGTCCTTCAGCTTGTACAATTCGCCAGGAATGTTTGCTGCAAAGACCTTTAGCATAGTATCGCCAACCTCACTTGTGCAGAGAATATCTGTACACAAAAGCGATAGTTGTCTATAAACATCAACGTCATCAAAATGACTCTTATTGTATTTTGGTGTAACGTCCATGTTTGACAAATACTTGTATACGTCAGTACGGCACAACTTTTTCTCGTGCGTATTGTTGTATCTGTTAGTAATTTGTCCGTAAGAACCACCGTTGATGCACTCGCCAAACAAGTCTAGTGTTTCCTCATAATCAAGATGTGACTTTCGTGATCGATTTGGAGCATATGTCCTCTTGATTTTTTGAATATCAATAGAGGTCATAGTTGGAAACTTGTCCTTCCACTTTTCGCTTGAAACGTGCCAAAGAGGTGCATAAGCATAGATAAAATCAACGCTATCTGAATCAACGTCTGGATATGTTTCACTAAAGCCAATGAAGTTGAGTTTCTTCGCAAATCGTCTAATAGTGTATGGAGGAATCATTAGCTTTTCTGAAATAGACTTCATGCTTTCCTTATTGTCAATACAATGTTTAAGGATAGCAATTTCCTCTTGTGTCCAGTCATGTTTATCCACATAAGACTTATTGCGGTGAATACGATACCAAGCATTCATGCAAGCCTTTGGAGTCCTTTTTAGGTATGTTGAAACGTTTTCCCAAATCTCGTTTGGAGTATTTTGAGAAAAGTAAGCATAACTATTTTCAAGTCTAATGTAATCTTCATCATTCCATGTCAGATTACAATTTTCAAATCGCTCGTCTTTAACCATGGCACGCATCACTACTCATTATTCTTTGCAATGGTAGAAATCCTAGAAGCAACCTGCTTTAGAGATTTGTCGCTAATCTCCGTAAATTTAGTAAGGAAATCATTGAGCAATGCAATTTCCTCATCACTCCAAACACGACTCTTATTCTGTGCGCTTAGTCGCTGCGCACGCTTTCTAATCTCGTCAACCGTGTGATTAGGAAGATACTCGTCCCAAATCTCTTTATCTCCACCATAGACAGGGTAATAAGTCTTAATAAGAGTGTCCTCTAGTTCGTTCCAAGTAGAAGAACGACCACGCTTCTTAATAGCGGGCGGATCAAGTGCCAGATTATGCTCTGCATAATAAGCAATCTCGTCCTTAGTCCTTCCTGGAATAAGGGTAGACCACTTTGAGAAGTTCTTACCGTAAACTGGATACCAGCGCATGATTAGACGCTCTTCATCGCTCGTAAACTTAGCCTGCGCAGATGTAACAACCAAACCCATCTTATGCGCCCTAGACCTAATTGAAGAATCTGAACGTGAAGGTAGAAGTGTTTTCCAGCCGACCCATACAGAACCGTTGACAGGATAAAACTCCCTCAAAAGGCTTTCCTCTTCCTTAGTAAATCTCTTTGGTGTTTCCATAACTCTCTCCTTTAGTTTTTATTAGCAAATACGCTCGTTGCTTTTGATACACTATCAATGTTAACACTAATTAAACCACTATCACCGCTTTTTGTGTAGTATCTATATAATGTCACATTTGTGTCATCATCATATTTAACTTTATCCCCCTCTTGATGTAAGTTATTAGTTGTATCATCAAGCGTTAGTGAATAAAGCCTAGTAACTGAACCATCGCCAGAAATATATGCAACGGCAGGAGCATATAAAGTGGCATCTTCGATATTGATGTTAGAGTCATGCAAAATCTTTGTAGCAACATCGCTATCAATGTTTACATATACAACCCTATTCGTATCAAGCGCATATCTTAGTCCAGGCGTTTTAGTATCAATCCAAGGAAGTCTTTGATTGATAAATGGATTCTCCTTAGCAATAGCATCGCAATATGGGCATCCATATTTATAGAAATAAACAACCTTGCCATAAAATTCGCTTACACCATTAGTCTGTGTTGGTGCAGGGGCAGCGTTATTCATTTCTTCAATCTTCGTAATAGAAGATTTGTTTACTTGATCTTGTGTTGCTCCCTTTGTAAAGGCTGTATAAATCGTAAAGTTTGCAGGAATGATGATTAGCAAAAAGGCAGCAATAGTACAAACGGTTACTACTCTTTTGTTCTTCTTAATTACGTCCTTTGGTAGACCACTTTTCTTGCCGTTGTGTGCAACAACAATCTTAATAGCAAGTGAAACTACCAAAAGGCACATGATCCAAAACCATGTTTTGCTCAACGCAATACCTAGTGTATTTCCCATATAAATCACCTTAGATAAAAGTTAGCTTTTGTGTCATATAATATTATTACACAAATCAAACAGAATAAGTGTCAAAAAGTATTACTACACAATTATTACATATTTTAGTAAGTGTGATTTATCGTTCGCCTAGAATGACGATATTTAGAGCGTAATTTTTAGGTGTAAATATACCACCATCATAATTTGCGTGTCTTAAAACGGCTTAGAAAGGCTCGTTTTTTAGACCTCATTATCAATTCTTACAAGGATTCTGCCTTTTTCATCTCTACACGCACGTTTGAATTTTTTATGCTTAGGTTTGCTATGATCATCTTCAGACCAGACTTGTGTGCCAGCGCAATACGCAACATCGTCTAGTGTGTAGTGGCTATCCGTTAGGACAAACGGACAAAGACGGAATCCCTTTTGGCTGTAGGCAGCAAATCTTCCATCGCCTAGATCTTCAAACCACTTTGAATTAGTTATCTTAAACCCTTTGGATATTTTTAACTTAGGCATAACTCTTTCCTCGTAATCATAAATAAAAAGAGGGACGAACAATATCGCCCCTCCTTACATCAACTATCGCCTAGTGCTTTTGAGGTTTGATTGCGATAGCAGAGATAGCAATAAACAGACCAAGAATTAGTGCAATGGAACTAACAACAATGACAGGAATATTCATCTTCTTCTCCAAACAGTAGAATTGATTGACTATCATTTATTATTGCACTTTACGATATATAAAGCAACACGGGGACTGTATAAACAATCCCCGTGTTTTCTAACTAGCTAGACGCTTTTAATTAGTTGCCTGGAACCCAAACATCCTCAGTCCAGTATGCGGTGTGACCCTTAGTCTGCGTTTCACCAACGTCAAAACCACGACCAGTATTGCCAGCAACAACACGCTTACGACCAGTCTGCTGGGTAAATGCCTGGTGCTGTGCGTTGAGGTTAGCTTCTGCTTCTGCCTGTGTGCTGAACTGTGCGTCTGGGGCAGTACCGAAGGATGCGGTAAAGGTTACAGGATCGCCGTCATCGTCAACCATGGTGACTACAGTGTAAGTACCATCCTCAACATACTTGCTATGCTGGACGGACTCCCAATGTCCTGCGGGTGCTGCAGGCTTAGTCTCCTCTGCAGGCTTAGTCTCCTCAGTCTTAACCTCTTCTGCAGGCTTAGTCTCCTCAGCGGGTTTAACCTCTTCTGCAGGTTTAGTCTCCTCAGTCTTAACCTCTTCTGCAGGCTTAACCTCTTCCTGCTTTGCAGGCTGTGTGACGGCAGGCTTCTGCTCTGGGACAGGTGTTTGAGTTGGGATATTAAGAATAATACCCGCTGTACCGCCTGCAACAAGACCAGTAGTTACAATACCCATAGCAACCTTCTGTGCGACAGTACCAGTCTTTGCTACAGTTGCGACCGCCTTTGGTGCTTTTGCAGCAGCCTTAGAAAACTGCTTTGCAACCCTAACGACCTTTCCAGTAATATTGTCAATCATTCGTACTCTCATTGTTTCTCCTTTTTGTTAAGCCTGTTTTGGCTTTGTTTTCTTAATGACAATACTTACTATACTACATAATTTGTGTAAAATCAACAATGTCACAAATACACAATTCCTACACAATTAGACCTTTGTGAACCCAAGTACCTTCATTACATTATCAATGCCCTTAATAGTAAGCGTGTTATCTGAATATAATACTTTGATAGTAGTATCATCCTCATCTAGGTAATCCGCTTCTAGGTATTCATCAACTAGATCCTTAAAACTATAAGAATCCCTCAAAGTTACGCTTGATTTGTATTCCTCTATATATCCGTCCATATCATCTGTATATAGACCAATGCCAAGTTTCTCTAGCAAATCAATATCCCTATCTTTGTGGAAATCGCCGTTTCCACCATTTGAATAAACATCGTAAGCACTCTGAAATACGTCTTTTTGATAATGAAGGATAGTGTTATTGCATCCATTTGCTTCTGCGGTGGTACACGAAACAAATACGTCAATCATACTAGGCACTTCAACTACTACCATCTCATTGTTTCGCTTGTGCTTGATCCTAGTTAGTTCATAAGATACGTCTGCGATTGCTTTAGTTGAAATAACAGCTTCACTATTGCTCATTTCTTCAGTTTTCTCACGCTTAGATTTAATCAAGCTACAACCACCTACAACATCATTGATAAAGATATTATTAAAGTCACAATCCTTGTTACGAGCAAAAATCGTTGCCTTAAAGCTAACTATAAACGTTAGTTCCTTCGCTACTCCGTTTAGAGCAACGGAGTAATAGCATTTAGTGGAGCGTCCTTCGTGAATTTTAATAAACTCAATTCCACCCTCTTTGTCTTTATCAACGACATCATTGAAAGGCTTATCGCCCATACCAATAAGCCATGAAATACACTTGAATTCTACTGGACTTAAACCAGCAATGCTCTCTGGGAAATATGTAAATACGTGCTTAATTTGACTAGCTACAAACTCTTTGCCGTCCTTTATCTCATTACCGTTGTAAAGTTCTTTTAGACACTCATAAAATTCGTCTGTAACGTTGAGAATCGCCTTCAGTTCGTAAGATACATTTGAAACGTATACAGAGTTTGTATCATTAGCCATATTTACATTCCTCTTATCTATAACTAGATCTTTTGATACATAACGATAGTTCTTGCATCATGCCCATATTCAGCATAACCGCTGCAAGTGACTAAAAAGATTACTTCTCTATCTCCATCAATAAGTCCAAGATTGTAGTTTGCAGATTTTGCCGTTGCATTTTTGTAGAAATCTAGTTCCCATTGTCGCAGATTGTCTTTATCCATGCTTCCAACATTTCTAATATCCGTATCATCTGCCTGCACTCTTGTAGCTGCAACTGGTCGATATGACGCAGTTCCATTTTCTTTGTCCCACCACGTTAGAATACCAAGATTGTTAAAGTTATCTTGATCCGCTTTATCACCAATATCGTGAAACATAATCCTAGCGTTCATTTTATGCCCGTATACAATTCTTGCCTTTGAAGATAACGGGGTTAGTCTATCCAAAAATAGAGTGCCTGCCTGTGCATAGTTTCCCCAAATATCATGATTCAAATAAGTCCACTCGTCATCTGAAGGTGGAATTGCAACTGGATTGTTAACGTTAGTACCAGCAACTTTTAGCCAAGCACTTGCATTAGGTGCTTTTTCTGCAAGTTTGTCTTTGTTAATAGGAGAAACGTCAATACTACCATCTGGGAGTAGAGAGGTTGTATCTTGACCCACCTCATCTGCAAGATTAGCGATTTGCGCACCCTCTGCAACGGGGGCAAAGTATTGATACGCATAATAGCCAACCACGCCAAGACCTATTGTAATAAGCAATATTGAAACAATCATGATTGAGTAAAACTTCATTCTATTGCGCTTTGTCTTTTTTACTACTGTCATTATCTCAACCTCTATTATCGGGAATATAACTGTAATCACAATTATATAAAAAGAAACGCCATGTAAGCAACTACCTACATGGCGTTTACATATATTACACACGTAAAAGATTATCTAATCTTTTTTACCTCCTGCAGGAGTTCACTTGCCAAGTCTTTAACCGCTCTAGGATCAGACCTCATGACTGCGTTCTTAGCTTTCTGACTATATGCTTTGCGTACACGCTTAACCTCTGCTTGTGTTGCACGCTTATCATTAAGTCGTTTAGCAGCCTTTGTCAGTTCATTGATAGCCTTTGTCTGCTTTTCAGCAATACGCTCTTGTGTTTCTCCTGCCTTTTCACTAGTGCGTTTAATTTTATCTAGCACTTCAGCCTGTTGCTGTAGCATACGTGCTTTTTCTGTATTGCTTAGGTTAGACAACTGCTTAACGCTTTCCCTATCAACTTTAACAGGGTTAGATTTAATAGAAGTCGCTACCTTAGAAGCTACCTTATCAGTATCGACTGTAGCTTTTACCTCCGTCTTTGGATCAACCATAATTTTTTTACCATTAGGCAACGTTGCTACAGTCTGTCCGTTTGGACGCTCTGTAATTGTAGCGTGCGCCTGTTTTGCAGCGTTCTTTGTAAAGATAGCCTTACCGCCTGCGGAAACAGAGGAAATAAGTTTGTTTACGTCTGCGCCATTAGCAATCATAATAGCTGCGTTACGTGCGCTTTCCCTATCTGTAATGGAAGCAAACTTCTTTTGTGCGTCAAGATCAGCGTTTAGAAGCTGTCCTTTAAGTTTCTGATAGCGATTCTTGCCCTTCTTAATACCAGTAGAATCAAGCGTATCTAGTGCCTTTTGCGCCCAATCGGTTGTATCTGCCTTGCCGTCTGTTTCGACCTTAGAGAGGTCTGTCTTAGAAGGCTTACGAGAAGAAGCTGCTCCACCGTTACCGTCAATTCCACCAAGGACATTTGTGCTATCCGTATCAGATGCCTTTCCATCTGTGGTAACACCATTGACACCGTTATCGTCATGCTGTGTAGCACCACCGGCAAGAATGTTGTCAAGTCTATTCTTAGCATTCTGATTTGCCTTGTGCTTTGCGCTTACAACGGCTGCTGCGCCCGCACCAATGGCAGCACCAACGCCAACGGCTGCAACACCCTTAGCAACGCCACCAGCCTTCTGTGCGCCCTTAGAAAGTGCGTCACGTTGAGCATTGAAGTCAATAGCCTTACGACCTTTAGCGTTTGGATATAGCTTGCTCTGATACTTGTAAATAGAGTTCAATGCGCTTTCACACATAAGGTATGGAATAAGGACTACTGCACCAACAATAGATACCTTTCGACCATAAGGCGTTTTAATGAATGGATAAATTGCGCCCATAGATAGTGCAATAGTAATAAGGATGTTTGCAATAAGGGCAATTCCACCGTCAATAGCACCGCCAACACCAAAAGCAGCGTCCTGTCCCAAGCCGATAGCAGAAGAAACGCCTTCTGTAGTCAAGAACGTGATTGAGGTTAGACCGTATACAACATCTGAAATATACAGACCAAACGAAATTGCAAACATTGCAAATACGAAGGATAGACCCGCTGCCAAGTAGTAGAAGGCATAGTCTGCGAGTCCAAACAGGTCGCCAGTCAAGAGTGCTTTGAAGAATCCAACGATACTCTTCCAAATTGCTGGGAAAAGAGGAGCGGTGAACAGATAGAAAATAACCATGATTGAGATAATAGCCATGATCATGTATGTACTAGCAAGGTGGGAAATCTTTGCTTCAAGATCAGCCTTACCAGCATTGGGGATTGAGTAACGAGCAACGCCAGTAACGCCACCATTTACGCCCTGTGAAGCCATAGATACATAAGTACCAGCATCGGAGCGACCAATACTTGCCAAGTCCAAATCAAATTGACCGTTTGCATAGCTACCAGAGAGAATAAAGGCGGTGGACTGATTTGAGAAAGTCTGTCCTGGGGTTAGACCAGCATACTTATTGTATAGAGCAATCATAAGTGCATTAGCATTTGACTGATTGACACGATAATTAGATTTCTTTTCATTACCTGTACCAACAATCGCACTATTGCCTTGATTAGGCTCTCCTGTCTTAGGATCAAAGGTTTCTTGATTAGCATTAGAAAGAATGCCGTTATACTGTGTAGGCTTATTGAAGGTTTCATTCTGCGAAGCACCTGCATAAGCACCAATTAGATATGACTTAGGGTTATTCCAAGCAACCTGTGTACCCCACATTTTCCAATCTTCCATGACATCCATCTGTCGAGTATTGTCAATAAAGACTGAAGAATTCTTACTGACTTTAAGTTCTTTCTTATCCTTATCGCTTTCATCATTTTGTGCGTTATTGTTGTCAGTATCAGAAGGATTAGTTGTGTTATTGCTGTTGTCAGTAGTTGTTGTAGAGCCATCAGAATTTGTTGTCGTCTGTGTTTGCTGTGTAGAAGTTCCCTGTTTTGCATTTGCGTTAGGATTCTTAAAGAAGAATACAGGACGCCAGGAAGAATAAGTAACGCCCTCGTCCGCAGACCTGCTTACTTGTGCGCCCTTATTCAAAAGGCTTGTATTTGTAGAAGCCTGAATAGATGTATCACTCTCTTGATGATTTGAAAGATATGTTGCGTAAGAAAGTGCATTGTACAGACCACTACTATTAGACGTAATTGCATTTAGCTGCTCTGCAGGATCAGTTGAAGTTCCATAAGTTTGAGAAAGAACCTTAACAATAGTGGACTTGTTTGGATCAAACTTTTGCCAATCGTCCCTACCTGTACCAAGGGTTACGCTCTGTGGAAGCCTAAAGTTTGACTGTGATGCCCAAGACCATGTATCAACAATAAGATTTGAAGATGATGCCTTAAAGCTATTTTCAAGAGTTTCCTGCGCATAGTTCACAACATCAATCATTGCGGATGTTAGTGTTACAGCAAAAATAGGGGTAATCATAATGGTAATAAGACGAATTACCCAAGTTCTAGGCTTAGAGAAGTCCTTTGATTTTCTTGAATTATAAAGAGCAAAAACAAGTGACATTGTTAGTGCTGCAAGAATAAAAGTTACAGTTACATTGCGAACAAAGGAAATGTTTTGACCGGTTAGACCAAAAGAATTAAGACCATACTCAACGATAGAATTAAGCCATGCTTTTGCTGGATTAGTCTTATCACCATTCTGTACGTTTTCCTGTACCGTATCGGAGAAATTCTTTTGATCGGGAGTTGTAGATTGAGTATTGCTCAAACCACCATTAGCGGTGAATCCAACAATAGAAGGAACATTGAGATTTACAACTGCACTACTTAGAGTTTTGATAATTCCACTACTTGCTTTTGCAATGTTAGCAGACATACTAGCCATACCAGCCATAGAGCCTGCCATACCGCTGCGGATATTGCCCTGCTTAATACCATCGCTTTCGTCATGATATTTAGTAGTCTGGTCGCCACTCATGACGTATGTATCTACATACTGATAGTTATATAGACCTTTAAGGTAATTTGTAAGCTGTTTGGAATTATCATCCTCACCGCCTACAAATTCACCGTGACCGCTTTCGCCGTTTCCCTGTCCGTACAAACCGTTACCAGCGGAAGGGTTGAAATGATACATTTCATTCTCTGAAATAACAGAGTCAACCATACTATTGCTATTTGCTGCCCAACGCATCCAAATATCAGCAAGAAGGCTGCCCCAACTATCTCTAGGACGGTATGTTAGCGTAAAATCAGCGTCATTTACTGCGTCTGTCGCAAATACGCTCTGTGCAGGCAGCACAATCGCAGAAAAAGCTAATACAAGCGTCAGTACGCTTGCTACAATTCTTTTTTTGACATTACCAAACAACATTATGCTCCCATCGGCTCAACAACAATACCGCCCTTTGTATCGGCTGCACCGCTATCGTAAATGCGGTTATCCTTGCTTACATACATTCTGAAATCATGGCAATCTGGATTCGCAATTAGTGCCTGTACAATACCGTCTTTGACCTCACGATCAACGTATCTTGCAACCGACCTTGCACCGCCACGCTGCGGATTATTTGCTTTAACAAGAATGTATGAAATATATATTACCACATCATTCTCTACGCAATTATAGCTAGTTTCACTCCACTTAATAGGTGCATCGAGGTGGATGTTAACGTTGTAAATCTTGCTAAAGCTATCGAGAAGTTCATTTAGCTTTACCTTTGTAATCGCAACGTACTCATCCGCAGACAACGAACGGAATGGAATAATTCTATCGAACCTGCCCAAAAATTCTGCCCTAAACTTTCCAGAAGCAATAAGGCTATTGAAAATCATGTTAGAAAGGTTGCGATACTCCTCTTTTTCAGTATCGCTGTTTGTCGTGCCTAGCGTTGCACGGACGGAGTGTTGTGCATCCTCTGTAAATACTTCTGAACCCTCATTTGTAGTCACGAATACGCAGGTATTAGTAAGAGAAACGTTTTGTACGTTCGTTCTCCTAGCACTATCTTCTGTTTCATAAGTGACATTACCTTCGTCAAGTACAAATAGAAGCGTGTCAAAAACGCCCTGGCAAGCCTTTTCAATCTCATCGAAAAGAAGCACGGCATTAGGTTGATGAAGCGCAATTTCACCAATCTTTTTACGAAAAGCAGGCTCTCTATCTGGGGTTTGGTAATCAGTCATGGAAATGATATTGAGTACATTCTCGTTAGGATAAAGCGTATTAGCAATAATCTTTACCGTTTCTGTTTTACCAACGCCAGTAGAGCCAGTAAACAAGGCAGACATGATCGGGCGATGACCGTATCCTCTTGTAGGGTATTTGAGCGACTGCAACATTAGACCAAGTTCGCCACGAGCAAACTCCTGTCCCTTAATATTTTTATTAAGATTGTCAATAATCTTGTCTGCATCCCATCTATTTTCAAGAGAAATGTTATAAGCACTTCGGAATACCTGCGCAATTACATCTTTGTTAACACGCTTTCCTGTTTTATCCTCATACGCCAACAAGTCCTCAAGAATATCAATAGACTTTCTAGGCTCTGCATTTTGCGACCTCATACTGGCGTTTGCGGAAATAATGTAATCAATTAGTTCATCTGAAATAGGATAGTGCTTTGCTGATACCGCTTGTGCTTTCCACCATCCTGCCAACGCACTATGTACCTCATGTTGTGGCAAAACGTTTACAGGGACTTCTTTAAATCGCTGTGCTAGTGGAGGATCTGTAGCAATATAGGTATCAAATTCTGCTCTAGTTGTAGCACCAATAAATTTAACAGGTGGATTGATGAGAATATCTTTAAGAATATCGCCACCGATTTTCGTTCCCTCGCCAAAAATAGTAACGAGCAGATGAACCTCATCTGCAAATACTACAAATCGGATACTATCGTCTGCTAGAATCTTTCTCATTCTCAATTCAAACTTTTTCATTACATCGAACATAGTTGTAATGACTGCTTGCATTTGATTCTTTGGAACGTAAGAAAGTCTACCAATACGCAGCGACATCACTACAAACTTATTAAAGACTCTATAGCCAGTCCGCCTAGCGTAAGCACCCGTATTCATATCTTTTACAAACTGCTCAACGATGGAAGTCTTACCAGAGCCAGCAAGACCAATAAGGCAAGCTACAGGGGTCTGTTTACGCACCTGTACGCTATACAGACGATCAATCTCTGTTTCACGCCCCTTAATAGGATAAACTTGCTCTTTTACCTGCGTAAATGCGCCACCAATAGAAGCGTTGTACTTCTTATAATCTTCAAGTAATCTCTTAGCTTCTTTATCTCCGCCGTTTGCTTTGTTTTTTAGCTGTTCCCATGCGTTAAACATATATTAGTTCCTTCTTATTTTGTAGATTTAAGCAGATATGCTCTTGTCTGCAAGTTTGTAAACAAGTCCTGTGAATAAGTGAGGTTGGTGTAGTTGGTAATCTCTGCACCCGTGTCCTCAATCTTCTTATTCACATCATCAAGATTTTTCTGCTGGGCATTGAGAGCCTGTCTTGCATCATCGTCATTTGAATTTACGTTCAAACGCTCTTGATACTCTTTCATGGACTTCTGAATCTGCTCACGGTTTCTTGAAAGGCTCTGATATTCCTTATTAAGGGTATCTAGTGAGTTATTCTTGAAAACCTTATTAAAGAATCCCTCAAAATCAAACTGTCCGTCTTTCAAAAGAGTGCCGGGGAGTACTTCAGGCTTATAAGCATCGCTATCAATAGCGGGGTTTACAGAAAGTCTAAAGAAGGCAGTATCGTAAGCGTCCGACTGAACGACCGCATTATCGTTGTTGTTATCCTTATTTCTGTTTGTCTGATATGTAGAAAGCAGCTTACTCATTGATTGAGTAGTTGGATTAGTAAGGTTTGTAACGTTGTTGTTATTTGAATTGTTGGAGTTGTTTGTAGCGTTAATGAAGTTTCTGTTGATAATTCCAACGGTGTAAACGCTATTCTGCGGATTTGGAATGACTAAGAACATATCACCGTCTGTACCCATACGACCAAAAAGAACGGGGGTAGTGCCATCTTGTGACTGAACATTATCATTTTGGAGAATTACATCGTAATCTGTGCCTTTGTAGGGCAACTTAGACAACTCTGATGCGCTGCCACCAATTCTAGCGATCAGTACGCTATGCGCTTCATCTGTATAAATATCCTTAATTGTCAAAGTTGCGTTTGACCTGCCAAAATTGATTTGGCTACCAATAGCAGACGAGGAGTTAGATACGTCTGTGTTGTAGTTAACGCAACCTTTGATAGCAAAAATCATTCCAAAAATAACAGTAAATACGCAGATACAAAAGGTGTAGTACCACCTTTTGAAATCTGAATAAACCGCACTATTTTTAACTGTCCTCATTCATATTCCTAACGCTTGAAACGCTTATTATCAACATTAAGATTATACAATAAAACTCAAATCAATAAAGTTGTTGACGTTTCCTTCATCTCTGTGAATAAGCGTCTGGCAGCCACTACGCTGCTGCATTCTTGCAGCAAGGGTATCTGATAGTCGAGTATTCATACAATCTTCATACTTATTTACCTCATCTGCATTAAGTCTGCCGATAAAGGTATAGTCAACGTCTGTATCAAGATTTGAGTACATAGTTCCTTTGAGGTTAAAAATACTAGCTGTTTCATGCTGTTTAATCTCTGGGGAAGTAATTGTGTCAAAACACATAACTACACGAATACCCTTTTTGAAGTGTGCCTTGATAATATCTGTAGCCATCTCAATCGTGCGCTTATAGAGTTTGTCGCAACCATGTAATACAACTACATCGCCTTCCTCGCAGGTATAGAAGATGTAATCTAGCAGGTTGATAAATTGAGCCTGTTTAAGCGCATTGTCGTTAATGGTAGAGAAATTGTAATAAGTGTTTGCTGCACTTGTGTCTTTGACCGTTGTAGGACTTCCCAAAACGCCCGTATAAGAGAACATAGCGTTTTTAAGAATCGAATGAAGGGTATCAATATCAGTTGCCTTCATCTCACGATTTCTAATCTCTGCATTCTTTTCAAGATTCTTCAAAGACTGAAGTACGTTAGACATTTTAATGTAGCCGGTAGGATCTGTGATGTTAACGATACGAGTTAGTTCTGGGTGAATTTCAGCATCCTGCGTCCAGTTACCGCTAGTTAGGTATGTATCATCTACTGCCTGCATGACAATAGACCTTTGAGGTTGCGTAAGCTGTAGATTGTTTAGTTGGTCGAAAATATCTACAACCTTGTTTACAAGTCTAGCGTGAATTTCACGAACATCCTCAATGTTTCCAAAGCCTTGAAGTGGGTTTACCGTGACCCTTGAAGCGTCTAGGTACGCATAAGCACCCGTTGTATCAATAGGACGTGCATAAACGCCCTTAATCTGATAATCAAAATCATTAAAAATAAGATGCTTAGCCTTGTGACCTCGCATAATGATATTGTTTGCGCATACCTGTCCTACAAGAGAAGCTACTGGAATACTTGAATTTGTTGCAGCATTTACGTAACGACCCATACCATAATCACTAGGCATTGCGACCATGGCAATACGATTTGTATGCTTATCAAAGTCAAACATAGCAGTTGAGGAGGAAGTAACGCTTAGTGTGTCCTGTCCAATAGGAATACCCTCCGTGTCAAAAATACCGTTTGATACGGAGAAGTTGATACCAGCATAATTATCGCCAGTAGAGGTAAACAAATCAAAAGAAGGCTCAATACGTGCATAAAAACTTTCCATACGATCTTTTTGATCCGAAGGAATTTGCAGCCATTTTGCGCCATCGTTCTTAGGCTCTGTGGCAAGTGACCTATTCAAAATCTTAATTTGCTCTGAAAGAAGTTCCTCTGAATATGCAGAGAGCAAAAGTTCAATACTGAACACAACAACAGGTGTAGAGTTGCTTGCAAGTAGGGCATATGCAGCATAGTCCTCTTCTTCTGCACTTCTCATTTGAGTACGTACAGGATCTTCTGCCTTTTTATCGGAATTTCGCTCATCGTCTTTCTTCTCGTTTTGGATAGCTTCTTGATTTCCCTTAGAGTGAGAAGAGGTTAGCTTCTTCTTCTCATCGCCGTTAATCACAATTTCACGAACAGAAAGCGTCATTTTTACTCCGCTTAGGAGTGAACCTGCGGGGTTAAAATTGAGCATATCAACTGGGGATAGTTTTCTATTTGTACCTTGTGATACATACAAGTGCATAATTGCAATCTTTAGTCCATCACGAACAGAATAAGCTGGGGTAAACTCAATAGGATTTGGAGAGGTTAAATTATCACGGTGGAGTTTAAGAGTATCGTCTTTCTTTCCATCGTGTAGTTTTTCATGAATATATGCAGGAAAATCACCCAAAGTCAAAGTATCGCCATTTACCAGCTTAATCTTTGTATTCAAAAAAGCGGGCGATTTCTTTTGCTTGTTATCTGCGGAGTCTGTTTTCTTAGACATATACTTCCCTTTTAGTTCTTAAATGGATCGGACAATACGCTTTCGACCTCTTTTTTAGAGTCAATAAGCATACTCTTTGAATAAATGCCATAACCTTCAACAAACGCAGCAAACAAGTCCATAGACTCTCTTAGTAGTGCGGTTGAGGAAGAACGAATGATTACATATTGTGTAATAGTCGTATCTGTTTCCTTTACACGGCTATTGAGATATTCCTTATAAATCTTTGCCATATACTCACGGAAAAGTTCATTATCGGAGTCCTCATTATTGCTTTCTTTTGCACTCTTTACGACATTATTGAGCATCTTAATCTGACTTGATACGTCAACAGGCTCAATAAACATCAAAAACTGCTCTTGTGTATCAGACTTCTTAGCAATCATGTACTTTGCTCTAGCCACAGAAAGCTGGTCTGCAACTCTAGGCAAAACCGCATGACCCAAGTGACCGCTTACTTTATAAAGTGCGCCAAAATCTCCATTTGAAAAACGGATAGTGCCACCATCATAAACTTTGTAAATTCCATAAGTTTTAAGACTTGTGTCATTACTCTTTAGCCTAATCTTTTCAAGAAAATTATTAAATGCAAGGTTGGCAGATACAGACAACACCGTTTTTGCATCATATGGAGCAATATAGAAAAGAACAAGAACAGTTAAAGCGATTGTCACAAAAAGCAATGGTAAAAATACATATCCAGCCATTGCTGGGACTTGTGTAATCGGGAATAGAAAGAATGCCGTTACTACAAAAATCTCTAGTCCAAGTCCAGTCAGTAGTCTTGAAAGAGGAATCTTATTATCAGTAAGAATTTTCTCTAAAAAAGGTACAGGAATTTTACGGTGTTTTTCACTTTCAAGAATGTTAACCATAAAATTGTAAGTACGGTTAAACTCATTTTCATGCTGCTCATCGGTTGTTTTGTTATTTACTGCCATTACTCAACCTCATTATCCCTATTGTTAGCAACAGAAGAAAAGGCTTGATTAAAGCCATAATTGATAGTTGCGCCAACAACTTTCAAAATATCAATCAGTCTACCAAAGCACCAAAAAACAGAACCGACCTCACCATGAAAGGTATTCTTAATTGAAGTGTTTGCCTTCTGCTTAAAAGCACGCCACTTTTCGTAACGTGCTTCCTTTTTAATCTTTTCGAGTTCAAGATACTCTTCTTTAGTCATTTGCTACCTCGCTAGAAGTCTTATCGTCTTTCTTCTTTCCCTCAATTTTAACCTCTTTAATGCGCTTTACGCACATCTTGAAAATGAAAGAGAATAGACGAATACCAACAAGCAGAGAACAAATTGTAACTGCGCTAATTACAGAAATGTAGGCAACAGTAAAAGCATCTGCACTTGCAAAAATGCCCTGCATACTCCATACCTGCAGGCTAACAACAAAGAATCCGCAGATATAATCAAAGAGATTCTTACTAATCAAAGTAACTACTGTAAGACTTGCAAGAACAGAAAGAATGTACAGAATTGCACGAACCAGCTTAGTCTGTAGGTTTGTCTTGTTTGCACAAGCCTTCTTAGAATCGTCTGCCTGTCCTACAAAAGAAAAACGCTTTGCCATAATTTATCCTTCAATCCAATCGGCTTGATCGTCATTGACCTTAATTGTACCATGAGCGTTATTATTTGCGTCAATAACCAAAGTCATCTTTACAATTTTTTTATATTTGTCGATAAACTCCGTGTAATTTTGCGCCCACGCCTGCTTAAACTGTGGGATAGCGTCATTGTTGTATACGTCCTCGGCATTTTCATGGATAGGATCGTATGCGATCTTGCTACTTAGAACGATGGCTTCAATGTTATAAACCAAAGGATCATCTGTCTTGTAAGTAGTTGCACCACCGCAGAAAACAACTGGCATAGAACCAGCCTGCGTACCAGAAACAGGCTTGTAAATAGCATCAATCTTGCCGTTAGAATCATCAACTGTTAGATTGTAGTTTCTATCAAGCCAGTCAATCATTGCGCCCTTATTGTCGTTGGTGTTGGAATGCGGGAAGTGATTGTCATATGCAAGCACCCAAGCGCAAAGGTCTGGAATACGGTCTAGCTTTTTATTAAACGGGACATCATGAAAAACGCCAGTATCTTCGTTGATAACATTTTGGTCTGTATGCTCACTCAACCTGTTATCTCGAATACTCTTATAGTCAACCTTGTCTTTATTTGCTGTAGGGACATTAGTAATCCCACCAACTTCTGTAGGCTGTGACGGCTTATTACTGTTAGACCATACCGCAAAGCCAACACTACCCGCTACGGCTGCCAAACCACCAACTGTAGCTATAATTGCTTGTCTGCGTGTAAAAGTACGCTTAGAACGGCTCTCAGAGCCTTGTTTTGATTCACTTGTGTTAACGGAATCTGTCTTAGTATTGTTTGGCATAAAAACCTCCAATTAAAACACTTGATTGATGTTGCTATACACTTTGTCAATCTGCAACTGATTTTGAACAGGATCATAGAGTCCTTGAATTACATCGTATCTAGTTGGCAAATATGTACCGTCAAACTTTAGAGGAGTTGACTTTGTGTAAATAAACACGGGGTAGCCATTAGGATAGTTCTTATCGTTAGGAGCATAGACGATAGCTTTGATTACTTCGCCCTTTCCTTGTGCATATCTCTTTACATATCCCTTAGCAAGATTGTTTTGATCTGCACCAAAATATTTGTAGAAGAAATTTGTTACCTGTGGATTACCGTCCACAAACTCAATAGAGTTAAATTCATCACGAACGGTATTCATGAAGTTGACAACATTCTCCTCCATTTTGCCACCGTCTGTCTTGTATTCAAGATTCTCATTAGGCTTCATAGTAAGTCGTGTGCTATCTAGTACACCCTTATTATCTCCGCCGTTTTCGTCACGCAAAAACTTCAGATTCTTCTGGAAGGCTTCTGCTTCATCACCTTGATATTTTGAAGCTGCGTCTGTAAAGGCTGTATACGTTTCACTTGTATAGTGACCCGCAACGTCTGTCTTAATATCAGAATCCTTTACTCCATAAGACGCCCATTCATTTTTATCCCCGCTACTCTGATTGTTGCTATTGTCATTAGCACTAGGCTTATCAGAATTAGTAGGGACATTCTGAATTTGAGTAGGCTGTGTTGTATTGATTGTTGAGTTATTTCCATTCCAAACAACAAATCCTACCGCTAGTCCAGCAGCTAACGTACCGCCAGCGACCATAGCTGCAATCTTTTTATGACTTGTAATAAACTCTCGTATCGCCATATTTGTGTCCTTTCAATCTTTGTCACAATTATACTTCATTACTAAAAATGTAGTGACTATACAATAGTTATTATAGCCACTACACAAAATATACATAAGTTGAAACATTGAAAAGACTAGGCTTTATCCCTTAAATCTAAAGTAATAACCGCCCTCATAACCGCCTGTATAGAGATCTGTTTCAGCGACCTCTGCATGGTCTACTGGCACGCCATGAAGCGTCTGTCCGATATTTCCACCATCACCATCAGCACCATCGTAATTATCAGATGCGCCATAAGAAGTGATTTGCTTTTTACCGCTACTGTCTGTAGTCACGCTTGCAACCATAGCGACATGGTGTTTGTTGCCGTACATAATAATATCGCCAGCCTTTAGTTCATCAGCGTTAAATGGGTGTACCTCCCATTTTGAGCCAGATTTTGTAAGCATATTGTAAAGGTCTGGGACGTAATATGGATTGCCCTGTCCCTTACGCATATCCTCGATAAACGACTTATCCATACCACTATCATACAAACCCCATACAAGATAACTAGCGCATTGTACGCTGCCCTTGTGAGGATCGTTTACACCGCCGTCTGTATAGCCAATGGAGTCATCATCTGCCCACTTTTTAAGGTATGCCATCCATGCCTTAATGCTTCCATCTGCATTGATGGTATCGCCGTCATCCTCACAATCGCCACTAGCGTCATAACCGCTTGTAGTCGTTGTACGACTTAGTTGATTGCTTGTATCAAGTCCGTTACCACTTAATTTCCACTTAGACGGATCGGCTGGAATGTTGGCAGAATTAAATACTCTATCAGCGGTAATTGCGTCTGCGTTACGCTGTTCAACGTTTCCATCTACACCACGTTCGTAAGCCTGCGACCATGTAAGGCGTGCTTTAACTGGATCGTCTGCGTTCATGAACTGTTCAACGGTTTGATAGGGAGTGCCGTGCATACGCATAAATGGCTCTACCGCCCTGTTTCCCCACTCCAAACCCCAAACGGCTGCACATTGATTACGAACGCCCCAACCATCACTATCAATAGCACCCCACCATTGACTATTAGTAAACTTTGTATAGGGGGTAAACTGAAAAAGTCCGCCACCACCTGCGAAATTAGCATAATTTCTCATGCCTGCAGGAGGCTCTTTACCATTCATACCAAAGTAAATAGGAGAACCCGTTTGCTCCGCCCTGTCTGGTACAAAATAACTCTCTGATTTGATGTGTCCGATAATTCCTGCAGCAGCGTGTCCGGACATTCCATACTCCTGCGTAAATATATCAAAGACCTGCTTTGCTACATTGTAAGTAGGAGTGCCAGGCGTGATCCAATCTTCAGATTTTCCAATAGTGCCACCTGTAACTGGCGCATTAGTAGAAGAGTCTTTGCGCTCACATCTTTTCTTATGGTGGATAAAATCATCATCAAACTTTGTTGCGCTTTCAGCACTACCGCTACCAACAATAGGAAATTCAGCAAACGCTTTAGCAGGAACGGTACTCGCAATCATTACGACTGCGAGTCCTGCGGTACAAATTTTATTAGCGATTGACGTGCGCATTGTTTACTATCCTCTTTATTGTTTTGTGACCTTCGCTGTTTGAGCAGCGATCTGTGCCACCGCCTGTACATCTGCATTTCCTGTAGTATACCCTGCATATTGAATATCGGTTAGAGAATCTCCGTCTTTTGTGGAGAATACGTATACCGCTGTATAGTTTGCGTCCTCAGACATAAATGGCACAAATGCGACGTATGTATATTGTCCGTCAGTATTCTCACCTGCGAAAACTACCGTTGCAGGGTTTGACTTAACAACTGTTTTCTGAAGCTGCGATGCTGGACTATCCTGCTTAACGATTGATTGCATTTTCTTTAACTGCTCGTCTGTGTTAGTCCCCATAGCTTTAGTGTTAAACAAGTTTTGAATATCATTGATAGTTGCAGAAACGGCATTCTCGTTGTTTTGGTCTGTATAAGAAACAAGCGTATTAAACAGACTATCATACTTATTAGCAAGTCCAGCGTTTTGCTGTGTCATTGTAATGTACACACTAGACTTTTGATTTGGTGTTTCGCCAGTATTGCCATTTTGTTTTTGTAGTTGTGCCTG
>ERZ773197.438-NODE-438-length-33081-cov-5.880579_pt1 | contig 33081 bp, 33 predicted proteins | sample MGYA00580999_ERZ773197 | MGnify/ENA primary metagenome ERZ773197 (study PRJEB29015, sample SAMEA2738166) | human oral metagenome | biome: human oral; feature: human-associated habitat; material: saliva | place: China | collected 2185 ...
CTTGCACCTTTGGTTCTTTTTGCGCTTTTGACTCTTCCAATTCGTCCAAGAGTTTCCCCGCAAGGGAGACCGGACGAATCCCCGTTAAATCTCCCCAAGGAAGACTTCGTCCGCATTTTTCCTCTAAAATCCTATAAAGATACGCTTTCACAATCGACTTATCTTTCGTCCGCTTTCCACTAAAGGAAAGCCCTGCTCCTCGTAAATCCAGAGAAAGACGGAAAAGAGAAGGGTCAGAAATCCCCTCCTCCGTCAGAATTCGATTTTGTTTTTCCGTATCTTTCCGTTTTAAACTCTTCCTGTTTACAGGAACGGCAGCCCTTTGCTCCTTTGCATGCTTTAAGGCATTTTTCTCCTCTTGGGTCGTCTCCATAAGCCGAACCCCCTCCGGCGTATGGAGCTGAAAATCCTCCCCAGGATAAAAAGCCTTACAAAGCTCCCGAATATCACTCTCAAACGGAAACAAAACCTCATCTAAGAAAATCTGAATCAAAGCAATGTCCTTTCTAATGCATGAATGAATATTTATGTATTTTAAGAAAAAAAGTATTGATAGTATTGGAATAAAGCGTATGGAGACGCCGGTACTTGCAGAAAACGAGCACCGCGAAGTTTGATGCTTAGTACCGTTGCGTCGGAATCGAGCGAGAGCGTCTTTATGAAAATACTATAATACTTTTTTCTATTATTGCATCTATGAGTACATGGCAGTGGACAAGGGGAGCTTAGAACATACTCTTCCTCACATTACTCTCCAAGAGCTTATTGTATCCGATCCAACCATTCCCTTCCTTCGCCTTTCCGGACTTCTCTCCCTGCTCGATAAACTCCCGCATGGTTTGCAGTTTCGCATCCGTATTGTCCGCAAAGGCAAGTGCCAAAGCTTCCATAGTAGCCGGCTTCTTCGGAGAGCCGAATTCCAGTTCTCCGTGATGAGAAAGAATGCAATGCAGAAATTCCGAGCGAAGTGCGGTCGGAAAATCGGGAATCAAGGCAATTTTCTCGGAAAGCATGGTATAACCGATCATGATATGGCCAAGAAGCTGTCCCTCATCCGAGTAATCATTTCTCGGAAATTCACTGAGCTCCCTCATTTTCCCAATATCATGGCAAAGTGCTGCGGAAACCAATATATCCTTGTTTAAATCAGGATAGTGCTCTGCATAAAATTGACATAGTTTGGCCACGGATAAGGTGTGCTCCAAAAGGCCGCCCACATAGCTGTGATGCACGGTTTTTGCCGCAGAGTGGAAAGAAAACTCCTGCATAAAAGCTTTATCTTCCACAAAGATACTCTCTAAAAGCTTCCTCAAGAAGGGATTCTCCAAAGCGGAAATCATAGCATAGAATTCCCTCTTCATTTCCTCCCTGTCCCGCTTGGAAACCGGCAAGAAATCTTCCGGATAGAAACTTCCTTCCGTTGCAACGGAAAGTCTTTGAATACTTAACTGATTCACACCGTTATAAAGTGCAACGTTTCCCTCCACATAGACATAGTCCAGCGTAGAGAACTCGGCAATTCCGGGTGAAAAGGGATCCCAGATCTTCGCATCGATTGTTCCGGTCCTATCCTGCAAGGTTACATTCAGGTATTCCTTTCCATTTTTTGTGAGTGCCGTGTTCTTCATTTTTACCAGATACACATTGTTCACTCTTGTGCCATCCCTAAAATTCTCGATAAAACGATTAGGGTTAGGGATATTTTCACTCATATACATTCCTTCCTACCTTGTCCCAAGCGGACAGGAAAACTCCAGTTCCACATATTCCTTCCCATTATAGCGGAGAACTGCGATTCGGTAAATCTCCCCCGGATTCTGCTTAAGCAAGGCTTCCTGAAAGGTCTTTACACTGCTTAATTCTTCTCCGTTTCCCTTCTTTAACACATCTCCGGGTTGGATGCCGGCATTATAGGCAGGGCTCCCCTCTTCCACCTCCGAGATATAGATTCCCTCCGGAATCCCAAGCTCCGCCATTTTTTTAGTCGTGTTTTGCACGCGAATCCCCAGATACGGTAAAGCATTTCCGTTGCTTAAACGTGCCAAATACTCCAAGCAATCGGATAAACCGGTAATTCGCGGATAGCTTTCCTCACTTCCCCTTGCAAAACCGACCAATTGTCCGGCAGTGTTCAGAAAAAAGATATTTCCTTCTCCCTTTTCTGTTAACTGCAGCTCGATTTCCTCAAGGATTCCGTCTATAGCCGGCTCCTCATAAGAAAGATACGATACATAGGAAAAGACGGTCGAATAGAGCTTCCCGCTCGGAGCTCCGATACCGATTAAGGTCTCGCCCCTTTGCAAAAGACGGGAATTCCCTCTGGGAATGAGACTGAGCTTTTCCATCTCCTTCTCATTAAACGCACTAAGAGGCACGGATAAAATCAGAATTCCGTCCTTTTTACTCTCTGAAACCTTTGTTCCTTCCACTTCTTTTTCCCGGAAAAAGCGAATCCGATATTCCTCTCCTTCTTCGCTATTCCAAGGAAATAAGACAAATAGGGAATCTCCGGTTTTTTCCAGAATAATGCCGTTTCCCTGCTTCTTTTCCTTCGTGAGCAGATCCGCTCCTCCACTGGAAATCTCTACATCCACAAGGGACTTTTCTCCCTCCTGAATGATATTCTTCAGGTTTCCCATCATGCTGTCATAGGCAGAAATAGGGAAGTCGAATTTCTGAATTTCGGATTGAACCACATCTTCAATGGCTTCCGTTTCTTCCGTACTGCTCTCTAGTTCCGTGCTTTCCGATTCCAAGAAGGCCACTGTTTCCTTCTCTTTCTTTTTTTCCGTCTTCGGAAGAAGAGGAAAGAGAAATGCTGCCGTCAAAAATGCGCCAAGGGAGAAAACCATGCCGGAAAGAAAAAGTAAAATCACTTTTTTCCCTCTCTTTTTCCAGCTTCCCTTTTGTCCCACTATTTTCTCTTTTATAAAGTCTTTCTCTTCCAAGGATTATGCCTCCTCCTTTAAAGACATGGGGAGTGCAAAGCTGAATTCCGTGCCCACTCCCTCCGTGGATATGCAATCTATATGTTCATTATGGGCTGTGATAATACTCTTCACAATACTTAGTCCCAGACCCGTTCCCCGTTTATCTCTTCCTCTGGAGAGGTCCGTCTTGTAGAAGCGCTCCCATATTTTTTGTAAGTCCTTCTTCGGAATTCCGATTCCCTGGTCCTTTACCGAAATAAAAACCTTCGTTCCTCTTCTTTCCGTCCTCACGATGACTTCCGTTCCTTCTTTGGAAAATTTCACCGCATTGTCCAAAAGATTGTAAAGAACCTGTTGAATCTTAGGATAATCTCCGTAAACCATTTCCTTTTTCTCCGCAAAAACCAGAGAAAACTGCAGTTTCTTCTTGGCACACTGCATCTCAAAGCTGCTACAGACCTCTCGAATCATTCTATTGATGTCGAAATTACTGCGATTCAGATTCCCTCCCTCATCCAGCTTATTCAAGCTCAGCATCGACTGCGTAAGCTTACTGAGTCGGTCCGTCTCCATAATCAGGCGTTCCAGATACTTTTCTTCCTTGTCTCTCGGAATGGTACCGTCCAGCATCGCTTCCAAGTATCCTTTTATAGAGGTAAGCGGCGACCTGAAATCATGAGAAACATTCGCAATAAACTGTCTTTGGTAGTCATCCGACTTCTGAATCTCTTCCGCCATATAGTTTAGCGTATCTGCAAGATAGCCCATTTCATCTTCAGAAGAAACTTGGATATGATAAAGGTATTCTCCGGCAGCATAACGTACGGCTCCTGCCGTGATTTTCCGAAGCGGTCGGTAGACAAAAAAATAGAATACGGCGAAAACGGAAAAAGATAGGATAAAAGTGAGCGCAAAGACTTCAAACAAAATCTCCATCGCTCCTTCTTTTTTAGCTTCAATTTCCAAAAGCGGAATGTGGAGGTAGAGATAGGCAAGATTTTGAAAATTCCTGCGTATCGGAGCCTTACTGATGAGTTGTTCTTGCGTAAGCATCCCCTGCAAATCTCCGCTGTAATAGGTTTTATCTCCCTTTTCCGCGACATGAAAGTCGGCTATTTTTTCTCCCTTGATTTTCTCCGGTCCATAATGAAGAAGGATTTCTCCCTCCGGACTGATGAGCGTCCAGCCCCATGCCTTATTATGGATATTTCCTTCCATTTCACTGCTCAGTCCGCTGATGGAAAGCTTCCCATTTTCTTCCTGTGAGTAATAATTGGCAATTCTCGTCACTTCCTTATAAAGCGCATTTCCCTCCGTATTATAGAAATAATGCTGAAGCGTAGTTCCTCCGTAGAAGGAGACAAAGGAGAAGGCAAGTAGAAAGAAGACCAGGTAGACCAGTAAAAATTTAATAAATAAATGCTTTCTCAAGCTCTTCACCCTACCCTGAACTTATATCCAATGCCCCAAACCGTGGAAATCTCCCAATCCGCTCCTTCCGGAAGCTTTTCTCTAAGGCGCTTGATATGCACATCCACGGTTCTGGAATCTCCCGCAAACTCGTAGCCCCAGATATTGTCCAAAAGCTGTTCCCTAGTAAAAACCTGATTCGGGGAACTGGCTAAAAAGTACAGAAGCTCCAGTTCCTTCGGCGGCATATCAATGGATTTTCCTTGATAGTGCACCGCATAGTTACTTAGATTGACAACCAGATCCGGATAGGCAATGTATTTTCCTTTTTGCAACTGCTCTTCGCTCTCTGCTGACTCCGTAAGCTCATAGCTTCCCTGCTTTCTTCCCGGCTGGAAACGACGAAGCACGGCCTTTACTCTGGCAACGAGCTCCTTGGTGTCAAAGGGCTTTAAAATATAGTCATCCGCCCCCAGCTCCAAGCCGAGTACCTTATCAAAGGTTTCTCCTTTTGCGGAAAGCATGATAATCGGTACATCCGAGCTCGCCCGAATCCGTCTGCACACCTCATATCCGTCAATCCCGGGAAGCATCAAATCCAAAATCAAAAGGTCTGCCCCCTCTTTTTCATAGAGACTTAATGCCTCTTCTCCATCCTCCGCAATTGTTGTGGAGAAGCACTCCTTTTCCAGATACAAAGATATAAGTTCCGCAATGGAGCTGTCATCATCTACTATTAGAATTCTTTGTTTTTCTGCCACAATTCCTCCATCTTCTAAACTGCTCCTCTGTCACAGTCAAGCCAAAGCCACGTCCTGTATGAGAGACTTTCTTCCGTCGTGTTCTTCTTTTTTGTTCTACTTTTTGTTCTGCTTTTTTTTCTAATTTTTGAAACAACTCTGATACATTACAGACGGGTTTAACGATAGCCACTATCTTATTTCTTAAAATACACAATCGTCACACCGTCAGAGCCTTCTCCGTATTCTCCCAGGCGGAAGGACTCGATGTGCTTATTCTTTTTGGCACATTCATGCACCATTTTCCGAAGTGCACCGGTTCCTCTTCCGTGTACAATACGCACCTGAGGGAGTTTCGCCAAAAATGCATCATCCAAATATTTGTTCAGCTCCGGCAGGGCATCGGCAGTCATTTTCCCGATAAGATTGATTTCCGGAGAAATCCCCATAGCCTTCGCTCTTCCAAGTCCCGCGGTCTTCCCTTGATTTCGAGTAGGAGCTTCCTTTTCCTTATGCTGAATAAATTCCACCTCTTTTGCAGATACCTTAGTGCGGAGAATCCCTGCGCTGACGGTGAACATCCCGCTCTTATCGGGAAGCTCCGTAACAGTTCCCACTACGCCGTGCATATTGAGGAGTCTTACCTTATCTCCCAAGGCAAGATTCTTCAGGGAAATAGTCTGAGAAGGCCCCTTTACCGTCTGCGCCCCTAAGGCAGATTGATTCTCTTCCAGTTTCTTCCTTAGCTTGGTTCTAAGCTGCTCCGCCTCTAAAGAGCCGGAACCGCCGTTTTCCTTCTTCTTTATTTCTTTAATGATTTCATCTGCGGTTTCCTTTGCCTCGGCAAGAATCCTTGCCGCCTCTTCTCGCGCTCGATTTAAAATCTTATCCTTGCCTTTTTCGATTCCCTTGGTGGATTCTCTGGCTCTCGCTTTCAGCCTTTCCACCTCTTCCTTATACTGCTCAATCTCGAGCTTTTCCCGTTCTGCAAGTCGCCTTGTATCCTCCAAGTCGGCAATCAGATCCTCAAAGTGCAGATCCTCCTCTCCGATTCTGCCTCTCGCATCCTCTATAATTGCATCACTGAGTCCCAGCTTCTTTGCAATCGCAAAGGCATTGGACTTTCCCGGCACACCGATAAGCAGACGGTAGGTCGGGCGAAGACTTTCTACATCGAATTCGCAGGCAGCATTTTCCACTCCTTCCTCAGAAAGAGCGTAGAGTTTGATTTCCGCATAATGGGTAGTCGCAACAGTTGTGACTCTTCTTTGGAAGAGGTCATGCAAAATCCCCAGTGCCAAAGCGGCTCCCTCCGTCGGATCCGTTCCTGCACCAAGCTCATCAAAAAGACAAAGACTGTCCGCATCCGCCTCTGCCAGTATTTTCACGGTATTGGTCATGTGGGAAGAAAACGTGGAAAGACTCTGCTCAATACTTTGTTCGTCTCCGATATCGGCAAAGATTTCCCTAAATACGGTAATGGAGGACCCTTGAAAAGCAGGAATCAAAAGGCCTGCCTGTCCCATTAATTGTAAGAGTCCCAGCGTTTTTAGGCAGACCGTTTTTCCGCCTGTATTCGGGCCGGTAATCACAAGAAGACGAAATCCCTCTCCGATATGAATGGAAATCGGAACCACTTTATCTCTTGGAATCAATGGATGTCTTGCATCAAGGAGACTCACCTTTTTCTCTTCCAAAACAGTCGGGCGGATTCCTTCCATTTTCTTTCCGAGCTTCGCCTTGGCAAATACAAAATCAAGATGTGCAATGCACTCCACATTTTCTTGTAAAGCAGAGATTTCCGGCTGCAAAAGAAGGGATAAGGCAAGAAGAATCTTCTCCACCTCCCTCCTTTCTAAGGACAAAAGCTCTGTCAGGCTGTTCTCCAGCTGGACTATGCTTAAAGGTTCCATAAAGAGGGTAGCCCCGGTACTGCTTTCATCATGGACAATTCCGCGAAAGGCATTCTTATACTCCGCCTTAACCGGAAAAACATGACGGCCGTTTCGCAAGGTAATGACGCCTTCCTGCAGCATGGACCGCTTATCATTTAAAGTTCGGTTCAGCTCATCGCTGATTTTTCCTTCGATTCCCTTCTCCTTACGGCGAATCTCCGAAAGTTCCTTACTGGCGTCATCACTAAGCCGTTCCTCCGACTCGATGGCGCGCTGAAACTCTCTCCTTACTTCTTCCAAGGGAGAGAGAGCCTGAAAATAGACGGAAAGCGAATCTTCCGTCTCTCCCGCAAAATCCCTGGCCTTTTCCGCAAATTCCAAAATCTTTTCCACATGTAAAAGCTCTGCAATGGAGAGGGCTGCCCCAAGCCGGATTCTTGGAAAATAAAGGCGAATATCCGTCATTCCCCTAAAAGAAAGAGGCCCCTTTAAGCGAATCCGATTCTCCGCATCCTCCGTTTCCAAAAGACTTTTCCTTACCTCTTCCGGCTCGGAAGAAGGAAGGAGCGCTTCCGCAATCTCCTTTCCGAGAGAAGAGTCGGCTTCCTCCTTCAGCATGGCAATAATCTTCGTATATTCAATTGTTTTCAGAACCTTTTGATTCATCTTCCCGACTTTCTAATCCTTTTCCAGCATGAGTCTTGCACAGCCATAGATTCCGGCATCATTTCCCAGTGTTGCCAGAACAAGCTCCGCCTTTTTCTCTAAAATCGGAGTGTACTCTTCATAGTGCTTCCGAATAAGATCAAGAAGGAAACTTCCCGCTCTGGATACACCGCCGCCGATAACAAAGATTTCCGGATCGGCCACCATGGAAACTTGCGCCAAGACGATGCCTAAAGAACGCATACTTAAGTCAAGGCTTAAATAAGCAAGCTGATCGCCTTCCTTCGCCGCATCACAAACAATTTTAGCGGTTAGCGCCTTTCCGTAGATACGAAGAGAAGACGGCTCCTTAAACATTCTTAAAAAGCGCTCCGCTTCTTTTACGATTCCTGTTGCGGAAGCCACCTGTTCAAGGCAACCCATACCGCCACAGGCACAACGCTCTCCCTCTACTTCTCTAACATGGATATGCCCGATTTCCGCTCCGGCACCGTGAGCACCGGCCACAATTTTCCCATTTAAAATAAGACCGCCGCCTACTCCCGTTCCGAGTGTTACCATCATCATATTTTGAAAGCCTCTGCCGCCTCCCTGCCACATCTCTCCAAGGGCTGCCACATTGGCATCATTTCCTACAGCACAGGGAATTCTGCCCCCCATAAGCTCCCGCATAATTCGTGCAGGGTAAATGTCTTTCCATCCAAGATTGACCGCTACTCTTACATGTCCATCCGGCTCAACAGGGCCCGGCACACCGATTCCGATTCCCGCAATATCTTCATAGGAAATCGTCTTCTCATCGAGGTGCTTTTTCAGTTCCTCTGCCACATCAGGCAGAATATACTTTCCGTTTTCCGCCTTTCTGGTCATAACCTCCCACTTATCGAGGAGCACTCCGTTATAAGTGAAAATACCGCATTTTACACTGGTACCGCCAACATCAATTCCTACACAATATTGATTCATCTTGTTCTCCCTCTATTGCAAAACTACCCTTTCCACCTTATTGGGAAAGCAGAGCATAAGCTCAGTGCCGTTCATTTTAAAATCCGTCATGGAGCGAAGGTAGAGAAGCCCCTCCTTCGTTTCTCCATTATAGCGTAGACGACCGCTAAAGTCATAGACCTTATAGTTTTTCTCCTGATATAGCAGAATCTTATCTCCGCTTAATTCCATCTTAGTGCCCATAAAGTTTAATGCTTTATCAAAGAGCTTTTCTCCATTTTTTCTGAAAAGCAGAAGACGATAGTTCTCTTCCTCCTTCTCCTTTGTATTGTCCGTGAGTAAGGCGAGGTATTGACTATTATAGCTCATCATCCGGATCGTTCCCGGGATTTCGATATTCTTCTTTTCCTCGGGACTGGTCTTTACTCTCGTCGAGAAAAAACTGAGCCCCCCGTTATAAGCCGCAAAACTTTCGTCATTGTTGAAGAAGTGAACTCTCCCTACCATTTTCCCGGAAAAATGATCGGTAAAACCGCCGACCACTCGATTCGCTCCCGCATTTTTCCCGAGGGCGGAAAAATTATAAAAAACCACACGACTCTTTAAAACAGTCTTGTCCAGATAGGAAAATGCTACCAAAAGCTCTTCTCCGTCCTTTGATGTAGAAAAATCCACGGGGAAACCGTCTCCGCCAAGAACCGATTTGATACTGATATCCAGATTCTTTCCCTCTTTGGAAAATACGGTAATATAGCTACTTTCTCCGTCGTCAAGAAGGGCATAAACCACTCCTTTTTCCGAAATGGAAAGTTTCAAAATGGGAAGTGAGCTTTCGCCCTGCCCTTTCAGGCCTTCCGAGGAAAGAATGAAGAGCTTCGAGCCGTTTTCCTCCCCTATCACCATATAGTCTCCATTGATGGAAACAAGCGGTGCAGCCATTTCGTAGGCCTGATTCCAAAGCACCTTTCCGGAAGAGGAAAGATAAGAGGCGCCATCCTTCGATACCTTTACTATTCCCTCTGAAAAACTGTAATACTCTCCGGAGGATTCTCCTTTTTCCGAAAAATCCACAGACCACTTGCTCGTTAAACGGCTATATCTTCTCCTGTTATAAAAAAAGAAAAGAAGTCCTAAGGTAAAAAGTAAGAGAAATAACAGAGGGAGCAAAAAGTGACGGGGAAGGGCAATCCTCTCCCCTGCCTTTTCCGGCTGCTCCTCCCTCTCCTTTTTTTCCAGTTCTCCCGGAATCACTCTTTCTTTCAGCTTTCTTTTTCGAGATTCTCTTTCTTGATCCGACACCTAAGTAACCTCACTATCTCTAAGCATATCAAGTCTGTTTCACAGAGCTTGCAAGCAACTATGGTTTGTATCTATTCTTTGAATACGCAAAATACTCGTTCAGAATAAAAAATAGAGGGAAATGAATTTCCCTCTATTTTAAAACAGAAAGCCTTTTTTTACTATCCCTTAATCATAGAGTTTCTTGGGGTAAAGTCCTGCAGCAATGCATTCTCTCAAGGCCTCTTCCGCAAGTGCCTTATCCTCATGATAGGTTACGCCAAACCACTTGTCATGATCCGGAAGCACCTTTACTCTTCCTCTTCCTTCTCCCATCAGATTGTTGATTTCTCTCGGAAGAAGATACTCCGACTTCATTTCTTTCCCGTATTGGTCAAGCCATGCAGGGAAGTTTTCCGTAACAATGTCCAGAAATTCTTCCGGAAGACCGAACATATTCATGGAAGCAATGGCGTCTTCCGCCAATACAATCGTATCTTTTCCCTGATTTAATCCTCTAAGAATCCCGTCCTCTTCTCTCTTAATCTCGAAGATCTCTTCAATAGACTCAAGATAGCCTTCCTTGGAAACCTTACAAATTCCACGATTAACGGAACCGTGCTTAGAGAGCGTATTGGTCAAATGATAACCTGCCATGCACATTTCAAGCATCTTACTCTCTGCCCTATCTTCTGTTAAAAAATCGTGAAGTAATTGATATCCTTCTTTTCCGTAGAAATCATCGGCATTGATTACCGCAAAAGGACAGTCCACATATTTTCTTGCCTGCATAAGAGCATGAGCCGTTCCCCACGGCTTTGTCCTTCCGTCCGGAAGAGTATAGCCGCTTGGTAAAGCGTTAAGCTCTTGGAATGCATACTCCACATCGGCAATCTTCTCGATTCTCTTTCCGATGATATCACGAAACTCCGCTTCGATATCCTTTCGAATTACAAAAACCAGCTTATCAAATCCTGCCGCCAAAGCATCGTGCACGGAATAGTCCATGATAATCTCCCCTGAGGGACCTATCTTAGCCAGCTGCTTAATCCCTGCGCCGTAGCGTGATCCGATTCCTGCCGCCATAACAATTAATGCTGTCTTTTTCATCTTTTCACTCTCCTCCAAAAAGCCCTTTTAGCTAAAAATTCTCCACGCAGTAATAAAGTTTCTGGACCACCAACCGGAAAAGCTTCTATGTACCACTCTACCGTTAGAAGAAGAAGCATCGATAACGGTTCCGCCGCCGGCATAGATTCCCACATGACCGCTTACAACCACAATGTCACCGGCCTGCAATTCAGAGGCACCGACCTTTTTAAATCTACCCGGATTTCTCCAACCGGAAGAGGTCATATAAGAGGTTCCTACACCTGCCTGATTCAGACACCAGTACACGAAGCCCGAGCAGTCAAAAGCATTCGGTCCCTTCGATCCCCATACATAAGGAGACCCTATCTTAGATGAGGCAATGGAAATCAGTGCTGAAGCCGAACCCGAAACGGTAGCTCCGCCTGATCCGGAAGGAATATTGGCCTGTGCGGGTGCATTAGCTCCTCCACCTGCATTTGCCGCTCCGGCATTTCCGTTATTTCTATGTCTGTTTGTACTCTGTTTCGGCTTGGACTTAGCGGAACCGGACTGAAGAACCTGCAAGGTCTTTGCTCCGGCCATACCGTCAGCAGTAAGTCCGTTCGTTCTCTGGAAGGAAAGCACGGCCTCCTTTGTAAGTTCTCCAAAATAGCCGGAAGCTTTGTCACCGGACAAATAGCCGTATTTCACCAAAAGTTTCTGCATGTTCTGTACATCTCCGCTCTGCTCTCCAAGACGCATACCGAAGGGCTTCGCAGAATCGGAATCCAGGATTACTCTCGTGTCCGGTCCGAGATAGCCGTCTACAACCTGGTCATTTCTGGACTGGAAAGCACGAAGTGCGTTCTGCGTGCTTAAACCGAAATTCCCGTCGGCATCACCGGAAAGATATCCGAGAGCAATAAGCCTTGTCTGATACTTCTTTACAATCTCGCTTTGCTCCCCGAGCGCAATGATATTGGCCTTTACCTCATCGGAATACAACAAGTCGTTAGTAGCAGTTCCCACTGTACCGTCTATTGTCAGATGATTTACCTCCTGGAGCTTTTTTACCGCCGTTTCGGTCGTTGCATCAAAGTTTCCGTTAATCTGCCCGCTTTCAGTAAGGTAACCGAGGTTATATAAACGATACTGAATCTTTGTAATATCATCTCCTTGAAATCCCAACTTTGCCGCATAATGCGGTGCATTTTCCGACATAAGTGCATCCCAGGTACTTACTCCCGTGATACCATCCATAGGCATCCCGCTCTGTCTTTGGAAATACTGTACCGCCTTGGAAGTCGCATCTCCATAATAGGTCGTCGGTTCATCGTCCTCCATGTAGCCAAGTTGCATGAGACGCTGCTGTAAGTCCTTCACAACGGAATTGATGACACCTACAGTAAGATTAACCGGTGCAAGCTCTTCCGCCTGCCCGTCAATGGTAACGCCTTCAATGGAAGGAAGAACATTGGCATTCAGTCCCAGTGCTGCAATCGCAACGGACTCTTCCCCGTTGTCTTCCGTAGTCAGGACAATATCCGAGCCGGAAACGGCAGCCGCCTCCTGCTCCGCTCCCAACTTTTTTTCACAGGCGGATAAACCCAAGATAGAGGAAAGAAGCACAAGAGAAATTCCTCTTTTTATCAGTCTTTTTTTATTCATGATTAGTCTATTTTTATTCATCTAATTCTCCGGTAATGCATAAGGCAAAAACAACTTGCCCTTTTTAATATATTTCTAGTTAAAATAGCTGTTCTATGATAACATAAGAGCGTTTCTCATCCTATAAAGAAAATCTTAAAATTAAAGAGGCTTATGCAGATTGCTTCTAAATAGGCAAAAGTGAAATAGGAATTATTTTTCCATGTTTCATTAATTTATTTTATTTTTGTTTTTTAACAAAGGAGAATTATGCGTCTACGACATATTACCGGTTCGGAGGAATTCGTATCCGATTCTATCTATGTAATACAAAATAAAGAGGAGTTAAAAGGAGAGTATTCCGAAAAGCTCTTTTCCAATAAGAATCCGCTCTGCCTCGAAATCGGCATGGGAAAGGGCAAGTTCATTTACGAAATGGCAAAGCAAAATCCTGAAATCAACTTCATCGGGATTGAACGCTATGACAGCGTACTTTTTAAAGCTATTAAACGGCGTGAGAAAGAGGAGGAATCCGGATTGCTCCTAAAGAATCTCTACTATATGAGTATGGACGCAAGGCTTCTTACGGAAGTTTTTTCTGCAGGAGAAATCGATGCCATTTACCTGAACTTTTCCGATCCTTGGCCCAAAAAAAGGCAGGTAAACCGCAGACTTACAAGCCCTGTCTTCCTAAAGCTCTATGAGAAGATTCTTTCTTCGGACGGTCATATCGAGTTTAAAACGGATAACCGGAATTTGTTTGATTATTCCTTGGAGAGCTTTCAGGAAAATGACTGGGATATTCTTGCAAAAAGCTTTGACCTCCACCATGATGAACTGCTTTCCAAAGGAAATATCATGACGGAATATGAAGAAAAATTCTCTGCAAAGGGCAATCCGATTTGCAAGTGCATTGCAAAGAAAAAAAAGATATAGGGAAAAAAAGAGAGGAAAACAGATGAAAAGCAATATAAGAGAAAGGAATAACTGTGCAGAACAGTGGAAGGGCGGCATTTCCTTTCACAGCATTTATTATCGCTACTTTAGCTTTATCTTCGCCCTTCTCATTCTCTTTTTTTATGTCGTCGGAAGAAGGCAGGGCTTAGAAACTCTGGATGTTGATCTCTCCTTAGTTCAACTTCAATTAAGCCCGAGAGAGTTTGCCCTCTACGGAAACGGTATCCTGCTCCTCTTCTCTATCCCTTTTTATTTTTATAAAAAACTGAAGATTGGAAGAGAAGGGATTTACCTTCCCGGCATAAAACTGTTTGTGCCTTGGGAAGAAATCATTGCAGTAAGCCATGTCTGGATTTCCGAGGCATGCCTCACTAAAAAAGGAGGCAGTTTTCTTTACAACCGAAAGTCCATTGTCTTCTACCGAAAAGAAAAGAAGCCGATCTGTGTTTATAACATCTCGCTTCTTTCTCTCTTTGCCGTAAAATATTACCGTGCGGAAATGCCCACAAATCTTTTCTTTGGAAGCATAGCTACTTTATTTAATATTGCATTAAATGCCGGCCTTTTTTTGGAAGGCTACCTCTTTTATTTCCAAGGCCTCAGACCGGAAGTTTTGATAATATGGATACTTTGCTACTTTTTTAAAGCATTCCTTCTTCCGTTATTTATGCTCAAGAGAGAAAACAGTATACATGGAAGCTGCCTCCGGCATGACAGTCTCCTACATATGAATCGTTCAGATGTAATTCATATCTAGGTTTATATTGTTGCTTTGCATTTAAATAGATAACAGAAAAAACCTAGAGTAAACTTTCATCATACACCGCTCTGCTTCCCCCTACAAACTTTGGCCTTACTCTCGCCGCAGTAATGTGGGCGGATCCGAGCGTTTTTTTGCTTAAGCGAAGCGGCACCACAACTTCCTTTAAGTGCATACCGATGAAGGTGTCTCCAATATCGATTCCTCCATCAGCTCGAAGTTTTTCCAAAGCGACAGGCTCTATAAAGCTTTCGTAAGCCACTGTCGAAAAGGAACCGCCCGCCTTCTCTTTCGGGATGACATTGACCCTATAAGGCATAAGACCATGTGCCAAAGCAGCCTCTCGTTCCGTTATAATGGCACGATTTAAGTGCTCACAGCACTGGGTCGCGAGAAAAACTCCGGCTTCGCTTGCGGCATGAGAAATTCCTTTAAAAAGGGCCTTTGCTGTAGAATAACTGGAAGCAGTTCCAATTTTCTCTCCCAAAACTTCCGAAGTAGAACATCCCACAACAAAGAGCTGTCCTTTCTTAAGCTTCGCCTTTTCTATAAATTCCTTAGAAAGCAGATATGCCTCTTCTTCCAAAGAAGAAAGATTCACCGCATCAACAAGATGCACATCAGACCTTTTTTCAGCCTTGTATTGTTCATTCATATTGATTTCACCCATGATTTCCTCCATTTTTTCAAAAGCATATTTTCTTCTTTGGGAAAAGTACAAAACATATCTGACTTCTTATCCTTCTTCCAGCTGCTTTTCCAACTCTGCACAAACAGCCAGATAATCCGAATGACCAAGAAGAAGTATCTTGTCTTCAAGCAGCTTTAAGGCTTCTTCGAAAGCTTCCCCATCCTCTCTTTTTATCTTGCAAATCACAATCCGATAAGGAGAAGCGCCCCGTGCCATCTCCCGAAGAAACTTTACTTCGATTTCTTTTTCCAAAAAAATTTCATCCGCAAGATAACGGTCGAGGTCCATATAGGCATAGCTAAGCTTCTTTCCAACGCTTTCATCCATCTTCCAGAAATTCTTCATAGCTATCCCTCCTTTTTTTCTTTTTTAAAAGCAAGCCAGATATATTTCCATCAGCCTTTGACTTAGCTTTCTTAACGTATCGACTCTCAGCTTATCGACCTTTCTGTCATAAGTCATAAGTCCGTTGATTTCCTCCTCTATATCGGTTGTTTGAGTATATATCGTCGCACTAAGGCCCTTTTCCACATTGGGGAAAATGTCTCTCTCCCACAGCTTCTCATAAGCCGCAGTGACCTCCTCCTTCGAAGAGAAGAACTTATAGCCGAACTCCTTTCTGCTCCACAAATGCTCTTTTACCGGAAAAGCATAGCCGCCATACTCGGTCAATGCCACTACTCTGTCCTTCTGTGGCTTAATCTTTAAAGCATAGCGGTAATTGTGAATAGAATAGAGGTCCCCGCCTCCCTGGTCAAACCAGCCACAGGCCTCATTAATCAATCTTGTCTCATCCCATTTACGGAGCATTGCGGTGGCTACAGGCGCATCAAACTGTCCCCATCCTTCATTAAAAGGAGTCCAAAGCACAATAGAAGGGTGATTGTAGAGTTCTTTGACCATTTCTTCCAGGTCCTTATAATACTGCTCTCTCCCTGCCTTGTCCGTTCTTGCAAAAAGCTTATACTTATTGTCCTTTATACCTCTGGCCCCTTTATCCCAAACATTGGGGAATTCCGTGACAAAAAGGTGATTATAAGCTCCTCCGCCACAGGGCATATCCTGCCAAACGAAGACGCCTTCTCTGTCACAGTGGTAATAAAAACGATCCGGCTCGACTTTCATATGTTTTCGAATGGTATTAAAACCGTAATCCTTTGTCTTTAAGATATCATAAAGTAAAGCCTCATCAGATGGTGCCGTCATCAGGCTCTCCGGCCAATACCCTTGGTCCAAAAGTCCATTGAAAAGAAGCGGTTCATTATTTAAGAAGAAGCGTAAAATACCGGCCTTATCCTTTCCGATAGAAAGCTTTCGCATCGCAAAATAAGATTCTACCCTGTCCTCTCCATACTGAAAAAGAACAGGATAGAGATAAGGACTTTCTGTTGTCCACGGCTGTAGACGCTCAAGTTTACAAAGAAAATCCTCTCCCGGTATTCCCTCTGCTTCATAGAGTAATTTCATTCCCTCCATATGAATAGACTTTTCTTCCGTCTTCCCGCTAAGGACTGTATTCTTTTTCACTTCCTTCTTACAATCTTGAGTAGGGCTATCTTCCTCTATCTTCTTTGCTGATTCGGCATAAATCTGCGGCTCAAAAATCTGAATCCGCACAGTTTTCCTGTCTTCCTCCGGCAAGTCTGCATTTACCGAAAAACGGAAATGCACCGTAGTCTCATCGAAGTCCGGCGTGATTTTCACATCCGTCAAGTATGACTTCGGTACTTTTTCCAGCCACACAGACTTCCAGATTCCACTCTGCCCGGTATAGAAAATGGAGGAATAACGACAATTCTTCTTCCACCTTTGCTTTCCTCTGGCATGGGGAAGAAGCTCCGTTGCATCTGTTCCTCGTACCAACAGCACATTGCTTTCTTCCGAACAGTATTCGGAAATATCACAAGTAAATCCTGTGTATCCCCCCTTGTGTTCTCCTACTTTTTCTCCATTTACAAAGACCTCACACTCTTGATCCACCGCTCCGAAATGTAAGAGAAGCCTTTCCTTCTCCTTTTGAAAATCCGAAGAGATAAGTCTCCTATATTCAAAAACCTCATCCGGATTCAGCATTCGTTCCACAGCGGAAAGTTCCGTTTCAGGAGAAAAGGGGACAAGGATTTTTCCACGATATAGCTCCTTACTATCTTCTTTTTTGAGAACCCTGTAAGTCCATTCTCCATTTAAAATCTCAAAGTTCTCTCTTTTAAATTGAGGACGGGGATATTCCGGAAGCGGCTTCGCCCTATCCAATTTTTCTCCAAAGACCGAAGATAATCTGTTTTTCAGCTTAGTCATTTTGTGTTCTCCTACTTCTTTTTATGAAAAATCTCCGACTGCATCGCTACCGAAAGAATAACCAAGATTCCCATAATAATGGACTGCCAATGCACCGATATGGTGGAGGGTAAATACGTAAATAAGGTATTGATAATATAATAAATCAAAATCCCGAAAAAAGTCCCGGTCAATTTTCCCTGTCCGCCACTCAGCTGTATTCCCCCGATAGCACACATGGCAATGGCATAGGTTTCATAAAGATTTCCTGCACTCAGCGTCGCACTGCCACTGCTGGAAGCCAAGAAGACACCGGATAAAGCCGCAATAAAACCGGAAAGAAGGAAGGCCAGGGTTTTCACTTTCTTCACTTCGATTCCCATCAGTTTAGCCGCTTCCGCATTTCCCCCGCTTGCATAGAGACGCATACCGAACTTCGTATTCTCAGCAAGGTATTTACAGAGGAAAAAGAAGACAAAGAAAAACAAAACCAAAAGAGATATCCCCCCCGAAAAGCCGGGAATCAGATTGGAAAAAAGCTTTGCCTTGGCAAAAAGCAGAACGGGGTCCTTAATTGCTACGGACTTTCTTGCCAAAATCTGCACCATCCCTCGCAGTGCAAAAAGCATGGAAAGAGAGGCAATCCACGAAGAAATTCGCATCTTGCATACCATGAAAGAAATCATTGCTCCGGTCAGCACACCGACCATGATTCCGGCAAAAATCCCAAGATAGGGATTTTGCTCTCCGACCAGGCCCATTACCACCCCACTTAAAGCAAAAACCGCCCCTACGGAGAGGTCAATTTCTCCGCTAAGGATGACAAAGCTCATACCCAAAGCCAAAAGACCTCCATTTTTAGAGGCTTTCAAAAGAATATTCATGCTGTTTTCTACGGATAGAAAGTGTTTGTCACGAAATAGCATACTACTCAAAACAAATAAAAACAAAAAGGCGAGGAAAGTCTTATTGATTGTCGGCATTTTAGCAAAAATACTCGCCGGCCGAGAAACGGATACTGCCTTATTTTTCTCTTCCATCTCTAGCTCCTTTCCCTTTGAATATACACGGCAAAGACAATCATCATCGCCTTTACCACCTGTGCATACTGATCCGGTATATTGTTCATAACACAGGTCAGCGTAATACATTGCATAATCATCGCTCCCAGTACGGTTCCGAGTACACGAGCTCTTCCGCCGCTCATGGGCGTTCCACCTATGACAACCGCCGCAATGGCGTCAAGCTCTGCCAACTGCCCTAAGGAACTGCCTGCTGCAACAGAAACCTTGGAAGCCTGCATAACGCCTGCAATTGCCGCAAAAAATGCACTTAATCCGTACACAAAGATAAAGACTCTGTCACTGTGGATACCTACGAGATTGCTGGATTTAATACTGTCTCCTACCGCTTGAATTTGTACACCAAGCGCTGTTTTTTTAATGAGAATCCAAATCAAAAGGACGGATAACACGATAGGGATAAGCTGTACCGGGATAAAACCGCAGAATTTCATCGTACCGAAGGCGGAAAGTAACTCTCCTTTCTCTCCCAGAGTATTAAAATAAATATCCCGTCCGTCACAAAGCACCTGTGCCACACCACGGACACCGAGCATCAGTCCCAAGGTGATAACCATCGCCTGCAACTTTAATTTTCCTACCATAGCGCCGGTAAATGCCCCCACTAATACCGAGAAAAATACAGCAAGAAGAATTCCCGGAAAGATACCGATACTTTCCATGCTTTTTGCCATCAGGACTCCGGAAAGAGCCATCAGAGAGCCTACCGAAATATCTATTCCTCCGGTGGAAATCACCAAGGTCATCCCCATTCCGCAAAGTATAGTAGGGCAAATCTGGGTGATGGAGTTTTGTAAAGTGCCAAGCTTAAAGAAATTCGGTGTAAAAAGAATATTGGCCAGTAAGAGAAGGGCAAGAAAAAGCAAGGAAGCATAGTCCGAAAAGCTCTTCTGTTTAATTTTCAGCATTTTCACTTCCTCCTTCCTTTCCGTCTTCTGCAATCACAGCCATGATGGCATCCTCGGAAATTTCCTCTCCCTCCATTTCTCCCCGGACCTTTCCGTCACGGAGCACCACTACCCTATGGCAGTTTCTTGCAAGCTCACTGAGTTCCGAAGAAATCATCAATACGGAGATTCCTTCCTTAGAAAGTCCCTGAATCAGCTTTTCTATCTCTTCTTTCGCCCCGATGTCGATTCCTCTTGTCGGCTCATCCAAAATCATGAGTTTCGGATTCATACACATCCAGCGTGCAAGGAGGACCTTTTGCTGATTTCCTCCGCTTAAATTTCGAATTTTTTGAGAAAGAGAAGGCGTCTTGATACGCAAAAGTTCTACATAACGTTTTGCCAATTCTCTCTGTTTTGCAAAGTCAATAAAGCCATTTTTCTGCAAGTTCGGCAGCATGGCAATCGTCATGTTTTCTTCCACGGAAAGATTCGGGAGGATGCCCTCGGTCTTACGATCCTCAGTGCAAAATCCCATCCCTTTTTCTATGGATTTAGACGGATTTCTCTGAAAATAGGCTTCATCCATCCAAAAGACTTCACCCTCTCCCGCCTTCTCCGTTCCAAAAAGTAACTCGGCAAGTTCCGTTCTTCCCGAACCGAGAAGTCCGGCAAGGCCGAGAATTTCTCCCTTTTTGATTGAAAGATTTACCCCGGAAAGGCGCATCGCAAGCTTTGCCTCTTTCACGGAAAGAATCGTCTCCGCAGAAGAAAAGCTCTGCTTCTCTTCTCTTACTCTTTCCTTCCATTCTTTTCCAATCATTAAGGAAATGAGCTTATACTGATCTATATCTTTCACTGCGAAGCTACCCACTGTTTCTCCATCTCGGAAAATGGTCATGCTGTCACAGATTTCATACACTTCATCCAATTTATGACTGATAAATAAAACGCTGATTTTCTTTTCTTTTAATTGGCGGATAATGCGAAAAAGCACCTGCACCTCATTTTGATCCAGGGAAGAAGTCGGCTCGTCCATAATCACAAGACGCGCCTTGGAACGTACCGCCCTGGCAATGGCTACCATTTGCTGAATCGCCGTAGAATATTGATTGAGACTCTTTTTTACATCAATGTGAAGTCCCAGCTCTTCCAAGGCCTTTTCCGCCTCTTCCTGCATGGACTTTCGATCCAGAAAAAAAGCGTTCTTTTTCCGCTCTCTTCCCAAAAACATATTTTCATAAACCGTCTGGTAGGGGATGAGATTTAATTCCTGATAAATCGTGGAAATCCCGAGCTCCCCTGCTTCCGCAGGAGATTTACAATGAATTTCTTCTCCCGCAAAAAATATCTTCCCCTTATCTTTCCCGTATACTCCTGTCAAAACCTTAATCAGAGTGGACTTTCCTGCCCCGTTTTCCCCCATAAGAGCATGAACTTCCCCCTCCTCAACCTGCAAGGATATTCCCTTTAAAGCTTTTACTCCGGGAAAGGATTTTTCAATCCCTTCCATGCTTAACAGCACACTCATGCTTCCTCCTTACTCTCTTTTCCGGAAAATCCACTGCTTTTTTGAGCCGGTCTTGAACAGCTATTTTTTCTTTAATTTTGGGCCTCTTGCAATCCATTTCCTTTTCCGGAAAAAAAGAGCTGTGAAAAGCCGGAAAACTATGGTTCAAAATTCCGAAGGCATAATCCTCTTCTTTTCACAGCCCTAAGTACTTCTTTAGAATCCTAAATCAACCTGTACATTGTCCTTGGTATACAGTGTATCCTCATTGGTAATATTCTCCGGAACAGCCTCGCCATTCGCAATCTTTCCGATAGTTTCCACTACGATTGGTCCAAAATAAGGAGAACAAGTGCAGGAAGCCAACTGTCTTCCGGCCTCAATGTCCTTAAATGCCGCCTTGGTTCCGTCAATACCAAGAATTAAAATATCCTTTCCGGGAGTCAGTCCTGCTGCTTCAATGGCTTTCATAGCCCCCTGTGCCATATCATCTGTTACACAGTAAACTGCATTGATATTTTCTCCGCCCTGTGCCTGAAGGATATTTTCCATAACAGCCTGTGCCTTATCCATAAGCCACTGTCCGTCCTGCTCCGCAACAAGCTTATACTTGGAAGAATCCAAAGTATTTACAAAGCCGTCCTGTCTGTCTGTAGAAGTGGAAGAATCGTAACCACCGTTAATGATGACAATATTTCCGCCATCCGGTAAAGCAGCCTCTAAAGCTTTAGCGCACTGCTCTCCCTCCCAAACGAAGTCGGAACGGATAGAAGTGGTGAAATACTTTCCTGCTTCCCCATCAATAGCACGGTCCACCAAGATAACCGGAATACCGGCTTCCATAGCTTCTTCCAAGGCCCCCTGCAAACCGTTGTTTTCTAAAGGAGCAACTACAAGATAATCAACCTTTGCGGCAACCAGATCACGAATATCGGACTCCTGTGTCGCAATATCTCCACCGGCATCCTTTACAACAAGCTTTCCTCCGGCCTCTTCTACAGCCTTTTTAATGCTGTCGGTCTCGGTTGTTCTCCATGCAGACATGCTGTCTGTCTGGGCAAAGCCGACCGTCTTTCCCTCTAAGGAAACTGCTTCACCGGCATCAGCCTTTTCTTCGGCTTTTTCCGTTTCTGCAGCATCCTTTGCCTCCGTTACCGCTTCTGTGGAAGCTGCACTTGTCTCTTTCGCCGTTCCTCCTCCACAAGCCATAAGAGATGCCGCCATAAGGACGGACAGTACTACACCTAGAACTTTTTTCATAAATTCCTCCTTTTGCTTTCCGAGATTCCGTTCATTTCCGCTTTGATTGATAGCGAGTATCCCTCAAAAAGCATAGAATATCTCGTTTTTAGCTTACTTTTCCGGACTCTCCAACTACCCCCGGACTATTTTCAGCAAATAGTCCAAAATCACAACCGTTTCCTTATCTTTTTAGGATATTTTCGGCAAAAAGAGTATAACACAGTTTCAATATATTTATCCATGAGAGAAATTATTAATATTTTTTCAGAATAAAAACAGAGAGAATTTCATATTATAAACAAGGAAAATGTGCCGACTAATGATGTAGGTATGTTCTCTTATGATTTGATATTCATCTCAAATCTGAAAAATATATTCGAGGAAGAAGGGTTATCCGTTTTTTTCAATCACAAGGAAGGATTTCTGTATGAAAGCGAAGGATGCGAAGCAATTATCAAAGAAATTAAAAACACAAAGCCTAAGTACTCGTATTTCCATTATACTGGGTATTCTGTCTTTTTTTATCATGCTCGGGCTAAGCTACTTTATAGTAGACTTGGGAAGCCAATCCACGAAAAAAAATCTGGATAGAAATATGGATGATTTACTGGATTTAACCGGAGAGAAAACCAGTGATATTTTAAAACAAGTGACTACCCTCACGGGGAGTATGAAGCAATCCATCAACTTCGTCTGGTCACAAGAAGATGCTGTAGGAGGCGTCCCCGCCAACCCTTGGACTGTTCATTTTAATCGTGATGGTCAAATGGTTGAACAGCATATTACACAAATGTCAGGAACCACCTTCCGCTCCCGTATTCTGGACCGAGCCGTTCCCGCAAGCCGCTATAATATGGAAGTGGTTATGATGGATTCCATGTATGCAACCATTACAAACAACCCGTATATAACCGGAGCAGGATATTTCTTTGAAGACAGAAAAGTCATTGAAGGAGAGAGAAACTACGGTCCGTATCTAACTGCTCAAGGTGCCGAAACGCGAAACATCGTCAACTATCCCTATGATTATTATAAGGACAAAGATTATTATCTTAAAGCCAAGGAGACACTACAACCCACTATTACGGATACCTACACTTTGGATGATGGCAGTGAAAAAACCGTCATCTCGGTTTGCGATCCCATCATAGAGGACAATGATTTTAAAGGTGTAGTTACGATAGAGCTGGACTTAGCCGCTTTTAATGTTTTAAATCATCAGGACGTTCGTTTTCCCACTCTCTTCACTTCGGTCATTGATAATAAAGGCAAATTCATGTATGCATCCGATGAAGCTTTGAAGGGCAAGACTCTCAATGATGCATTTAGAGAAGAAGATTTAAAAACCATAAATGAGAAGATGAAGGACGGAAAACCTTTCCATGTTGTGATAAAAAACAATGCCGGTGTAAGGAGAAGAGTTTATCTCGCCCCTAATCAATTCGGAAATACCACTTGGTGGAGTCTTATGAGCATTTCCAGACAGGAGTACCAAAAGGTAACGGATCGTTTGGTCTTCTTAGCGTGGACTATCGGGCTCTCCGGAGATTTCCTCTTGGTTCTTTGCACCTATTTGCTGATTAAAAAGATGCTGGCTCCACTAAAGATGATGACAGTCGTAAGTGACAAGGTGGTAAATGGTGACCTTGATGTAGTGATACATTATAAGAAGCAGGACGAAATCGGGCATCTTGCACTGGCTCTAAAAAATGTAACTGTTCAGATTAAAGAAATCATCGGAGATTTGAGCAATAAATTAAATGCCATCTCCCAAGGCGATTTTCGTATAGATCTGTCCGACGAAAGGCTCTATGCAGGGGATTACAAGCCTCTGATTCTTAGCTTACGCGAAATTACCAAGGACTTATCGCACACCATGAAAGAAATTAAGAATTCCGCGGAAGAAGTCAATTCCGAAGCGGAACAGGTTTCCGGCGGTGCACAGATTCTTTCACAAGGGGCTTCGGAACAAGCCTCTTCTATCGAAGAACTCGGCGCTACTATGAATGATATTTCCGAACAGATTAAAGGAACGGCAGAACAATCCGTAGCAGCCAACCAGCTCACAATCGATGCAGGAAAAGCTGTCGAACAAAGTAATAAGAAAATGGAAGAAATGTCTCTTGCCATGCAGGAAATCACCGATAAATCCAACGAAATCAGTAAGATTATCAAAACCATCGATGACATTGCTTTCCAGACCAATATTCTCTCCTTAAATGCCGCTATTGAGGCAGCCCGTGCGGGGGAAGCCGGAAAGGGATTCGCTGTTGTAGCGGATGAGGTAGGAAACTTGGCGCAAAAATCCGCAAAGGCGGCGCAAAACACCGGTAACTTGATTGAAGAGACGATTGACGCCGTGGAAAGAGGTGCCAAAATCAGTCAGGAAACTGCAGAATCCATGGAACTGGTAAAAGCGAAGGCAAAAAGCATTTCTGAAATAATCGAAAAAATTACTAAGGCTTCCGAAGAAGAAGCAGAGGGAATCCACCAGTTAACCATCGGTGCAGAGCAGATTTCCGCTGTGGTGCAAAACAACTCCGCTACCGCACAGGAGTCCGCCGCAGCATCAAAGGAGCTGTCCGAGCAGGCAAATATTATGAATGAATTGGTAGCCAAGTTTCAGGTAATAGAAAACGAGGACTAAGAAGATATTGAGCCACCGCTCGCCACAAGTGACAGATATTTAAGGGGCTGTGAAAAATCAAAATGATTTTTCACAGCCCCTTTTTTTCTTCTATTGACGATTTTTCTATTCCTTCTTTTCCTTGACCCTAGCCCTTTTTAAAAAAATATACTGCAAGACAATGCTCACAATAAGAAGCACAAGGGAAAGTGCCTGTGAAACCGCAATTCCCGTCCCAAAAAGCATCAAAGAATCTGCACGGAGCCCTTCGATAAAGAAACGTCCCAGTCCGTAAAGCCCAAGGTACAGGAGAAATATCTGTCCCTTAAACTTCTTTCTTTTGGAAAACCAAAGGAGAAAAAAGAATACGCAGAGGTTCCAAACACTCTCATACAGGAAGGTGGGATGCACCTGCACATAGCTGATTCCGTCTATATTTTGCAAATGAGCCGCCACATTATCATTGATCATCGAAGGATTCACAATAGATTCCTTTATGCGCATGGCGAAGAGAGAATTCGTATAGCCTCCGAAGGCCTCCGCATTAAAGAAGTTTCCCCAGCGTCCCATAGCCTGTCCGAGAATAAGTCCCAGTACACCGGCATCCGCCATGGGAAAGAACTCCAGCTTCTTTTTCTTACAAAAAACGATACAGGTCAGAATTGCGGTAAGAACCCCTCCGTAAATCGCAAGTCCCCCCTGCCGGATATTTGGAATCTCCATAAGATGCTGAGAATAATAGTCCCATTCAAAGATGACATAATAAATTCTTGCCCCAATCACCCCTAAAATGATAACAAATAGCGCAAAGTCCTGGATGTCGTCCGCCTTGTAACCGCTCCGCACATACTCTTTACTTGCAACAAGCATCCCTAGAAGCATGCCGATTCCAATAATGATGCCGTAAAAGGCAATCGTAAATCCAAAGGGGCTGATATGATTTACGAGATGTTTGATACCGATCTGCAGGTACGGAAAATATAGATCATAGTCTTGAAAATTCATTTGTACTCCTCTATTCGCCTTGTAAAAGCTTTAAGAAATCTTCCTCCGAAAGAATCGGAATTCCCAGCTCCTTAGCCTTTTTATTCTTGCTGCTGGTAGAATTCTTGTCATTGTTGATAAGATAAGAAGTATTCTTCGAAACGGAAGAAGCGGTACTTGCCCCCGCCTTTCGAATTTCCTCCTCCAGCTCCTTTCGATTTTGAAAATGGACTAAAGAGCCCGTAATTACAAAGACCTTGCCGGAAAGTGCGGTATTTTCCGCTTTCTCCTCCTTATGGAGGTGCAGTATGGATAAGAGTTTCCGGAAAAGCCTGCAATTTTCTTCTTCTTTAAAATAACGGACAATGCTTTCGCCGAGTATCGGTCCTATTCCTTTAATGGACACTACCTCACTAAGCTCTGCTCGGGAAAGAGCCTCCGCATCATCATGAAAGGCTTCCGAAAGGACTCTCGCATTACTTGCTCCGATTCCTCCGATTCCTAAGCCGTAAAGGAGCCTCGCAAGGCTCGTTTCCCTTGCTTTCTCCGCATTTTCAATAAGCTTATCATAGGACTTCTGTCCGAAGCCCTCCATAGCGATAATCTCCTCCTTATGCTCTTTTAAGGAAAATAAATCCGGAAATTCCTGAATAAATCCCTTTCCGATAAATTTCTCCAAAGTCATTTCGGAAAGTCCCTCGATATTTAAGGCGTCCCTACTCACAAAAAGAGCAAACTGCTTAATCCGCTTTGCCGGACAATGGGGATTTTCACAGTAAAGCATCTTCGCTTCCTTATCCTGTACAATCTTCGTTTCCTCGTGACAGGCAGGACAATGCTTTGGAATCGGGAGCTGCCCCGACTTCGTGAGATTCTCTCCAATCTGCGGGATAATCATATTGGCCTTATAAACTGTAATTTCATCTCCGATTCCGAGCTTCAAGTCTTCCAAGTAGCTGATATTGTGAAGGCTCGCTCTGCTCACTACGGTTCCCTCCAGCTCGACCGGGTCAAATATCGCCACGGGATTGATAAGACCGGTTCTGCTCGGAGACCATTCCACCTCGCGAAGAATGGTCTTTTCTTCCTCATCCTCCCATTTAAAAGCAAGGGCATTTCGAGGGAACTTGGCTGTAGTTCCAAGACTCTTTCCGTAGCTAATATCGTCCAAAAGAAGTACCAGACCGTCGGAGGGAAAATCATTTTTCTTGACCTGTTCGGAAAAGTCCGAAACAGCCCCGGGAAGCTCCTCTTTATTTACCGCCCTGCGTCCCACGACCTGAAAGCCCTGTTGCTCTAAAAATTCGAATTCCGCTTCATGGCTGTTATGAAAGTCGGGAAGTCCTCCACTCTCACGGGAGGCCCCGTCCTCTCCCTCCTCTACCGATACAAGCGTAAAGGGGAAAAAATAGACTCTTCTTTCCCAAGTGATTTTCGGATCCAGTTGCCGAACGGAACCGGAACATAGATTCCTCGGATTCTTGTATTTCGCCCCCTCCTCCGGAATTTCTTCATTGATCTTTGCGAAATCGGAATAGCGAATCAGCGCTTCTCCGCGAAGAACCAGTCTTCCTTTAAAGGGAATCCGTAAAGGAAGATTTCGAAAACGCTTTGCATTTTCCGTAACAATTTCTCCAATTCTACCGTTTCCGCGGGTAACCGCTTTGACAAGCTCTCCCTTCTCATACGTCATCACTACTGTAAGACCGTCAAGTTTCCAAGAAAGAATCCCCTTCTGCTCCCCGAGAAAGCTTTGTAAAGTCTCCACGGACTTTGTTTTATCAAGAGAAAGCATCGGGCTCGCATGCTCCTCCTTCGGAAGGGCCGTAGCCACGCTGTATCCGACATTTTGCGTGGGACTGGCTGACAGGACAATCCCTGTCTCTTCCTCAAGACGCACCAGTTCATCATAGGCTTTGTCATATTCCAGGTTGGAAATAATTTCTTGCCCCGCCTCATAATAGGCTTTCCCAGCCTGATTTAAAAGCTCTACAAGCTCCTCTATCCGTTTTCTCTTATCCATATTTTCTCTTTCTGTTTTTAAAGTTATAGGACTAATACCTTACTCTACCTTACTCTTTTTTTCGCTTTCTTATCCTTTTTCATCTGTAATTTTATTCTTTCTTTGTAAAAGTAGTGTCGCAATTTATTCCAAGCCGAGATCTTCTTTCCGAATCTCCCGATATTCTCCGGGCTTTAGCCCGTCCACAGACAGGTTCATGATGCGTACTCTTTTTAAACGTTTTACCCTGTATCCGAGCGTCTCACACATTCTCCGAATCTGACGATTAAGCCCCTCTGTTAAAATGATATGAAACTGCCTCTTTCTCTGCATAACCGGAATATTTTCCTCCTGAAAAACAACGCATGACTTCGTCGTTCTATCCAGCTCCTTAAGATATACACCCTCGCTCATTTCTCGTAAAAAATGCTTTGTGATATCCTCTTCCACCGTCACGATATATTCCTTCTCTTTTTCGCTCCGGGACTTGTTGATTTGATTAACCAGCTCGCCTTGATTGGTAAGAAGGAGGAGGCCTTCAGAGTCCTTATCGAGTCGTCCGATCGGGTAAATGCGCTCAGGATAGCGGATATCTTCAATGACATTTTTCCCTCTGTCCTTTTCTCCTGTTGTGCAAATCACTCCGCGCGGCTTGTAATAGGCAAGAAGAACCTCTTTCGGCTTTTCCCGCTTCTCTCCTTTTCCGGAAATGCGCTTCCCGTCCAGTTCTATCTCTTCCTCACCGCTGATTTCCTGACCAAGGCTCGCGAGCTTTCCGTTTATTTTTATTTTCCCCTCCGCAATCAAGCGGTCAGCCTCTCTTCTAGAGCAAATGCCCATTGCCGAGAGCCATTTATTGATTCGCATAGTTTTCTCCGATTATATCTGTATGTTCTCTTTATGTACTTTTGATCTTCTCTTGATTTTCTCTTATAACGCTCCTAATGATAGCATAATGGAAAGGCAGTTTTCAATCGTGCGTAGAGGGAAGACTCATTTCAATCATCCATGTCGAAAAGGGGAGAAAAAGAAATGAAAAAATTTTAAGAAATGAACTGAATCCGGCGTCTTATTCCTTTGCTCTAAAAAGCAAAAAGAGAGGGGCCCCCTCTCGATTCTATCCACTACATTTTATTTGTTCGGAACTATGGCAAGTGTCTTTCCTAACGGCACAAGCAACTTAATCAAAGTATTTACTTGCGGAAGGGTTTTTCCACTTTCAATTCTTGCTATCATGGGTTGCTTCACTCCACTTAGCTCTTCCAGTCTCTTTTGACTGATGCCTTTTTCGTTTCTGGCTTTGATAAGTTCCCCAATCAGAGCGACTCTTAAATCGCTCTCGGCAATTTCTTCCGCTGAATACAACTCTTTTTGCACATCTCTCCATGTAAAATCAGAAACAGCACTATTTTTCATTATAAACCTCTTTTCTTTAAATCTTCTATCTCTCTAAGAGCTTGCTCAATTTCTCTCCTAGGTGTCCTCTGCGTTTTCTTCTGAAAATGATGTAGTAAAACAAAGCTATCATCTTCCCATGTAACGAAAAAAATTCTATCTCTTAAAGGTCTTAATTCCCATAGATTATTAGCTCCTTCTATTGGCTTTATATAAGGCTCCCCTGCGGATAAACCATACTCCTCCAGCGTGCTGATATAATCGGAAATCTTATGCGATTTAATACGGCTGTCTTTGTCAGTTTTCTCCCTTAAGCTACGAATATACTCTAGCACCTCGTAAACACCTTTTCGATTCTTATAAAAATATATTTCGTACATGAAAAATTCTCCTTTGTTATTACTATATAGCAATAAAGAAAAAGAATCAATAACTTATTGGTTATTGATTCTTTTTCTTTGAAACACGAATTTTGTGTCAAATCAGAAACATGGCATCCCCGAAGCTCGGAAATATACCCAATTTTCATCTTTTGTAAAGTACGATAATAACACATTACAGGCATTGCTTTCAATCTATACGAACGGTAATTCATCGTCGTCCAGATCCATGAACCCATCCGTAGTTGTGGCATTTGGTTTTGCTTCGGAAGCGCTTGTCACACTTCCTTGACCGGAAGATTTGCTCTCTACAAATTCCTGCTCTTCCACGATAACGGTAGTTGTGTAAACCGTGTCTCCATTTTCCTTTGTGTATGAGCCGGTCTCAAGTCTTCCGGTAACGGCAATCTTCAAGCCTTTATGAAAATATTTTTCTGCAAACTCTGCCATTTTCCCAAAAGCAACACACGGAAGGAAGTCTGCATCCTGTCCACCATCTTGTTTGAATCTCCTGTCTACTGCCAAGGTGTATCTAGCGATTGCAGTGCCGCTTTGAGATATTTTGATTTCAGGGTCTCGTGTAAGTCTCCCTATCAACAATACTTTGTTCATTTTAAACCTCCTGTCCATTTTCCTTCAAATACTCTTTAAAGGATTCTTTCTCTATCTGATGTGTCACGCAATCTATAATGTAACTAACCGCATCACGCTTAATTAGCCCTTGAACATTTTTCTTGTATATTTTCATATTTTCTTCCAATCTGCCTCTTTGTACATCAGTCAAGGAATCAACAGCTTTTCGGTAATAGGAATCCTTCATCAGCTCTTCATCAAATATAGTAAACATAATCACTCTCCTTGAAATTCAAACCCCATGTCATCCTCGATTTCAGAAATTTCTCCAGGAAAATATTTTCTGTATACACTCTCATTCTTGAGGAATCCAATATCTGAGTCCAGGAAGTTTGTATGCCATACAACATCCTCTTTTGGACAGAGGCTTTTAATCTCCTCCATTTGCTCATTAAGCAGTCTCTCTAGTTTAGAGCCTTTGGAAACTCTCTTAAGGCGAATTTCGGTATTTTCTTTCCGGATTGAAACCATTTCTTCAAGTTCAAAAACTCCTAATCTGAAAATCTCTTCAATGACCGTATTAAGCGAAACATCTTTATGGCGTTCTTTTATGTCGTTGTAGATTTGTGTCAGATCATATCGGCAATCATCAATTATTCTCAAGTCTGCAAATCAGCAATCGAGTATTCCACACAAAAGTTCTTCTCTTCTTTTCATTGTTGTGTCTCCAAATCAAGGTATAATGTGTTCAATCGTATCAACATCAAAATAGTGGTATCTCCTCTTGGGACCTCCGGGGCACCCGTTTTGCTTTGTGCTAAGCACATGGCACTTATGCTTCTCTCCAAGATAGTCAACAATATTTACCGTTTTGTCCAACAGGGTCATTTCACTGAGTCGCTCCCCGAAAAACTTCAGGGTTTGTATATCAAAGAAATGCCCCTCCGGATGTCGTGCTTGATAAGCAGCTTTTAAAGCATATACATCTCTAATCTTCATATATCCTCCAATCACCAGGTTGTTTTTTACGATGCGTACGATAACTTTGCCTACAACCATGTCAATGGTTTTACTGAAAATATTTATAATAATCTTATCTTTCATTCGAAAATAATTATTCTTTAATCAAAGTGTTAGTCATTAAGCCAATCCAAGCAATCAGACTTTGTCCAGAATGACTCTGTTAAGAACTTTCCTTCAACCTTTTTATAGCCTGTATAGCTGCACTCGCTATCTTCGGTATAAAACTTATCCCCTTTGAACTTTCCTGCCAAAATATCATCCTCAAGTCCACAGGTTATTTTCCGGATGCCATTATCTTCAAAATCGAACTGATACCCCAAGTGTTCCATGAGTTCAATGAACCGCTCAGCCTTCAAGTCGTTCTGTCTATTTAACTGTTGGTTAACGACCTGAGCCTTTTCTCCAAGAGAAGCCGCAAGCTCTCTTTGGGAAATTCCTTTGTTCTTCAATGCGAATCTTACATAATCTTTAGGTGTCATTTCTCCTCCTTCAGCACTGATAAAATAGCGATTTCAACTGTGTCATTGTATGGAACATTGCTGTCTTCAATCTTGTGGTACTTTTCAATCACCTTTTGCATATCTGTACTATCAATAGAAACGCCAATGCCCTCCACAATGATTAAGATGTCCTCTTTCAGGTATTCATCCTGTATCCTCCTCCAAATGATGTTTTCAATCCAATCAGGAAGCTTTAGAGAAGCGAGATTTCCTCGTTCGTCAAATACAGCTTCAGTCTTTTCACAGAAAGCAATCACCGAATCCTCCTTGCAATCAGATTCTCCAAGTAACTCATCAAGTCCAATCTCTTCAATGATTCCGCAGATGCAACTATATGCGTTATCCTTCACTTTAAGTTCCTGATCCATAACCCCCTTATCAATAGCCATGTTGTAAATCTCATCAAAAGTCATCTTCTCCTCCTCCCATACATAATTTCAAACATCCATTCCGTTATTGTCACTCTTACCATTTTCCCTTTTCCATCAAACCTAACATTTAGCTTTCTGCGATGGTTGCCAACAACCAACTCCGGGTACTTTAAAGTTTCACTGACTAATTCTTCTCTACGAAGCCCCAAACTCTCGACAAGCTCCTGGGCTTCACGGAAAGCATTGTCTTTAATTCTGATTGCTTCTTCTGAGGCTCCGGGCTTCGTTGCCTCAAAATATATGTCTTTCCATTTAAACTCCTTGTCTTTAACACTCATAAATATGACCTCCCAAATATCTTTCTGAAATCATCCCTGCTTCCGACCTTTGCTTCAAATATTGCCTGTCCCAACATCTTTGATAACTTTTCTGCCATTGGATTATCATGAATCCTCCGGCATTTCTCGTTCATTGTGTGGCATCCATTGCATATTGGAACTTTAAGCCCATATTTCTCACTTAAGTTTCTTCCGGCTGTGCCAAATATGAGATGATGTTCTGCTTCTGCTGCCCTTCCGCAGATAATACAAATATTTTCGTATTCTGTAACGATACCTTTCACTCTGAACCCCTCTTATTTTTCATTTATAGCCACAAGGAACCTTTTTAAGGCTCCTTGTGTATATTTTTCCCTATACCAATTTTAAAGCCCTTAATTTTCGATTTTTCCAATTTATGACAGCTCACCTTCAGAATGGAAACTGTAAAAGTCGTCACCAACAATCAAATGGTCTAAAAATTTCAATCCGACAGTTTCTGAGGCTTTTTTTATTGCACGAGTAATATCTATATCCTCTCTGCTCGGCTCTGACACCCCGGAAGGATGATTGTGAACTACAAAAAAGCAAGGATAACCTGTAAGCAAAACTCTTGTTAATAGTGCAGATTCGGATAAACAACAAGTACCATAGGAGCCTCCTCCAAATTCAAATATGGCTCTAGGTATGGCCTTGTAGTCTGTACAGATAATAAACATCTTCTCACAAGTGAGTTTGTGCATTTCAAAAACATCTGTGCATAAATCGTACAAGTCTTTAGATTCTTTGATTCCACAAGGTTCTTTGTCTGTCTCATAGGACTTTTCCTCTCGCAACACACAGATTCCATCTTCTCTATAAACTTCGTATGAACCAATTTTCATTTCAACACCTCCTACTCTTCCACTTCTCCAAAGATTGC